>ENA-OOYX01000632-OOYX01000632.1-human-gut-metagenome-genome-assembly--contig:-NODE-632-length-19921-cov-8.884778_pt1 | contig 19921 bp, 18 predicted proteins | sample MGYA00241182_ERZ501387 | MGnify/ENA primary metagenome ERZ501387 (study PRJEB25962, sample SAMEA2042740) | human gut metagenome | biome: human gut; feature: human-associated habitat; material: faeces...
CTCGCTTCGCTCATCCATCCTGTCCATCCCATCAAGATTGATGGATTGATAGTTCATTGAGAGAGTATTTCTTTCTTGGTTAATTACTTGGATAGTATTTATTTGTGCGGGATTATCCCTATGGGGATTCTCCACATCTGGACTATCCACATCGGGATTTTCCCTATGTGGTTTTTCCCTGTGTGGCAAACCTGCTTGTGGAGACTCGTAAATGTCAAACTCCGTGGTGACAAGCCTGCCCTTGCTGTCTCTTCCTCTGTGACGAACAAGATAGCCGTTTTTCTCAAGCTCTTTGAGTGCCGAGAGAATGGCGTCGGGACCTTCCTTGCAAATAGCAGCCAGCCCACGGGTGGAGAATTGCCAGCCATCATTGAACGACAGCATTTTTGAAAGAAGACCGACTGCCTTGAGGGACAGGTTCTTATCCCTTAGATGTGTATTGCCCATGACCGTGAAGTCACGGGTTTTATTGACGCGATAGACGGACACATAATCACCCTGCCATTTTCGCAGACACTTCAACGCCGCAGATACCAAAGTACCGGATGCGGATAACATCCTTGCCTTTCGGTGTAAAGTAGGTCTGAGAGCCGGTATATCGGAAGGTCACGAAATCCCGGACAATGAAAAGTCCTTCGTTGCTCTTCTTGTTGTAGGGAAGAAGCTGACCGGATGGAGAGCGGAACAGATAGCCTTCGTTAAGCAGGAACTTGACAAACTTGCGCTCCGGGATTTTCAGTTCCTTCGCCGTCGTTCGGATATTGGTGCAGTCATCCGGATTGATGAAGGCGTCAAAGTAGTCCGCCTTCGGTCTTGCAACATTGAGTTCGGCTTCAAGTGCATCGGCACGGTCTCTTTCTCTAAGCACAGCTTTCGCCATCACCAAGGCAAATGCCGGGTCTTTTTGGATGCGTTCCAGCACGGAGTCTGTCATGTAGCAGCCGGTTTTACGGATCATGGGAACAACATCGTCGAACAGCCAGCGTTCAAATTTCTCAGCCGCAGGAAGCTTGCTGCGGACAATGAGACGGTACACATCACCTTCGGTTATGAAAAGCATCTCTTGCTCACCGCCGTTTGTAAGGATACGCTGTTTCAACGTACCCTTGGCATGACGGGCAACCGCTTCATTCGGTCTGGCATATCCCAATGCTCTTGCAACGTCTGAGCCGCAGAACAAGAGTGTTTCTCCGTCGAGGATCGTTCTCACCTCACCAAACTGCTCATTCTTGAAGACTTCGATTTTGTTATCCATGATTGACTTCCTTTCCGGCAGCAGATGTGCCACTTTGATTTTTGAGGGTAGAAACGGGATTGCAGCAGTAGGGACACTCTGCAAACACGCAGGACTGATATTTCCAGTGAGGACGGTGAAAGCGGCAGCTTCGGCACTCAGGGAGAATGCCATCCGCGCCGCTGTCAAAATGCTCAAAGCCGGGTGTGGTCTGCATCAGCAATTCCAGTGCTTGCAGATCACCGGCTGTCATGCGTTTCATGCTTAAAAACTCCTTTCCTTCGCCGCATCGCCAGCAAATATTCCGGCTTTTGGGCAACAAAAAAAGAGGGTTTGCTTCTTACTCCAAATTGGAGAAGAAACAAACCCTCTTCGTTTACGATGTAGTTCAGATGATTTCTCGGATGGTATGAATGACACCGAGCAGCAGCCCGATGAAGAAGGCAAGTCCTCCGATAAGACCGCCTATGATTAAGTTCAATGCGAAGATGCCGACTGAGCCGGAGATACCGTAGCCGCTGGGAACGAGCCAGAGGCACATCCTCCGGATGCCGAACGGTAATCCAACGCAGATCCACATAAGAAAGTAGTCGCATACGCCGTCAGGCATATAGATCGGCTTGAGAAATGACGCAAGACAGAACGCAAGCGCGATTGGCAGCACAACCTCCTTCAAGAAGACTTTGATAGCACCCACTATATCCTCCTTCTGCCGGAAGTGTGCAGCGGCACCCTCCGGCTTGCTTGATTATTGTGAAAGTCCTTTGTTTTCGGTCAAAAAAAGAAGGGACTAAGCCAGAATGCCTTGGTTTTCAAGGTCTTTCTGATTTAGTCCTATTATCGCACAATAATCTTTAATCAGAATCGTTCCGACTTTCCCCGACTCTACTTCTTTCATCATGGCAAGAAAGCCTGGGCGATCAAATCTTGTACCGGAAATACCATCATCAGTAAAATGAACAAGATTGGTAAATCCATGTTCTTTTGCATATTGTTCCAGCAGTTTCTTCTGGTTTGAAATACTGTTGGATTCCCCGTTTAATTCATCATCACGACTAAGACGTTCATACAACGCTGTCATGAATCCCTGTTTCTCTGTCATAGTCAGATGTCCTCCTTCCTTTGTTTATTAATTGCCTGTTCTCATCCCATATCCGTTCCTGTACCGGGTTCTGATGTTTCCGGGACGTATTAACCAAAAAAGACACGCTGAATGCCTATTCAGTTCTGGTATCACTACGGGCAGGCTGTTTCGTTTTCAAGGTTCGTGTAAGAAGTAAAAAAGATTCTTACACTAAACGAAATGCTCAGAGGTCTTTTTACAGCCCCCTTACTGCATCTTTTTTGATTTCGTGTCATCTTTTTAAAGTTCCTTACACAATCTCTGTACTGACGAAACAAAATACGGACATGTTTTGAAATTGTTTTTTACAAAATACAATTTTGTTCTTTAAGGTAAAAAAATAAGCCTCAAGAGACTTTTTAATCATTTTGGAGCTCCAACTCTTTAAATTTGATTGATTAAGAAGTCTCTTCAAACTTACTACACCTGCAGCTAGTTTGTATTTTTTATACTGCCTTACTGCAAAATGGTTCGGCTCATCTCTTTCCAGTTCCTCAAACAACAAGTCCACCGCATTTTTAAATTCTTCATCTTCTTCTCTGGTTTCACTGGCATTGATAAATTCCAACAGAGTCGAAAAATTCTGTTCTTCCTCCGGTGCTTCATAGTAGATATAACCAATCAAAGCACAATACAGCAGACGTTCCGCTTTTGTCCAGAAATCCTCGGAAGATTTTTCTCCCTCTCCCTTGGTATTTACCATGATCGTATTTACCAGTTTCAGAATATCTTTTTCCGAACGAATGTAATGAAACGGATTATAGTGCATACTTTTGGCAAAGTTGATGGTATTCAGCACCTTGATTTTGTAAGGAGCCATTACCACCCTGCCATTTTTATCACGCAAAATTTTTCCGTTTTTATCTTTCTTCGGTGTCCCTCGTGCTAACATCTTACCACATTCTACGATAATTGTCCCCTTGGGATCAGTAACCACAAAGCTCACATTATCCGGCATCTGCATAAGCTGTGGTTTCACATAAAATCTGGTCTTACCGCTTCCGGAACCACCTATTACGATGACATTCTTGTTTCTGGCATACTTCGGTTTCTTCGGTCTGCTGTTCATTGTCAGACGTTCCGTTTGTGTCAGCAGAATATTGTTCTCAAAGACCGGATCAATAAAAGGGGCTATATCCTTTTCATTTCCCCATCTGGCAGAACCATATTCTTCCCCCTGGCGAAACTTCTTTCCATTTTTTCCCTTAAAATACACCACTGCCCACACACTGACTGCAGCAATAGTTCCCACAGCCAGACTTTTCGATTGTATACTTGGCAGCAACTTTTTAAACGCTAACGGATAGTTCATAAGGAGAACCATCAGCCTGTCCACAACCGTACTGCCCCTGCAATACTGATACAGCCAGGTGCATTTATTTACCACATAAAATACAACCACATACGGAATATGCAACAGAACCTTTTTTATCACTTCTGCATTCGGGGGACGCACCTGAAATCCTTTCAGTTTTTTCTTTATATTTTTTATCCCATTCATAAGGTCGGCTCCTTCTGTTTTTCTTTCGATTTTTCCCGTTCTCTCTGTTTATCCTGGCTGCGGGCTGCGATTGCCTGCTGTAATTTCTTACGGACAGATGGTTTCTTTGTTTTATTCAGCGTCTTTCCAGTAAATTCCCGAAATGCTGCTGTCATCACATCCACATCCCTTGCCTTGAAGAAAACGAAATATCGAGGTGGATTTACGGACTTATCACGTTTCAGACTAAAATCAATGCCATATTTTTTTGCCACTTTTTCAAAAGCCTTGATGTTGTTATCCGTAATCTCAATGTTGGAAAGCTGAACATTCTGCTGTGCCAGCTTCTTTAAACTCTGCTTTCCATGATAATCTTTGTCTGGCGGTCCCTTTACCTGCTGTTTTCTTGCTTTCTCTGCTTTTTCTTTCTCCATCGCTGCCAGAAAACGCATCATTGCCTGTTTCAATAAGCGAGCAGTCACTTTTCCGCCAGTGATACACAGGGACACTGTTTTTTCATTTACTTCTTCCTGCATCAATCTGTTCCTTTCTATGATCTTCCAACAGACGGTCTTCATTTGCTCCTACCCGGATACAGCAGTACAGAACAAAGTTGACTGCTAAAACCAGAAGAATACCTGCAATAATCAATAATGGTCTCATTTTATACCCCTTTCATCATGCAAAAGGGCATCTATGACTTTGCTGCTCATAAATGCCCCTCCATTAACTTTTTATTTTCTTTTTTTCACAACCCAGAATGCTGATACACTGCCTGCCATGCCTGCAATCGCAAGCAGAATCCAAATCAGCATATGTGTATCATCTCCGGTTTTCGGTGTATCTGTTACCTGTGTAGATGGTGTTTCCGGTATTGGTGTTTCTTCCGGTTTTACCTCATCTTTCATCACTACTTTCTGGATCTCCCCAGTATCCTCCACTGTGAACTTCACATCTTCCGATACCAGATATCCATCAGGAGCTGACTCTTCACGAAGCGTATACTCCCCAATTGGAAGCATTTCTATGTAATGTGGTTTTTCCTCCGAAGTCCAGCTTTCCACTGTCTTACCGTCTTTATCAAGAATGGTCAGTTTTGCTCCTGGAAGTTCCTTACCGGAAATATCTGTTTTGGAAATTTCTACCTTGGTCACATCATCTTTCATTTCGATTTTCTGTGACTTTGCAGTGTCTTCAGCGGTAAACGTGATGCTTTCTGCTGTCACATAACCATCTGCCGGTTTTGTTTCTGTCAGAGTATATTTCTGTCCAACTACCAGTTCTTTGATGATATGAGCTTCCTTACCGGAAGTCCAGGAATCTACAATCTTACCGTTTTCATCAGTCACCTGTAACTTGGCACCTTCCAGCTCTTTTCCGTCTGTCAGGGAAGTCTTGGTAATCTCGATTACAGTCGGCTCGTCCTCAAAGGTAAAGGCATAAGATACTTTTTCCTTTTCTGCACCTTCATATTCAAACGTAAACTCCTGTGTTTCATCTGTCGTTGCAAATCCAGGTGCCGGAGATGTTTCTTTGATATAATACGCAAAACCCATCGGTAAATCTGCTGTAAAAGTCAGCTTGCCTTCTTTGTCTGTTGCCAATTCCTCGATCACAGTATCTGCTTTCAGAATTACTTTTCCGTCTGCTCCTGTAATATCATCCTTGGCACAGAGGGCAAATACTGCCCCTTCCAGTACACGATCAGAATCTTTCTCTTTTTTCACAACCTCCACTTCCGCTTTCTGACGGTTATTCTGCCAGTCAGCAGAGTAAGTGACTTCTGCAGTATCCTGATCCCGGTATGTCAGATCAATCTCTCTTGCTTCATTATCCAGTACAAAACCTTCCACTGTAGCTTTTTCTTTTACATAGTATTTACCAAGCGGAAGTCCTGATACCTTTGCAATACCGGTATCGTCCGTTGTAATGGTTGCCACCAGCTCATCTTTTTTATAATAATCTTCACTTTCTCCGTCTGCAGATTTCACGTCCTCTAAAGCATAGACTTCAAAGGTAACATCTTTCAGACTGCCTGTTACATACTGGAATAAATGTTTGATCCATCCTCCAACGGAATCCAGTGCAGTTACTTTATCCAGGAATTCTCCATTTTTATTGATGATAATTGTTCCTGTCGGCACATCATCTTTCATTTCAACTTTCTGGATTTCCCCGGTATCCTCAATCGTAAAGGTGATTTCTTCTGCTTTGAGGTATCCATAAGGAGCCATCTCTTCTCTGAGAGTATAGGTTTCCCCTACAGTAAGTCGTTCAATCAGATGCTGCTCGCCTTTTACAGATTTCCATGTATCAACTACATTTCCATCTTTATCCAGAACAGTAAGTGTCGCACCTGACAATTCCACGCCAGTAGTTAAATCAGACTTGGAAACTACAACCTTTGTAGGCTGGTTCTTAAATACAGAAGATAACTGTACTACTTTAACATTCTGTTCCTGATATTCTGCTTTTACTTCCAGAACTTCATCAGAAGATACATAACCGTTTGGTGCTGCAAGTTCTTTGATATAATACTCACCAAATGGCAAATCCTGTGTAAATGCAGCCTTTCCATTTTCTCCGGAAACAGCTTTTCCAAGCAGTGTGTCTGCTTTTACAATTACAGCTCCATGAGCTTTCATATCATTCTTTGCATAAAGTCCAAACTCTGCCCCTGCAACGGCTGCTTCTGTATCAGCATCCTGTTTTACCACAGAAATTTCTACTTTCTGACGGTCATTTTCAAAGATGGCTGTCTGCTCAATGACTGGTGTTTTCTGATCTTTGTAAGAGAAAGTAATGATCTGTGCCTCACTGTTTAAAGCAAAGCCATCCGGTGCTGTCTTTTCTACAATCTTATAACTTCCAAGCGGAAGATTTTTCAGGACTGCTTTCCCTTCTTTATCCGTTGTAACCGTTTTTACCAGTGTTCCAGCAGCATATTCCAGAATACGGTTTCCATTATCATCTTTCTGGAAATCTGCAGTATAGATGTCCTCGGCAGCGTAAATCTCAAACTCTGCCCCTTCCAGATTTTCTGTCTGATATGTGAAATCATCCTTAAATCCGTCCAGAACTTCGCCTTTTTTTACGATAGTCAGTTCTCCCTTAACTGGATGGTTCTCATAAACTGCTTCAATGATCACATCCCCGGAAGTTCCATCCATCTGATATGCAGTATTGGAATCAACTGTTACCTCATAGTAATTTTCATTCAGAGTATATCCATAAGGTGCATTTACTTCCTCAATGCGATAATGTCCGATTTTAAGATTCTGCGGAAGAATCAAATATCCCTGCTCATCTGTAAAATAGGATTTATGTTTTACCGTAGTCGGATAAGTTGTTACCTGCTCCACATATTTCTCAGTGTCCATGTTGAAAATCTTGAACTCTGTATTCTTCTGAAGCACTGCCTTTTTCGTCTCATCATCCTGTTTGATGATTTTCAGTTTTGCTTCAAACTCGTCATCCAAAAGCACTCTCCATGTCTGTGGCTGGTTCGGGTTATTCTCAGTGATACGCACTGTAAAATCATCTACCGGAGTATAGTTATGCGGAGTTGTTGTCTCACGAACGATATACGTTCCATAAGGAATCGCAATACTGCAGGCATAACCTTTTTCGTCTGTAAAGATCTCTGTTGCACCATTTTCTCCGATCACTACCGGTTTGGCAGAGTCAAAATCATAGCTACCATCCTCTTTTACTTTCAGGGAAGATACCAGATAAGCGGTAAATCCTGCCCCTTTCAGTAAGTCGGCATCGGTCTTTCCGTTATTTGCCGCCTTGATAATCTGGAATGGCTGTTTCATTACCTGCTCCAAAGACAGACAATCACGTTTTACTTCTGCTACAAGGTCTCCCTCATAATTGCAGACCAGATCATGTTCTTCTTCATCTGCCAGATAACCGGTTGGAGGAGTAATCTCTTTCACATAGTAATTGCCAAGATATAATCCATCCACAGAAGCCTGTCCATTCTCATCTGTCGTAAGAGTGGCAACCTGTTCTCCTGCTTTATAGATCACGCCAGTAGCACCATCCGGATGCACAATATCCTCACGAGCATACAGTCCATATACTGCTTTTTCCAAAGTGGCATCGCCCTGTGGAACTGCCTTTTTAGTTTCTTTATCCTGCTTCTGCAGAGAAATCTTAGCTGTCACACGTTCATTTTTGAATGTATGCTTGAATGTCTGTTTTGCTTCTTTATCATTCGTATAAGAGAAAGCAAACGTATAAACATCATCTGTGTTTCTCACATACCCTTCCGGTGCCTGCACTTCTTTCACATCATAAGAAAATCCAAGCGGCAGGTCTGCTGTAAACTTCGCTGTTCCGTCTGCTCCTGTTGTCGCTTTCTGGATCAGTGTCCCTTTCTTTACAATGACGGTTCCATCCACGTTGGTAATGTCACTTGCAGCATAAAGTCCAAAGATTCCTCCAGCTAGAGGATTTTCTGTATCTTCATCCTGTTTTGTTACCATTACTTCTACTTTCTGTCTGTCATTGGTAAAGGTTGTCTCAGTGAAAACAACATCCACATTCTGTCCTGCATATGATAATGTTACTGTCTTTTCCTCTCCGGCATTATAGAATCCTGTCGGAGCCTGTTTCTCTTTTACGATATATGTACCAAGATACAGATTTTTAAGAACGGTAGCTCCGTTTGTATCTGTTGTCAGATTCTCTTTTACCAGATCACCCTTGCTGTAAACTTTTGTACCATAAGCAGTTTTAATATCTGCTCCAGCATACACATCATAAACAGCACCACTCTGTCTGCGTTTCTCATACTTAAATGTTGTTCCATTTTCTGTTACATCTGCACCAACCAGAACCTCACCTTCTTTATAAACGGTAAGCTGTCCCATCTGTTCTTCATCTGGAACGGTAACGGTTGTGGTCTTGCTGACTTCCAGTTTCACATTGTAAGCTGTTGCATTGATACGATATCCGCTTGGAGCTGTAATCTCTTTCAGATATACAATATCCTGTGTCTTAGTGATCTGTACGGACGCTTCACCGTTTTCATCCGTCGCAGGTAACTGTGTGATCAGTTTTGTGCATTCTGCATCACTGTATAATCCAAACACAGCACCAGACAGCTTTGCGTCTGACTTGGCATCTTTCTTGATCACCTTAACACTTGCCTGCTGTACCCAGGATACTTTAAAATCTACATATTTCTCATCATCAACGCCTTCACCAAATACCAGAGCCAGATCCTGGTTTCCGGAACCTGTTGAAATCTTATAAGCTGAATAATCTTTGGTAATGCTTCCTTTCATGGTTGCAGACCAGCTTCCTGCCACATCACTCACCTGTGTTAATGGTGCAGACAGATAAAACTTTGTACCACCACAAATTTCTACACTTTCTCCGGCTTTACTTGTTTTACCTGTTGTCAGGTTATGAAGCTGTACACCTGCCGGAAGTTTCATGGTAATGGTCTGTAACGCATCCGCATTAAATGTAATATCCTTTGTTCTCTGACTGTTGCCATCCACATAGGCTTTTACATCTGCATCCGAAAAGGACATTGCCACATCTGGAATTTCCGGCTGTGAAATACAGTAATTATAGAGTTTCATTGCCAGATTCTGTGCTGTACTGTTTGCACCTGAAAAAGCATCCCCACTTCCATTTGCATAAGATGCTGCCAGATGTACCAAGATAAATCTGGCTCCTGTACTTAAATTGCCATATCCGTTTTCTTCTGTAAAAAAACCATCATCACCAGAAGCCTTTGTACCGTAATAGCACACTTTTGCAAGTGCTTTCCCATCACCAACTTTATTAATCGTATAGGTTCCACTTCCTGGCCCTGGTTTGGATGGCTGCACACAGTATGCTGTGGCAGATATATTACCGAATTTTACAGTGTACTGATAAGTAAGATATGTTCCATATCCATAATCTGCATATCGGTATTCTGCCCCTCTGGTCACAGAAACCTGCTGTGAACTTCTGGCATTGCCTGCCGCAGCCATAAAGGTTACTGTTTCGCCTTCATTCATTGCATACAGATCAATTCCATTACTCTCTGCCTGCTCCAGTGCTTCTGAAACAGTTAATTCAGATTCCAAATCTGCTGTGCTTTCAGAATTTTGTGTTTCCCGGTGCGATTCCGAATCTTCCTCGCTCTGCTCTGTATCTCCAGTATCATCTTCAACATTTACCGTACTTTCTGAAGCACGCTCTGACTGTACTTCTGTTTCCGGTTCTTTCACTGTAATGTTTCTGCTGATTCTATAAGCAGGATGACCGCTGACTGGTTTTACTGCATAGACAGCCTTGTAAGTATCTGGTGTATGTGTGTCAAAATCTGTACCCGTTTCATTCTTTGCTTCATGGAATAAAACCTTAATCTTACTTTCATCTACACCTTCGATTCCAGACAGATCAACTTCTACATCAAATTCCTGCCCATAAGAAAGTTCAATATCATTTGCCTTTACGATCTCATCCGGATCAAGGGAATCCTGAACATCTTTTAATTCTGCATACTGCTGTTCAAATGGTATTTCTTCCGGTTCTAATTCAGAAGCCGAAACTGCTACTGGCTGAATAATGACAGAAGCCAGTGTTGCGACTGCCATAAATCCGGACAAGAATCTTTTGAATCTCATTTTCATTTTGACTGAATCCTCTCTTTCTTCTATTATCTGTTCTGTTTTCATGCAGGCTCACACCTGCATTATTCAATCATTGGAACCACCTCCCACATCTTATTGCTGATACAGAAATACCTCTGATAACAGCACATTCATATGGCAGTGCCTTTTACTGAAACACCGCCACATGGTATCTGCTGTCATCCTGTAAAACAGGAATGACACTCAGGTAAAGTTCAGGATCAAGCATTAAGCCGCAAGAGGTAATTCGTAATCGTTCCTGCAAAGGGTGCCTCCCATCCGTATCCCTTCACGTTTTCACCGGATTCACGCCGCAAAATGCGTAGCTGAAAAATTCCGGGTATCCTCTCGCTGCTGGTATGAAATTGTCAAGGTTCAATTTTTAAGGGGAGTTATTATCTCGAATTGAAAATAGACATTTGCCCCTTCACTAACCGCATGTGTGAAAGGGCAAAAATTAACCTGTTTAAAAAATTTTTTAGAAATTTTTATTCCAACATTGTTTTATGTTTTTTCCAGTTGTTCTTTTAATTTCTCCAATACTTTCTTCCTCCGGTTTCTAATCGTCTTTGGGCAGCACCCAAAATACTGTGCTGTTTCTTTTACTGTAAATTCTTCAAAAAACAATAGCGTTATCAGTTCCGCATCCTCTTTAGTCAAATGTCCCAGAGCTTTTTCCAGTTCCTGTATTTCTGACAGTCTGATAATGATTTCTTCCGGTGATACTACCGAAAAAGAGCAGTCATAGCCTTTTTCCTGTAATTCCTCCATACTACATACTCCATGCCTCTGCATTTTTTCAACCTGGTATCGCTCTTTTCTTCCAGCCTGATACCAAGCCAGATATACTGCCCTGGTAACTTCCATAAGCGTATCATTTACACGCAGCATATAGCGTTGTCTTTCTTTTGGCTTTTTACCAGGCATACTTCCAGTCTCCTTTTTTCAATACTCTGGCAGAGTCATCCGAATTATTCCGCATTTTCTGCATTGCCTGTGAAATGCACTTTGATACTGCCGGAACTGTAATACCCAGTTCATGCGAGACTTCTTTTTGTGTCTGCTGCTGAAAATAAATACGCTGGATCATCTGTCTCTGCCGCTCTGTCAACAGATTCATCAACTCCCTGACTGTTTCCTCTGCAATCATTCTTTCAAGCAGGCATTGCCGTTTATCTGCCAATTCGCACCATTCTTCGGAAATACAGCTATACGAAATACAATTATTATGCTCTCGTGTTTCCCTGTTTCTCCACAGCCGGTCTTCGCCTTCCAATATCAGCCTTACATACCAAGGTTGATCATCAAAAAAATTCTCCTCAACAACTGCTATTTTTCTTTCTGCTTCATACACATAATCTCGACAGGTAAATATCGGAAAAACCGTTGCATAGTCCCCCACACAATAGAGAACATATCCGGTCTGATATGCGATAATTTCCGCACAGTCCATCAACCTCTGCTTTGCAACTGCTACATCGTTTTCTCTTAAATATTTAGCGGACGGAGCCTTTCTTCTTTCTTCCCTGTTACTTACAACCTGTTTCAGTTCCTGCAATGTAAGCATAATTACCACCTTTCTGCCTGCTGGCAACAGGTGCCCATCGGCAGAAAGGATAGGATTCTTACTGATCAACTGACAAAAAGGGCAGTAAAAAACAGCTTCCGGTACACCCGTTTTTTTTAACGAGAGCCTGAAACTTCCTTACTGCCCTTTCTAATAGTTACAATATTCTTTACTTTATTTTCCGTCTGATGCCAGGATCAGACTTCTTGGCATTTCTTTCTGCTTTTATGTTCTTTTCATTTTCCATCAAAACAGAATAGTCTCCCATCGCATCATAAGGACACTGCCTCCGATAAAGCAAATTTTCTTCCCTTGTCATCCATCCTATCTCCCTTCTTTATCTCTCTGTTTTCCATTTTAACAACACAGGATTCTATTATCCTTAGCATATATGGGGAGTTTTTTTATTTTGCACCCCATATATGGTGAAATTTCACCTGTACTCATTAAAACTGTCTATCAGAGAATCTATGGTCTGCATGATAATTTTCTGCTCTTTCCATTCCATCTTCTGAATACGGTAAAGCACTTCCTGAAATGATTCCTGCTTTTCTGTATCACCTTCCTCTTTCCCCAGCAGGATATTGGCATCTATTTCCAATATCTCAATCATCTTTCTGAAAATCTCAACAGACATTGCAGTTTGCCCGCCTTCAATTCTACTGACCGTATTGACACTAATACCTGCTTTTTCCGCAAAAGATTCCTGTGACAACTTCATTTCCTGTCTGCGTTTTCTGATCCGTTCTCCCAATTCAATAAGTTCTGTGGAAATTGCACGATTGCTCAATACGGTGTCTCCTTTCCTGCAATTTTTCCCAACTTTACGCCATTGTGTCGCAAAGTTTCCCGAAAAAAAGCAGCTAATTTTTGTCTTAGCTGCTTTTCAAAAAATCTATTTCATTTTATTCTTGGTATTTTATGTATTCCTGTAAGAAGTGTAATCAGAAAAACGCAGAGATAAATGATCGCCTGTCCAACCATTGCCAAAAGAATGATGCTTCCTATCAATCCTCCAATCAGAAGATTCATTGTCCATACTGCCAGCGTTCCTCCGAGGTCAAAACCTCTTGGAACCATCCAGACACACATTTTTCCAATTCCAAACGGTATCCCCATCAGAACTAACAGCAAGAAATAATTGCACTTCCCATCCTGGATGCAAAACGGTCTTAACACCGCAAACAATACAGCGATCACAAGCACCGGTGCAATCACTTTTTTAATTATATTCTTCATGTTTCTTTATCCTCCATACATATCGTGATTAACCTCTGCCTGATAATAGCTGTTTATCGTTGCCGGTGCATTATACAGGGCAGTCAGAAGATAGGCTTTAATATTTCCAACCTTGGTTGTATTTCGGTTCAGGCAGAACAGCACATATTCGATATGTGAATAGTTCAGTTTCATAAACCTGCTTTTCACCAAAGCAACTGGTTTTTCTACTCCTGCAATGCGAATCATACTATCCTCCGGCATCATCATAACTTCAATTATCAGTTCTACCAGTTCATCTACATCTTCCTTTGCATGATATTGATAATCTATGTTTTCGTGAATTACTTCACGATATGCTCTCATCTCCTCCATCACATCTTTTTTCTTTGGGAAATTATTTGATGTGATTGGATAAGATTGATTTATCTCAGTTTCACTAATATCAGTCTTGTTAATATCAGTATTATTAGATTGTGATTTCGGGTATTCTGGATTTGTGATTTCCACTATTCCGGAATGGTGATTTTCACTATTTTGGAATTGTGATTCTGGAAATTCTGGATTTGTGATTTCCACCATTCTTGAATTGTGATTTTCACTATTCTGGAATTGTGATTCCGCACAATCCTGAATTGTGGTTTTCACTACTCCTGAATGATGATTTTCACAATTCAGAGAAACGCCTGTTTTTCCCTTGTTTTCTGCTTCTTGTTGCAAATCTGCAAATTCCTTATGTCTTTTCTGTCTTGATTGCAAATCTGCAATTTTTTTATGATTTTCCTGCTCATATTGCAAATCTGCACAGCCATCTGTTGGCTTTTGATCTGGCACCTCTCTGATCATAAAATTTTTCACATAAATAACATTCGGCTTTCCCAGTCCCAGGCGTTTCTTCTCGATCAGCCCAATCCCGTTACTGCTGTCCAATTCTTTTACCAGTTTCACTGCCTTTTGGGTTCCGCAGTTCATCAACTCTGCAATTTCTTCCACAGTGAAAATAATGTATACTCTGTCCTCTGAATCCAGCCATCTATTTTTAATGCTCAGGCTCATACGGTCCAGCATCAGACCGTATAATACCTTTGCTTCGCAAGAAAGAGTTTTAAAGCATGGCTCTGTAAACAGCACTTTAGGGACACGATAGAAGCTGTATTGTTCCGCTTCCATCCCCGTAAAATAATCAAACTGTATCTTCTGCATTTGCTACTCCTTCTTTGTTTTCTTTCCATTTATCCAAAAGCATGAAAATGATTTCTTCTATCTGTTCTTTAGAATATGTCTCCGGAAAATAATTGCCAATTTTCTTTGCCGGGAGCGTCACATTGATCTTACTGCTTTCCTTTTTTAATAAAACAGCATAGATATAACTCTGGTTTAATTTTCCGTTTGCACTGCATTCTTTTAACTGTTCTGCCTGTTGCTTTGTCGGAAAGATACTGCTGTTGGCAATCACTTCCAGAAGCCACTCCTGTTCCTCTGGTTTCAGATAAGACAGCTTTTCCCCCACGATCATAGGAATTTTATTATTGTCCACATATTCCAGCAAAGCATCGGATAATGCCGCCAGACGGATATATCTCTGTACAGTTCTTCCACTGTCCCCGGCGGCTTCGCCAACCATATCTGCTGTATATTTTTCGCCTTTACTTCCCTGATGCTTCATTGCATCATATTTCATCTTGTAGGCATGAGCTTTTTCACTTGGCAGTAGGTTTTCACGCTGAATATTAGAATCGACCATAATAATGACCGCTTCATCATCCGTATAATTTCGGACAAGAGCTGGCAATGTAGTCTTTCCACACAGTTCACAGCCCCTTTTTCTTCTATGCCCGGAAATCATCTCATAGCCACCCTCTGGTCGAGGTCTTACCAGTGCTGGAGTCAAAACACCATAAGTTTTAATACTTTCTACGGTTTCAGCCATTTTTTCATCATCATTTACATGAAACGGATGATTTTTAAATGGATAGAGCTTTTCCAGATCTATTTCCACAACCTGGTTCATACTCTTTTCCGGTGTTTCCTCTAATCCCAGTAGTTCATCATAAGAGGTAAGCTGAATATCTTTTTTCGGTCTACGCATGTCTCAACACCTCCTGAACCAGTTCCAGATAGCTGTCTGCCCCCTTGCTTTTTCCATCATAGGCAAAGATACTTACACCCTCCGATGCTGTTTCTGCAAGGCTTTCTGTTCTCGGAATCGTCTGCTCAAAAATCTTAATGTCACTTCCGTATGTAGTTTTGATTGCCTGTTTGTTTCTCTTTGCATTATTGTAACGGCAATTATCCATTGTGAATAAAATGCCTTCTATCTGTAAATCTGGATTGAACCTCTGATGGATTCCCTTAACCACTTTCAGTAATTCCATGAGTCCATCTGCCGCATAATATTGTGGCTGCACCGGAATCAGAACACTGTCCGCAGCACTCAAAGCATTGATCGTCAGCATTCCCAGTGATGGCATACAGTCAATCAGAATATAATCATACTCATCCTTCAGCAGTTCCAGATACTCTTTCAACACCTTTTCTCTGTCCTCCACTGTAAATAAGGACATATCCATACCGGCAAGCAATTTATTGGACGGAATCAGGTCAACCCCTTCTTCATGGTGGAGAATTGCCTCTTTCGGATCAAATTCCAGTCCCATGATGATATTTTCCATCATGCTCTTTAATGTTACCTTGAGATTTTTAGGAAATCCCAATCCCATTGTCAAATGCCCCTGTGGATCAGCATCTACCAAGACTACTTTTTTCCCTGACTTCACCAGTCCGGCTCCCAGATTGATTGTTGTCGTTGTTTTGGCTACTCCGCCTTTCTGATTTGCAATAGCAATTACTTTACACATATATACTTTCCTCCGATTTACTCTTTTTCTTCTACTTCAACATAAACACGAAAATATTTGCTTGTTCCTTTATTTGCATAAGCATCCGATACTTCCAGAACATCCAATTCCTTATGCTTTTCTAAAATACGACGGAACCATTGAATATCCTTTAAAGTACCCTGTAATCTAATTTTCAGCATACATATCCTCCCAGTCTTTGTAAAAACAATACTCTGGATAACGGATTTTAATGGCTTCCCAAAAATACCGGGCATATCCGCAGCAAAACAGATCTTCTACAGTATAATACTGGCACTCTTTTAACTGATCTTCCTCTGCTTCATAATCTCCGACACTTGGTGTTCCATTGCAGTAAAGATTAAATGCCATGCGGACGATCCGTAAACTTCCACTGGTCTGCCATCCTTCCTGCAGGCATTCCGTTTTTACACATCCAGTTTTAAAATTATAGATTTTATCCACATTATTTCTTGTATCTCTGTCGATACCCAGGCAATAAACCAAAGCCTGATGATAGACATCCTGATATCTGCATTTTTTCAGATATTCCATATAAAATTTTTCGTGTTCCTTACTCTTGAAAGTAATTGTGCAAGAATTGCTATTCTCTGCTCTTAACGCTGTGTTTGTCATTGCTTCTTCTCCTTTAAACTGTTATTTTTACTTTAATTTGGATTTTGACTACAACAAAAAAGGACACTTCCCTAAAATTTCTCTTAGGAAAATGTCCTTGCGATACATTTATAAAGCTCAATTCATAAGCACAACAACGTAATATCAAGTGTTATCACGTATTATACAACAAAAATTTGTTGTACTTCTGTTGTAGTATGCAACTTTTACAAACACATTTTTTGATTTTTAATATAACTTTGCACCAGCCGGGATATGGTCATCTACCATCAGAAGATGAAGTTTTTCTTCTCCCTCTTCCTCATGGATTGCACTAAGTAACATTCCACAGGAATCAATTCCCATCATAGCTCTTGGCGGCAGGTTTGTGATAGCAATCAGTGTTTTTCCAACCAGTTCTTCTGGCTCATAATAAGCGTGAATACCGCTTAAAATGGTACGATCTGTGCCTGTTCCATCGTCCAGAGTGAACTGTAACAGCTTCTTGGATTTCTTAACTGCTTCACATGCTTTTACCTTTACAGCTCTGAAATCTGACTTGCTGAAAGTATCGAAATCAACCATTTCTTCGAATAATGGCTCAACTTTTACTTTGGAAAAATCAATCTTCTCAACTGGCTTTGTTTCCTGTGCAGCATTGTTTGCTTCGTTCTTTGCAGCACCCTGTGACTTCATTGTCGGGAACAGCAGTACGTCACGGATAGCCGGGCTGTCGGTCAGAAGCATAACCAGACGGTCGATACCGTATCCGATACCACCTGTCGGTGGCATACCGATCTCCAGTGCATTCAGGAAATCTTCATCTGTATGCTGTGCTTCATCATCGCCTGCTGCCGCATTAGCATCCTGCTGTGCAAAACGCTCTCTCTGATCAATCGGATCGTTTAACTCGGAGTATGCGTTACACATCTCCCAGGTATTGATAAAGAGCTCAAAACGCTCAACCTTATTCGGATCGGACGGTTTCTTCTTGGTCAGCGGGGAGATAGAAAGCGGATGATCCATGATAAAGGTCGGCTGGATCAGTTCTTTCTCACAGTACTCCTCGAAGAAAAGGTTGATGATATCGCCCTTAGTATGACGATTCTCAAACTCGATGTGATGCTCTTTTGCAAGCTGTTTCGCTTCTTCATCGGTTTCCACCGCATCGAAATCAATGCCGGCATATTTCTTGATGGCATCGTTCATGGTCAGACGCTCGAATGGTTTACCGAAATCAATCTCAATACCGTTGTAGGAAATCTTTGTGCTTCCGCACACTTTCTCAGCCAGATAACGGAACATGCTCTCGGTCAGCTCCATCATGCCCTCATAATCGGTATATGCCTGGTATAACTCCATCAGGGTAAACTCCGGATTGTGACGGGTATCTACGCCCTCGTTGCGGTATACACGGCCAATCTCGAAAACTCTCTCAAGTCCGCCTACGATGAGTCTCTTCAGATACAGTTCCAGGGAAATACGGAGCTTAACATCCTCATTCAGTGCATTGTAATGTGTCTCAAATGGTCTTGCAGCTGCACCGCCTGCGTTGGAAACCAGCATTGGTGTCTCAACTTCCATGAAGTCACGTCCTGCAAGGAAGTTACGGATCTCCTTAAGGATCTGGGAACGTTTGATGAATACATTCTTGCTGTCCTGGTTCATGATAAGATCCACATATCTCTGACGATATCTTGCATCTGTATCTGTCAATCCGTGATATTTCTCCGGTAAGATCTGTAAACTCTTGGATAAAAGTGTGACTTCCTGTGCATGGATGGAAATCTCACCTGTCTGTGTTTTGAAAACTTTACCTTTGATTCCTAAAATATCACCCACGTCATATTTCTTGAAATCTGCATAAGATTCTTCCCCGATCTCATCGCGTGCCACATATGCCTGAATACGTCCTTTTAAATCCTGAACGTTACAGAAGGAAGCTTTTCCCATAACACGTTTGAACATCATACGTCCTGCAACAGTCACTTCCTGGCCTTCCAGATTCTCGAAGTTGTCTTTGATGTCTGTGCTGTGATGTGTCACATTATATTTTGTGATCTCAAATGGATTTTTTCCGTTTGCCTGTAATTCATGTAATTTGTCATAACGAACCTGAATAAGCTGGTTTGCATCCTGCTGCTGTCCGCCTTTTTTCTGCTGGTTGTTCTGTTCAGCCATTTTCATCCTCCATCCGACTGCTTCTTCGCACATTCTTTCTCCCACCTGTGTTACTATGGGAGCTGATGCACAAAGTCTGTCTTAGTTTGCTCTGTGAATGGAAAGTACTTTGTATTCAAACTCTCCACCCGGTGTTTCAACTTTTACAATATCTCCTACCTGTTTTCCAAGTAATGCTTTTCCTACAGGAGACTCGTTGGAAATTTTTCCTTTTAAGCTGTTTGCTTCTGTGGAACCAACGATTTTATATTCTAATTCCTCGTCAAATTCAATATCTAAGATTTTAACGTTACATCCAATGCTGATCTTGTCGAGGTCAACTTCTTCCTCTACAACTACTTCTGCATTTTTTAAGATTTTTTCAATGTCTTCGATACGGGCTTCGATATCTCTCTGCTCGTCCTTTGCTGCATCATACTCAGCATTCTCGGAAAGATCTCCCTGCTCCCTTGCTTCTTTGATCTTGCCTGCTACTTCTTTTCTCTTTACTACCTTCAGATTCTCCAGTTCATCTTCCAGTGCTTTTAAGCCTGCGTAAGTAAGTAATCTTTTCTTAGCTTCTGCCATCGGTTACGCTTCCTTTCTGATTCTTTCTTTTCTGTCTATACTTACAGGTTCAACCTTGTCCGTATACTGTTCTGACCTGTTCATCTATACAGACTGTACACAACCTGATTTTCACCTGTATGCTGTCATTTAAGTCTATTTCGCAATTTCAATATTATACCCAAACCGCCTGCTGATGTCAAGCAGATTCGGCTTTCGTATTCGGCTTTCGTATTCGGCTTTGTATTCGGTTTTCTTGCTTTCGCATTCGGCTTTTGACCCCGACATCTATTTATTTATAAGCTCAAAAGGATCCATTCTATTACAGTTCACAGTTATTTACAGTTCTCGGGAACGGGATCACGTCACGGATATTGCCCATTCCTGTCAGATACATGACGCATCTTTCAAATCCCAGTCCGAATCCTGCATGGTGGGTAGAACCATATTTTCTG
>ENA-OOYX01000647-OOYX01000647.1-human-gut-metagenome-genome-assembly--contig:-NODE-647-length-19596-cov-5.285912_pt1 | contig 19596 bp, 20 predicted proteins | sample MGYA00241182_ERZ501387 | MGnify/ENA primary metagenome ERZ501387 (study PRJEB25962, sample SAMEA2042740) | human gut metagenome | biome: human gut; feature: human-associated habitat; material: faeces...
GATAAGGGCTTATAGCCCTACGACAAACCACCCGTTTTACGGGTGGTTTGTGATTACAAAAAAATATGACAATTTGACAATGTACTTTGAGGGTAATAAATTGTGTTATTCGTAATGAGATTTGTATTCAATCAATTATTTTTCATTGGAAAGAGATACTACTTTATTAAAGTTATCCAAAATTGTTTGTGATGGTTTTTCATCCATAAGACTGATTAAAATGATAGAGATTGTAGAAAAGAGAAATCCTGGGATTAATTCATAAAGACCAAACCAGTTAAACTGTTTCCAAATGAGGACGGTGATGCCGCCAACAATGATGCCGGCATAAGTTCCTTTTAAAGTCATACGTCTCCAGTAAAGTGAAAGGAGAACGACTGGTCCGAAGCAGGCGCCAAATCCTGCCCATGCATAAGATACTATGGAGAAAATATAACTGTTCGGGTCGGATGCAAGATAGATTGAACATAGGGAGATTAACAAAACCGTAACACGGCTTATAATAATAAGCTCTTTCTCAGAAGCATTTTTATGGAAGAAGGGCTGATATAAGTCTCTTGCTACAGCAGAAGCCGTTACGAGAAGCTGAGAAGAGGCGGTACTCATAATTGCTGCCAGTACGGCCGACCATATAAGTCCCGTGATGAACGGAGGGGAAAGTGTTTCCGCCATAATGATGAATACACGTTCAGCATTGGCATTTTCGAGAGGCATAGGCAGGTAGGCTTTTCCTACGATACCAATAGCAACAGCGAAAGTCAGGGATAAAAGAACCCAGGACACCGCGATTTGTGTAGACTTTTTTAATTCTTTCGGATTGCTGATTGCCATAAAGCGGACTAGGATATGGGGCTGCCCAAAATAACCGAGTCCCCAGCCCAATGAGGAAAGAATCATGATAATAAGGGACATTCCTCCCAGTGATTCAGGGAAAAAGGAGAAAAAGTCTTTCCCTTCTCCCGCGAGAGAAGCCATTGTCGGTGCTGGCCCGCCTAATACGATCGTTGCGGCAACAGGGATATATATGACGGTGAAGAACATCATCGTTCCCTGAATGAAATCTGTCATGCTGACAGCGGAGAATCCACCTAAAAAGGTATAAAATACGACAACAAACGCTCCACTAAGAAGTGCGGTAAAATAGGGCAGCCCCAAAATTGTATTAAAAAGTTTCCCTGCAGAAACGAATCCGGAAGACGTATAAATAATAAAAAATAATATAATAAAAAGCGCGCAAATAAAGCGAAGACCGCTTTTGTGATCTTCAAAACGGTTGGAAAGGTAGTCGGGAATTGTTAGGCTATTATTGGCTACTTCTGTATAATGGCGGAGCCGTTTAGAAGTCAGTACCCAGTTTGCCCAAGTGCCTACTATTAGTCCAAATCCGGTCCAAAATGCGGAAAGTCCATTCAAATAGGCAAAACCGGGAAGTCCCATAAGCATCCATCCGCTCATGTCAGAGGCTTCAGCACTCATGGATGTCACCCACGGGCCGAGTTTGCGGTCACCTAAAATAAATTGAGATAATTTCTTTTGTCGGCGTGAGTAATAAATGCCAATCCCCATCATGGCGGCTAAATAGAGCATGAATGCCGCCAAAATTCCCATATTGTTCTGCAAATTCATATACAGAAGCCCCCTTCTATTCTGCAGTTATAGTTATATCTATTATATTGTTTATTCATGATACTGGATAAGAAAAATAATGTAAAGCATCAATTACCTTATAACAGGTGAATGATAGAAATCCAATCTGCCGGTTCTGTATGATTTATTTTTCATGCAATAGGATTGGATGTCGGTTGCCCGCAAATCGATGCTAAAAGACTCTAAGGCTTTTTTTTCTTGCAAAGTACGCAGAGCTTTTGCTGCGCCTGTGATTACAGGGAGATTTGATTTGTTGAGGATAAAACTTTTTGTGTTTTTCAAAGCAAGGAGCCTGGCATATTTGGGGAAGGATGAATAAGAAAAGGGGGAAGGTACCAGTTCTGATGAAAGTAAAAGCGATGCTGCAATTCGTTTAAGACGGCTATAAAGGTAGCGCTTGCTTTTTATTGCCTCAAATACATCCGGAAGAGACGCCTGCTGGATTTCTTTGTACCATTTATTTTCTAACCCTTCAGAAAAGAGCCGGGAGTCTCTCAGTGACTCTTTTTTTGTTAGCCGCCCTAATAATAGACATGAGTCTTCGTAACGGGCGTAAGAGAGAATATGCCCTGTGTTCATAAGGGTATGGATTTCAGTTTGTATTTGTTCAGGAAGCAGAGGATAAGACTCGCCTGCTATAAAATGCTTTCTGGCAGTTGTGGCAGAGGCGGGATAATGCGTATTTCTTTCTATGACGATAAATGATAAAGGCAGGTTTTGCTTTAATGCGGCCTGCACATAAAGGAATCCAAGCAAATTATTGGGGCGTGTTAATTCTCGTGAGATTTCAGGATATCGGATTTCCATGGATTTGGTGACAGCAGAGGCGTAAGAAAGTCCCTTTCCTAAAAATTGGTGAAAATATAGATTGAAATCGGGCTGCAGTGACCAGTGCGCAGCGTTATGAAGTGTATCCGAATTTAAGGATTCGGCGCCAAAGGCAATATGGGTACACCCCATATTATGAAGCAGTGAAACCGATGAGGCAGCAAATTTGTCGGCGCTTTGCAATACACAAAGTACAGGGAGTTCGATTACGGCATCCACACCAAACATAAGAGCCCATTTTGCACGTGTCCATTTATCAAAAATAGCAGGTTCTCCACGCTGTACAAAAGAACCGCTCATCGCGGAAATTATAGGAGCGTCCGGAAATAAATTTTTAAGGCTCCGGAGCATATGGGCATGGCCGCTGTGGAAAGGGTTCCATTCAGCAGTAATTCCAATATACATGATGTACCTCCAATGTATTTATTGACTATTTTACCATAAGTATGTGGGGTTTCCCGTAATCAGGGGAATGGCATATGCTATAATTATTTAATGAAATAATAAATCGGGATAATTTTATTTATAGAAAAGGAATAAATGGATATATATCATTTGGTTCAGAGGAATAGTTTAGGTTTTCTTATATGTTTTGTCCTGCTTTTGTCGGGGTGTAGCGGTAATAATGTGAGAGATAAGTTTGTCTTTGGGAAAAATAGAATTAGTTGTAATAATACAACTATTACAGTATTAACACCTTTTGAACTAATTGCAAATGGAAAACAGGCGGAAATCTCAGACAGAAATGCTCATAAAATAATGGCAGAAGGGCATAATCAACATATACGCATCTTTGTTATGGGGGATAAGAATACAATAAATGAGAGCATATCTGCTGCGGAAGAAAGTGCAGAAACTCTTTTGCGGAACAATAAGCGAGTTACTAATTTGAAGGTAGAAAAAGCTGACGATAAATTTACGCTAAAGTTTTGAGATTCTCTTATGTGGAAAAAGCAAGAGAGGAGAAGACTGCACTAACGGTTAATGAATATATTTTTTTACAGGATGAAGTTATTTGGCGTGTAATTTACCAATATCGGACAGAAGATCCGATTGGGAGAGAACTCTCCGCACAGCTGGCAGGGAGAATACAGATTGGGGCAGTATTTTAGGAAATGGGGGAAATGTGATGCGTTTCGGTGGACACGGATTATTTTCTTTGTTACTCTTTTTGGTATGCGGAGCTTTGATTGGCGGGATTATTGGGCAAGTGCTCAGCCAGGTCAGCTTATCCGGAATGATACCGTATTTGACGAAAACATATGAGATTTTTGATTTTAAGGATATTTATTTGAATTTAGCGGTCATAGATGTTCATTTTGGTATCCGGTTTGCGCCCAATTTAATCAGTATTTTCGGGATACTTTTGGCAGCTTGGGTATATAAAAGATTTTAATGAATTTATTGTTATTACCTAGTCTATATTATGTTACTTTGGCCAATCAAAGGAGGGGCTATAAATGATGATTAAAGAAATGCGGAGCGAAGATAAACCGCGCGAAAGATTTGCCAAGGCTCCCGATACGGCTAGCATGGTAGATTTGGTTGCTATCCTGTTGCGAACCGGTCGCCACGGGTGTTCTGTTATGGATATGGCGCAGGAAGTGGTAGAGCAAATTCGGTTGTCCACGGATGTCAATGGATTTGATAATTTGGATTGGCGGGATTTAATCTCTGTGAAGGGTGTTGGACAAGATAAAGCGATTACCGTATGTGCAGCAGTAGAGTTAGGGCGAAGGCTGGCGCAGTTTCATAATAAGAAACAGTTGGAGAATTTTAGTTTCCCCGAAGCAGTGGCATCATATTTTATGGAAAAATTAAGACATGAAGATCAGGAACATTTCATTGTCTGCTTTTTAAATACCAAGAACAGATTGCTTGGATATAAAGAAATTTGTGTGGGAAGTTTGGATGCTGCGCCTGTGGATATAAAGGAGGCTATGAGATGGGCTCTTCGCTTTAAGGCCCACGGTATGATACTCGTACATAATCATCCGTCAGGATATCCGGAACCTTCAGATGCGGATATTAATTTAACGAGACAATTTACAAGGGCTACTTCATTTTTTGATATACGGTTATTAGATCATGTTATAATCGGTGATGGAGAATTTGCCAGTTTAAACCAAAATGGACTGGTATAGAAAACATAGTTTAAGAATTGTAATTGAAGGAGCGCATATTATGGCAGATAGGGAAAATGAAAAGAAATATTCCGCGGAGACGAAAGGGTATACGGATAAAATTTATGAAGTAAGGTTCATGCCGGTACTGGAAAGGAGTGAGTATCAGGCTGGACCGGAACGTGAGGGACTCATTAAGTTACAAGGAATTATGGAAGAAAAAGATTTCGAGAAATATATTAATAATGGATTAATCCGTATTACACAAGATGGCGATCGGCTTATGATGATCAGCAAGAGTGAAATGTATCGTTCCATGCTTATGGGGAAGTTCTGGAGTTCCATTTGCGAAGCTTTTGGTGTAGATAATTTTCGTGTGGTAAGCCAGACAAACGGATATTAATAATAAATATTAATAATGAGGGAGGGGTGATTAGTCCCTTCCTTTTTTCATTTGTCCTTGACTTATATAAAATTTACATTAATGTCTAATGATAGAAATTATGATATAAAAGGAAAATATTTGACTAGAATATATGTAAATGCTATTCTTTTTGTAATAAGTTTTATATACACTCTTTTATTAATTTATGAATAAAGTGTATGGTTGCTAAAATGTGAATTGGGAGGATGTTATGTATTTTTTGCACTTATTTCATGCTGGCGGATTTATGATGTACCCGCTTTTACTTTGTTCGATTATAGTTGTAGCGATTTTTTTTGAAAGATATAGATACTATTCTTCCCATCGTTCCAATACAGAAAGGTTGTCAGCGGTGATGACTGACAGCTTGAACCGGGGCGATATAGAAGGATTAAAAGACGCTTTAAAAACTGATGGAGGAATTCCGGCTGGGGTACTTCTATCCGCAGTCAATGTATATGGAACTAAAGCACACCAGGCGACAATTATTGAAGGTGCGGCAGCACATGCAGCAGGTCTTTTGAAAAATTACCTGAATTATCTGGATGTTATTGTGACGCTTTCTCCTCTGATGGGGTTGCTCGGTACTGTTATCGGAATGATCGGTTCCTTTGGTGTCCTTTCTACTGCGGAGGGCCAGCCTTTTGCTATTACCGGCGGCGTTGCGGAAGCATTAGTGTGCACGGCAACGGGTTTGTTTGTTGCCATTATAGCGTTAATTGCTTATACTTACTTATCCCAGCAAGTTAGCCACTATATTTCTTCCATAGAAAAATTATCTTCTGTTTATCTTGCAATAGCGGAAGGTAAAGAAAAATGAGATTACAACAGCTGGATGTAGATAAAAAGCCTAAAATAATGATTATCCCTATGATTGATATCATATTTTTCTTACTTGTTTTCTTTATGATGAGTATGTTAACCATGGTGGTGCAAAAATCAATTAGTTTAAATTTACCGCAAACAGTGACTTCGAAATTGGATGTGGAAAAGGCCTTACCGGTAGCGGTTACTTCAGATGGGCAGATTTACGTAGAGCAGGAAAAGATTCCCCGTGAAACGTTTCGCAGAAGAATGGAAATTGAAAAGGGTAGAAATCCGAACTTGAGTATTGTTCTTCGAGCGGATACGAAATCGGAACATGGGGATTTCGTATTTGTTCTGGATCAATTGAAATCAGTAGGAATCAGTAAGATTGGTATTGCAACGGAAGCAAAATCACAGAGTAAGGAATAAGGGGGCGCTATGTTTACATCTAAATACAGATGGATGGCTGCCTTTGGAACATCTGTTGCTTGTCACGCTGTAGTGTTTGTCGTGATTGGAGCGGTTGTGGCGCTATTTCCTTCCACTCCCGTTGATAAAGGGCCTATTGAGGTGGAGTTGGTTTCATTGTCCGGTGGTGGCGGTGGCGGCGGAAGCAGATCTGCCGGAAGTGTTTCTTCCACGGAGCAGCATCGTCCATCCGTAGTTGATGAGCAGGCCCAGTGGGTACAGAATGGTACTGATTGGAAACTGACCTTAAGCAGCGGGGAGGCTGCTGCAGACCGCTGGGTACAGAAAGACGGCCACTGGTACTGGTTTAAGACGGATGGTGTTATGGCACACAGCGAATGGTTATCTTACATGGGCCATTGGTACTACTTAAATGCAGGCGGAGACATGATCACTGGCTGGTTGTTCTGGAATGAGCATTGGTATTATCTGAAACCGGATGGTATCATGACAGCAGATGAGATGACTCCGGACGGCTATAAGATTGGACCGGACGGAATTTGGGTTCAGTAAAAACTGAAATAAGCCATACAAAAGGAGCCTTGCCTGGCATATGCCGGGTGAAGGCTTCTTTTGTATGGATGTTGTAAACTGAAAAGAGGATTTTTCAAGGGAAAATGCCGAAGAAAGTAACAAATGAATACTAAAAAGAATACCGGGTAGCCACTTAGCAATATGCCAAATGGTTATCCGGTATTTTATATTGGATGAGATGCAAAGAGTTTACTTAATTTTACTAAGAGCTGCCTCATCTGCAACGATAGTCACATCGTTGTGAAGCTGTAAGATGGATGCAGGAACTGCAGGAGTGATGGGACCATAAAGAACCTCTTTCAAAATATCTGCCTTATCTTCTCCGCTTACAACAACCAGGATCTTTTTGGCCTGCATGATGTTTTTAATACCCATAGTGTAAGCCTGTCTCGGAACATCATCTTCTGAAGCGAAGAAGCGCTTATTTGCTTCGATAGTGCTTTCGGTCAGATCAACGCAGTGGGTCTCCTTTTCAAATGCAGCGCCCGGCTCATTGAAACCGATATGGCCATTGTGGCCAAGGCCCAGAAGCTGCAGATCAATGCCACCCTGCTGCCGGATGATTTCGTTATAATCATCACATGCTTTCTTGGAATCACTTTCCAGGCCATTCGGAACAAAGGTACGGGACTTATCGATGTTTACATGATTGAACAGGTTGTAGTTCATAAAATAACGATAGCTCTGGTCATTTTCCGGGCTTAATCCTTTGTATTCGTCCAGATTGATGCTTGTTACCTTAGAGAAATCAAGATCCCCTTTGTTGTACCATTCGATCAGCTGCTTATAAGTGCCGACCGGAGAGGAACCGGTAGCTAATCCGAGAACACAGTTCGGTTTCATAATAATCTGTGCGGAAATAATGTTTGCAGCTTTTCTGCTCATGTCCTGGTAATTCTTTGCCTTATAGATAACCATTTTCTTAATCCCCTTTTCTTTAATTTATTTATCGTTTGTAATTTAGTATATCCATAAAGGAAAAAAATTCAATAGAAAAGCGTTTAAAAGAAACTAGTTTCACACATTGAAAAATAGGCCGTGCAGTTGTGCACATTGTTCAAAAAGAAAAACATATTTCTGGAGATAATGAGGTTTTGAGCAAAAAATATGAAACTAGTTGCAATAAACCGATAGTATCTTGAAATTAGTTTTATAAAAGACTATACTTACGGACATGAACAGAGGAGGACAGAATGATGAATCAAAAAGTAGAAAAGTTGAAAGGAAAATTGATTGTATCATGTCAGGCGTTACCAGATGAACCGTTACATTCATCTTTTATTATGGGAAGAATGGCACTGGCTGCAAAACAGGGAGGTGCAAGCGGAATCCGGGCGAATACGAAAGAAGATATTAAAGAAATTCAGTCTCAGGTGGATCTCCCAATTATCGGAATTGTAAAAAGAGATTATGCGGACAGCGAAATTTATATTACCCCTACCATGAAGGAAGTAGAAGAACTCATGGAGGTTAAACCGGAAATTATTGCTATGGATGCAACGATTTCTAAAAGACCGGGAAATAAAACTTTGGATGAATTTTTCCATGAAGTAAAGGAAAAATATCCGAATCAGCTTTGGATGGCTGATTGCTCGACCGTAGAAGAAGCTCTCCACGCTGATGAGTTAGGATTCGATTTTATCGGAACAACAATGGTTGGATACACTAAGCAAAGCAAGGGTGACAAGATCGAGGCAAATGATTTTGAAATTCTTAGAAAAATTGTAGCTAAGGCAAAACACAGAGTGATTGCTGAGGGAAATATCAATACTCCTGAAAAAGCAAGACGTGTGATAGAACTTGGTGCTTACAGTGTGGTTGTTGGCTCTATCATTACACGACCTCAGTTGATTACAAAATCATTTGTCGAAGGTATGGAACGTTAAAAGAAACTATTGAAGTTTATATACAAAGAAAGGAAGTAAAACCATGAGAAATCTTGAAAAGTACAAAGGAGTCATTCCCGCATTTTATGCATGCTACGATAACGATGGAAATGTAAGTCCGGAAGGTGTGCAGGCTCTGACAAGATACTTTGTAGAGAAAGGCGTTAAGGGAGTCTATGTAAACGGCTCCTCAGGAGAATGCATTTACCAGAGTGTGGAAGATCGTAAGATTATTCTGGAAAATGTTATGAAGGCTGCAGAGGGTAAGCTTACTGTCATTGCACATGTTGCATGCAATAATACAAAAGACAGCCAGGAATTGGCAAGACATGCTGAGAGCTTAGGAGTAGATGCAATTGCAGCAATTCCTCCGATCTATTTCCACTTACCAGAATATGCGATTGCACAGTACTGGAATGACATCAGTGCAGCAGCACCTCATACAGATTTTGTTATCTATAACATTCCGCAGCTTGCTGGTGTTGCTTTAACACAGAACCTTTTCGCAGAAATGAGAAAGAATCCGAATGTAATCGGTGTGAAAAACTCATCTATGCCAGTTCAGGATATTCAGATGTTCAAACAGGCAGCCGGCCCGGATTATATTATTTTTAATGGTCCGGATGAGCAGTTTATGAGTGGTCGTGTAATTGGAGCCGAAGGCGCTATTGGCGGAACTTACGGGGCTATGCCGGAACTTTATCTGAAATTGGATGAGTATGTAAAAACTGGAGAAATGGAAAAGGCAAGAGAAATTCAGTATGCATGCGATGCAATCATTTATAAAATGTGTTCCGCACATGGAAATATGTATGCAGTCATTAAGGCAATTCTTAAAATCAATGAGGGCCTTGAACTGGGTGGGGTAAGAGAACCTCTTCCGGCATTAGTTGAAGCAGATATGGATATTGTAAAAGAAGCTGCACAGATGATCTGCGACGCAAAGAAGAAATATTTATAAGAGGGTAAATTGGATACCCGGCAGAGGGTGCGCCGGGTATTCATTGAAAGAGAAGAGTACTGGGGAACTCAGGAGGAAAAAGTATGCAGGGATTTACTTATATCGATCTCATCATTTTGGTCGTGTATCTGGCAGCAGTATTGTTTGCAGGTCTTCATTTTGCCAAAAAGGAAATGAAGGGGAAGGAATATTTTAAAGGAGATGGAACCGTTCCGTGGTGGGTTACATCGGTATCTATCTTCGCGACATTGCTGAGCCCGATTTCGTTTTTATCATTAGCAGGAAACTCTTATGCGGGAACCTGGATCATGTGGTTTGCACAGCTTGGTATGCTGCTTGCAATTCCACTTACAATTAAGTTTTTCCTTCCAATTTACAGTAAACTGGATATTGATACAGCATATCATTATCTGGAATTGCGGTTTGGAAGCAAAGGGCTTCGTGTTCTGGGAGCAGTGATGTTTATCATCTACCAGATTGGTCGTATGTCTATTATTATGTATCTTCCATGTATGGTACTTGGTAGTCTGACCGGTATCAGCGTAAATCTCCTGATTATTATTATGGGCGTGATTGCAATCATCTACTCTTATACGGGTGGATTGAAATCTGTTCTTTGGACAGACTTTATTCAAGGTTCGGTTCTTTTGATTGGTGTGACATTTGCTCTGGTGTTCTTGATTGCACATATTGATGGCGGAATGGGAGCTATTTTCCAGGCATTTTCACTGGAACACAAATTCCTTGCTGTTGATCAGCCGATTTTTAATCCAAATATTTTTAAAGACAGCGTATTTATTTTGATTGTTGGTGCTGGTTTTAATACAATGGGATCTTATGTATCCAGCCAGGATATTGTACAGCGTTTTACAACAACTACAGATACGAAGAAATTAAATAAAATGATGCTGACAAATGGTGCTTTATCCATTTTTATTGCAACTGTATTTTATTTGATCGGAACAGGTTTATTTGTATTTTACAAACAGAATGCACTGCCGCCGGCAGCTGCACAGGACCAGATTTTCGCTTCTTATATTGCATTTGAACTGCCGGTTGGTGTAACGGGGCTTTTGTTAGCAGCGATTTATGCAGCTGCACAGTCAACTCTTTCTACAGGTCTTAATTCGGTTGCTTCCAGCTGGGCACTGGATATTCAATCCAACCTTTCTAAAGAAGAACTTGGATTTGAGAAGGAAACAAAAATTGGTCAGAGAGTTTCTCTTGCTGTTGGTATTTTCTCCATCGTTGTTGCCATGGTGCTTGCAAATGGAGGTGTGAAATCCGCATACGAGTGGTTTAATGGTTTTATGGGCCTGGTACTCGGAATTCTTATCGGAACCTTTATTCTTGGAGCATTTACCAAAGTGGCTAACACATTTGGTGCAACCGCTGCATTTATTGCAGCATCAGCAGTGATGGTATATATTAAATATTTTGTTCCTGCTGGACAGGTAACGATTTGGAGCTATTCCATTATCTCAATTGTAGTTTCACTGGTAGTTGGAATTCCGGCAAGCATCATCTGGAGAAATATAAAAGGTGATAAATCAGAGCCGGCACCGAACACAACGATTTATAAAAACTAATAAGGAGTGTATGGAAATGATTTTTGGAAATATGGATCACGTAGAAGAATTTCCGTATCTTGAAAAGGGAATAAAAGAATGCTTTGAATATGCAAAGACTCATGATCTTGCTTCTTTTGAAAAAGGAAGTCACGAGATTGATGGAGATCGCCTTTTTGTGAATATTGTGGAGTACACAACTACAACTCCGGAAGAAAGATTCTGGGAAGCACATAAAAAATATCTGGATGTGCATGTGATGCTTCGTGGAACTGAGCAGATTGATCTGAATTTCATTCAGAATATGAAATTGAATGAATTTGTAGAAAAAGATGATTTCCTTCCAATGGATGGAAATAAGAATTCTTCCGTAGTATTAACAGACGGTGATTTTTTGATCTGTTATCCAAGTGATGGACACCGGACCGCAGTTCAGGCAGGCGATAAACCGGAGACAATCAAAAAAGCAATTTTTAAAGTAAGAATTTAAAATTTTAGCAGGGCCATTTATTCTGCTGAAGAAGAGGGCAAACCAGAGGTTTGCCTTTTTCGCATAAATCATATTAAGCATAACTTGAGAATGCATTTGAAATTATATATAATAGATGAAAGTAGGATTACAAGATGAAAAGGTATATAAGTATTGATATCGGTGGAACTGCTATCAAATATGGAATTATTGGTGAAGATGCTAAGATTATGCTGAAAAAATCCATGCCAACAGAGGCGGGGAAAGGTGGACCAGCTATTCTTGATAAGGTCATCGGCATTGTTAACGAAATGCTTGTGTCACTCTCAGAAATTGAAGGAATATGCATATCTACTGCTGGAATGGTAGATACGGAGACTGGTTCTATTTTCTATTCTGCACCGTTGATTCCAAACTATGCTGGTACACAGTTCAAAAAAATACTGGAAGAAAAGTTTCAGATCCCATGTGAAGTTGAAAATGATGTAAATTGTGCTGGCCTTGCAGAATATAAAAATGGTGCTGCTAAAGGAAGTAAAGTTGCATTGGTTTTAACCATTGGAACTGGAATTGGTGGATGCATTCTGCTAGATGGAAAAGTATTTCATGGTTTCAGCAACAGTGCATGTGAGGTTGGGTATATGCACATGGATGATAGCGATTTTCAGACATTAGGAGCTGCAAGTATTTTAACAAAAAAAGTTGCTGAAAGAAAAAATGAAATAGAAGATAAATGGGATGGCTACCATATTTTTGAAGAGGCAAAAAAGGGAGATCAGATTTGTATACAGGCAATTGAAGAGATGACGGATACGCTCGGAAAAGGTATTGCAAATATCTGTTATGTGCTAAATCCAGAAATTGTTGTTTTAGGTGGAGGAATTATGGCACAGGAAACCTTTTTAAAAGATCGAATTGAAAGTGCCGTGAAAAAATATCTTGTATCCAGCATTGAGAAGCATACAAAAATTACATTTGCAGAAAATCAGAATGATGCTGGAATGTTGGGCGCATTTTATCATTTCTGTGGAATGCATTTAAAAGAATAGGAATGAGTTTATGGAATATTATGTGAAATCAGTTGTCCCGATTATTGAATCGAACTATGACAAGTTTACACCTGTTGAAAAAGAAATTGCTAATTTTTTCATTCATAATCAGAAAAAAATGGATTTTTCAATAAAACATATTTCGGAGTTGCTGTTTACATCAAAGGCGACATTAGTTCGTTTTGCGCAAAAATGTGGGTATCATGGATATAAAGAATTTATTTATCAATATGAAGAAACTTTAATTGAAAAACCAGAAAAGATTACTGATAACACGCGCATGGTATTAAATGCATATCAGGAACTACTGAATAAAGCGTATAGTCTTGTAGATGAAATACAGATTGGAAGAATCATGGGATATCTCAATAAGGCAGACCGTGTTTTGGTTTGTGGTTTGGGGAGCTCAGGACTCTCTGCAAGAGAGATGGAAATACGTTTTATGAGAATTGGTGTTAATGTGGATTCGCTATTGGATCCGGATATGATGCGCATGTCATCTGTGTTTCAGAATAAAAATAGCCTTGTGATAGGATTCAGTCTCAGTGGTGAGCGAGAGGAAGTCCTTTATCTACTGAGAGAGTCTAATCACAAGGGCGCAAAAACAATTCTTTTTACAGAAAACAACAGATCTGAATTTGATGAATATTGTTCAGAAGTAGTGCTGCTGCCGTTATTAAAGCATTTGAACCATGGCAACGTGATTTCACCACAATTTCCTATATTAGTCATGCTGGATATTATTTATGGCTACTATGTAGAACAAAATAAATATATCCGAGAAGGCATGCATGATAGTACTCTTCGTGCACTTGAAGAGGGCGAAAAGAGACATAAAGAACTTTATTAGGAAAGGACAAAAGAATGATCATTGATAATGTGTATGTATATACAGCAAATAAGATTTTCGTAAAAGGCGGAATCGTACTGGATGGAGACAAAATAGCACAGGTTTACGAAGAAGAGGATGCTCCGCAGCTGATAGGAGAAGTGATTGACGGAAAAGGAAGCTATGCAATTCCGGGACTGATCGATCTGCATTTTCATGGCTGTAAGGGCGATGATGTTTGTGATGGAGACAAAGAAGCTCTGGGACGGATTGCTGAATATGAAGCATCCGTAGGCGTTACTGCAATCTCTCCGGCTACCATGACTTTACCGGTAGAAGAACTGGAACATGTCCTTGAAGTTGCCGCGGAATATAAGAAAGAAACAAATGATTGCCGGAAGGCAGATCTGGTTGGCATCAATATGGAAGGACCTTTTATCAGCCATGTGAAAAAAGGTGCTCAGGACGAAAAAAATATCCTTCCCTGCAGCGTGGAAATCTGTGACCGGTTCCTGAAAGCATCCGAGGGGCTTGTGAAATTTATCGGACTGGCTCCGGAAGAGAGCAGCAATGCAATCGAATTTATCCAGGAAGTAAAAGACCGGGTCAACGTTTCCCTTGCACATACCAATGCAGATTATGAAACTGCGGTGGCAGCATTTGCGGCCGGAGCCAATCATGCAGTTCACTTGTATAACGCAATGCCTGAGTTTACTCATCGGCAGCCTGGCATAGTAGGGGCAGTGTTTGACAATAAGCATGTTATGGCGGAGATCATCTGCGATGGAATACACATCCATCCAGCAACAATCAGGGCTACATTCTGGATGATGGGAGCAGACCGTATGATCCTGATCAGCGACAGTATTCGGGCAACCGGGATGCCGGATGGCCAGTATACCCTTGGCGGGCAGGATGTAAAAGTGGTTGGAAAGCGGGCTACGCTTGGAAATACGGATACAATCGCCGGATCTGCAACCAATCTGATGGATTGCATGAGAACCGCGGTGAAACAGATGGGCCTGCCGTTGGAGATAGCTGTAGGTTGTGCAACGATTAATCCGGCCAGAAGTCTGGGCATTGAAGATCAGTATGGATCTTTAGAAGCAGGAAAGAAAGCACATGTGGTATTGTTGGACAAAGAGCTTAACCTGACAGCGGTGATCAAGGATGGAATTAAAATCAGCTAAGTTCTGTAGGAAATGAAACGGTACAAAAAGGGGCGAAAATTCAGATTGGATTGAATTTTCGCCCCTTTGTATTTGGCAGGCATAGTCGGAATTTAGGAAAGCACTCCGGTTGACTGCAGGAAGAGGATAAACATCATAACTGGAGCAACAAAGCGGATCATGATCCGATAAAGCTTTTTCCTTTGGAATTTTTCTCCATTCCGTTCCATTTCATCTGTGACGTAGGAAGGAGACATGATCCAGCCAATCAAGATTGTGGAAAGGAAAGCTATAAAAGGCATCATAACACTGTTGCTGATATAATCCATGATATCAAGCAGCTGTCCGGTAGAGCCGTTCGGAAGTTTGACCTCCACATAAAAAATGCTGTACCCCAACGCTATAATGGCTGAAGCTGCCAGATAGATGACGGATAAAAAGATGACCGTCTTTTTCCGGCCTGTGTGAAAAATCTCCATACAGTTTGCCGTGATGGATTCCAGCACTGAGATGCAGGATGACAGGGTCGCAAAAATAGCAGTTACAAAAAACAGTATTCCGACAAAGATACCTGCGGCTCCCATGGCTGAAAAAACTTTTGGAAGAGAAACAAACATTAAACTTGGTCCGGCTCCCATGCCTTCTGTTCCAGAGAAGACGTAAACCGCAGGGATGATCATGGCACCGGCAAGGAACGCAACACCTGTATCAAAAATTTCAATCTGGTTGATGGCCTTATTTAAGTTGACTTCCGGGTTGACGTAGGAGCCGTAGGTGATCATAATTCCCATGGATACGCTGAGTGAGAAGAAAAGCTGGCTCATTGCATCCAGCAAAATCTGTAAAAATCGCTGCACGGTAAGGCCTTTGAGATCTGGAGTAAGGTAATATAAGAAACCATCCAGGCCGGTATGTACCTGTCCGGATGCATCCGTGTTCTGTAAAAACAGGGAGTAAACAGCGATGATGGCCACAAGGACGAGAAGGATGGGCATCATCCATCTGGATACCTTTTCAATTCCTTTTTCGACGCCATTGTAGACTATAACTGCGGTAACTCCCATGAAAAGCAGAGCATACACAACGGGTGAGGTTGTTGATGTGATAAAGGAAGTAAAATACCCATCTCCAGCGGCTTCCTGTGCCTGTCCGGTTATATATACAACGGCATATTTTGTGATCCATCCGCCAATGACTGCATAGTAGGTCATGATAAGAACCGGTACAAGGAAGGTTATAATACCTAAAAATTTCCATTTCGGATTCATTTCCGTATACGCACCAATGGCGCTTTTCTGTGTGCGCCGTCCAATCGCAATGTCAGAAGTGAGTAGGGTGAAACCAAAGGTAAGCACAAGAAGTAGATAAATGATTAAAAACAGTCCGCCCCCGTCTTTGGCAGCAAGATATGGAAACCGCCATAAGTTTCCCACGCCCACGGCACTTCCGGCCGCGGCAAGAACAAAACCAAGTTGTCCTGAAAAGTGATTTGATTTTTTCCCCATGATAATTTTTCTCCTAAATTTGATTTGCCTAAATACGATAGCACATGATAAAATATAAGTAAATCAAATGTTTTTACTATTATACATAAAGAAATGTAATGGATAGAGCGGAATTATGAAAGAGATAAGAGATCGGTATGATGTTTTTTTGAAAGTGTGTGAGACTGGAAGCTTTTCAAAAGCAGCAGATGCACTGGATTATACACAGTCCGGGATCAGCCAGATGATGGCCGGCCTTGAAGAAGAACTGGAAGTGCAGTTATTTGCCAGGGCGAAAAAAGGAGTTGCCCTGACAGATAATGGGATCAGGTTGCTTCCCTACATTCAGGATATGGTCAACCAGAAAGAAAAACTCATGCAGGCAGCCTTCAATATTAATAATAAGATAGAAGGAAAGCTACGTGTTGGATGTTTTACCAGTGTGACAGCCATGTGGATGCCGGATGTGATCCATTATTTCAAAGAAAATTTTCCGCAGGTAGAGGTTCAGATTCTCGATGGAAACTATGATGAGATTCGCAACTGGATTATGCATGGCCAGGTAGATTGTGGTTTCCTGTCTTCCATTGTTGCAGATGATTTAAAATTTTATCCTTTATTTCAGGATCCGCTCTGCGCGGTATTGCCTAAAGGGCATCCGCTGGCAAGGAAAGAGCGGATCAAAGTAGAGGATTTGCTGGAATACCCATTTATTATAGAAACACCTGGCTGTGATAACGATATTCTGCATCTTCTGAGTCAATATACTAAAAAGCCGCAGGTCTCTTACAGCTTTCGCGACGATACGCTGATTATGGCGTTTGTGAAAAACGGACTTGGGGTAACCATTTCGCAAAAACTGGTTATGAGTGCATTTACGGATGAAGTAGAAATTCGAATGCTCAAGCCCGAATGCTTCCGGACCATTGGACTTGCATTTTCAAAAACAACAAATTCAGTGGTTGCTGGTACACTATTACGCTTTTTGCAGAAATACCTTTCTACTGTTTTATGCCAAAATGCGTAAGAATCTGATGAATGAAATCACTTTAAGAATATTGTCCAGGTGAAAGAAAATTTAAAAAATAATAATTTTTTTAATAAAAAGCAAAATCAGACTATACAACTTTGCGAATTAATTAAATAAACACAACTATATAAACAATATAATATGTGAAAAACAACAAAAAATATTCAACACTATCATTTTGTGCATATTCTATCTCATAAAAGATATGGAATTTTAACCCGCATTTTTATATAGTAGTTACAACGTATTGTGAAGGCTGGATGAAAAAACTATTATGTGAAAAGGGGATTAGAATGGAAGAGAAGACATACCTGAAGTGGTATAACAAAGTGGGGTACGGTAGCGGAGATATTGCAGGAAACGTGGTATATGCGTTCCTGTCATCCTTTGTCATGATTTATCTGACAAACACGATTGGCTTAAATTCAGGCATCGTTGGCACCTTGATCGCAGTATCCAAATTATTTGATGGCATTACGGACATCTTTTTCGGCACCATGATCGACCGGACAAAGAGCAAAATGGGTAAGGCGAGACCATGGATGTTTTATGGTTTCTTCGGCTGCGCTATCACGCTCTACGGGGTTTTCGCAATCCCTACCAATATGGGAAAGACCGCGCAGTATGCATGGTTCTTTATTTGTTATACCCTGTTAAATGCAGTTTTTTATACTGCAAATAACATCGCATATGCAGCTCTAACTTCTCTGGTAACAAAGAACAGTAAAGAGCGCGTGCAGATGGGTTCCTTCCGCTTTATGTTTTCCTTTGGTACAAACCTTGCAATTCAGTCTATTACTGTAGGAGCCGTTGAATATCTTGGAAACGGTGCAGCAGCATGGAGAATCATTGCACTTATTTACTGTGTGATCGGTATCATTACCAATACCCTTGCAGTATTTTCCGTAAAAGAACTTCCCGAAGAAGAATTAAAATCCAATGGTTCTACGGGATTTGAGGATGACAAGCTTACTTTCAAGCAGACTGTAAAGCTGTTGTTTGCAAACAAGTATTTTTCCATGATCTGTGTGATTTACATTTTACAGCAGCTTCGTGCGGCAATGGTTAATGTGGGAATTTTCTTTATGACCTATGTTCTGTTAAATAAGAACTTATTCGGTGTGTTCTCATGGGCCAACAATATCCCTCTGATTATTGCCCTGGCGATTACACCAATGCTGGTAGCAAAGGCGAATGGAATGTACAAGCTGAATAAATACAGCTATGTATTTGCAAGCTTTTCCCGTCTGCTGGTAGTATTTGCAGGTTATATGGGAAGTATTCCGCTGATGCTATTATTTATCGCAATGACCTCTTTAGGTGAAGGCCCTTGGCAGGGTGATATGAGTGCAGTTATTGCACAGTGTTCCGAATACACCTATTTAAAGAGCGGAAAACGTATTGATGGTTCCATGTTCTCCTGCACTTCCATGGGTATTAAACTCGGTGGCGGTATCGGTATTGCCCTTTCTGGATGGTTGCTTGATATCAGCGGATACATCAATATGGACAACGCGGTTCAGCCGGCCAGCTGTATCAAAATGATGTATTTTATGTACCTCTGGCTGCCATTTATCTTTGATATCATCATTACGGTTATCCTTTCCTTCTTAAATGTGGAGGGTGCAAACCGCGAATTAATTGAAAATATGCAGGAATCATAAATCAATAGCCTCTAAAGTTTTCTTTAGGGGCTTATTTTAGAAAAGGAGAAGATAGAACATGAATGCAGATATGAAATGGTTGGATAATCCGGAAGTATTCCGGGTAAATCAGCTGGAAGCGCACAGCGATCATACTTATTATGAAAGCAATGAAGCACTGGAAAAAAAGGAAAACGCACTGATTCAGTCTTTAAATGGACAGTGGGAATTTGCTTTCAGTAAGAATGTTAAGAGCAGACCGGTAAACTTCTATGAAGAGGATTTTGATGCGAAAAACTTTGACAAGATCATGGTGCCGGGCCATATTGAACTGGCCGGATATGATAAGATCCGCTACATCAATACCATGTACCCATGGGAGGGAAAAGAATACCGCAGAGGCGCCTACAGCATGGAGAGCACAGGAGACGGAGCCGGAATGTTCAGCGAAGCTGAGTATAATCCGGTAGGTTCCTATATCAAACGCTTTGATCTGAATCCGGAACTATGTTCCAAGAGAGTCCGCATCTGCTTTGAAGGCGTAGAAGAGGCAATGTATCTGTGGCTGAACGGTCAGTTCGTAGGATATGCAGAGGACAGCTTTACTCCTTCCGAGTTTGATCTGACACCATTCATCCGGGAAAAGGGCAATGTACTGGCAGTACAGGTGCATAAGA
>ENA-OOYX01000653-OOYX01000653.1-human-gut-metagenome-genome-assembly--contig:-NODE-653-length-19441-cov-2.754204_pt1 | contig 19441 bp, 16 predicted proteins | sample MGYA00241182_ERZ501387 | MGnify/ENA primary metagenome ERZ501387 (study PRJEB25962, sample SAMEA2042740) | human gut metagenome | biome: human gut; feature: human-associated habitat; material: faeces...
AATTTCTTCTTCCCTGCGAAGGATTCCTTTTTCATAGCTGGCGCCCACCTCTCCGGGGATCAGTGAAAGATTCTCCACGCCGTACCAATGCCGTTGCACGCAATAGTCCACGAAGTCGTCCCAGACCACACCTGCCCCCACACGCACAACAATATCGTCATCCGTTTCGGCCACAACCTCTACGCCCCCGATGCGTGAATGCAGGATAGTACCTTCGTAGTCTTTAGTAAACAATAAGTTGCTCCCCCCTCCGATATGCAGATAAGGAGAGGTAACCCGTCCGGACCCGATCAACCCGCGTAATTCATCCACCGAAGCATACTCCAGGAAACAAGCCGCAGACACATCGATACCAAAAGTGTTATGTGATAAAAGAGAGTATTTCTGTTCCATAATCCTATAAAAGCAATCTCTAAATACTTGTATCCTCAAACTTGTACAACTCCCAGCCACTGTCTTTGCGCTGGAAATAGAGGATATTGGAGAACCCGTTGCCAATGCCTTTCAGTGCCAATATTTTATGTGAGGCATTGTCATCATTTTGCTGCCCGTAGTTGATATTCGAAAGTTTATCGGCAGGCAATGCCGGCTTAAAGGCAAACCATTGGTTCAAGTCAAGTGTAGTTTCGAGTATCGAGAAGTCATCATCCGGATCGGTTGTCACAAAGACAAGCGGTTGGCGGATTCGCCGGCTCTGGAAAATACTATCCGTCGCAAAATGACCGAAGAATTCAACAAAGTCCTCGTTCTCGTTTTCCTCAATCGGACGCAGATTGATTGCTTCGAGCATCCACGCCCCTTTAATTCTTTCAAAATAATATTTCTTCACCATTCGTTTTTTCACGAAAATCCATTCCACCTGAACGGATGTGAGTGAAGTGTCTCCTACCAGATCCATATCCTCTTCCCGGTCGAAGAGTAAGGTATAATAACTTTGTTTGGCAAACAAGTCATCATGCTTCCAGTACTTCCTGTCGATTTTCGAAGCCCGTTCTCCGTTGTAGTAGGGCAACGGAAACACCACGCGCTGCCTTTGCAGAGCGTCATCAGAAGCAAAGTTGTAGATAAAGTCGTCAAACGATTCGTCAGCCTCAATCGGTTTAGGTTCGTCCGAAGTCTTTTCTCTGTCAATAGAATCGGTTTTGTTCACCATTGCCGAATCTACCAGATGTGTAATAGATGCAAAGGGGTCAGCGTCGGTCTTATTACTGTTGCCGCACGAAGCGAACAACATCAGGACGGTGACTCCCGCCATTATTGTTTTCATTTTAATAATTAGCAATGTGTCGATATTCCCACATGCCAACCGGTTTTCGAAACTCTTTCATACTCCGGTCGGCACATGGGATTTATATCATCACATTATTTTAATTTAGCTCTTAGTTTTTCAAGCATATCCACTGTCATACTTTCCAAATCGTAAGCCGGTTTCCAGCCCCACTCCTCACGGGCGCAAGAATCATCCATACTGTCGGGCCAGCTGTTGGCGATACGTTGTTTCAGCGGGTCTACCTTATATTCCATCTCAAAGTCAGGAACATGTTTCTTGATAGCAGCATAAATGGTCTCCGGCGCAAAGCTCATAGAAGCGATGTTGAAAGCATTACGGTGCACCAGTTTCGTCGGATCGGCCTCCATCAGCGAGATAGCTGCATTCAGCGCGTCCGGCATATACATCATATCCATCAGTGTTCCTTCCGGAATCGGACAGATAAACTTCTCTCCTTTAACGGCAGAGTAGTAGATATCTACCGCATAGTCAGTCGTACCACCTCCCGGAGGAGTTACATTCGAAATGATTCCCGGGAAACGCACGGCACGGGTATCTACGCCATACTTATTAAAATAGTAGTCGCTCAGCAACTCAGTGGTCACCTTGCTGATACCATACATGGTACGCGGACGCTGAATAGTGTCCTGCGGTGTCTGCACATGCGGAGTGCTTTCACCAAACGAACCGATCGAACTCGGAGTGAATACGGCACATTTGTTTTCGCGAGCCACTTCAAGTACATTCCACAAACCGTCGATACCGATTTTCCAAGCCAGCTTCGGCTTCGACTCGGCTACAACAGACAGCAGGGCGGCGAGGTTGTAGATTGTGTCGATATTATACTCTCTCACTACAGAGGCAATCATATCCTGATCTGTTACATCGACTACAGCCGACGGACCTGATTCTTTCAATTCCCCTTTGGGCTCTGCCCCGTGAATATAACCTGCTACTACATGTGTGTTTCCGTAGCGTTTACGTAGTTCCATCGTGAGCTCCGAACCAATCTGTCCGGTCGCTCCAATTACCAAAATATTTTTCATTATCTTTACTAATAAGGTGTATTAAGCTAAATGGTGCGCAAAGTAAGCACTTTTTTTTCATTTTTATACCAAATATATGTTGTTTATTCCAAGAAAAATTGTGTCCTTTGCAAAAGAAACTAAAACCCCAAACACTATGTACGGTAAAATGAAAGAACACCTCAGCAATACGATTGCTGAAATCAAAGAAGCAGGCCTCTACAAAGAGGAACGCTTAATCGAAAGTGCACAACAAGCTGCTATCACCGTTAAAGGCAAAGAAGTGCTGAATTTCTGTGCCAACAACTACCTTGGATTGTCTAACCATCCCCGCCTGATCGAAGGTGCAAAGAAGATGATGGACCGTCGTGGATACGGTATGTCTTCTGTACGTTTCATCTGCGGAACTCAAGATATACATAAGGAGCTGGAAGCCGCAATTTCAGACTATTTCAAGACCGAAGACACAATTTTGTACGCAGCCTGCTTTGACGCTAACGGCGGTGTATTCGAACCGTTGTTCACCGACGAAGATGCCATCATCTCCGACTCGCTGAACCACGCTTCCATCATCGACGGAGTACGTCTTTGCAAGGCAAAGCGCTACCGTTATGCCAATGCAGACATGGCCGACCTGGAACGTTGCCTGCAGGAAGCACAGGCTCAACGTTTCCGCATCATCGTCACCGACGGTGTATTCTCAATGGACGGAAACGTTGCTCCGATGGACAAAATCTGTGACCTGGCCGAAAAATACGATGCCCTGGTGATGGTAGACGAATCTCACTCAGCCGGTGTGGTTGGTGCAACCGGTCATGGAGTAAGCGAACAGTACAACACTTACGGACGTGTAGACATCTACACCGGTACTCTGGGCAAAGCTTTTGGCGGTGCTTTGGGCGGATTCACAACCGGCCGCAAAGAGATCATCGACCTGCTTCGCCAGCGCAGCCGTCCGTACCTGTTCTCCAACTCACTCGCTCCGGGCATTATCGGTGCCAGCCTCGAAGTATTCAAGATGCTGAAAGAAAGCAACGAAATCCATGACAAACTGGTAGACAACGTAAACTACTTCCGCGACAAGATGACTGCAGCCGGATTCGATATCAAGCCGACTCAGAGTGCTATCTGTGCCGTGATGCTTTACGATGCCAAACTGTCACAGATCTATGCAGCCCGCATGCAGGAAGAAGGTATCTACGTAACAGGCTTCTACTATCCGGTAGTTCCGAAAGACCAGGCACGTATCCGTGTACAGATTTCAGCCGGTCACGAAAAAGAACACCTCGATAAATGTATCGCTGCATTCATCAAAGTAGGTAAAGAATTAGGTGTACTGAAGTAAACCAATCTCCCACTTCCATTGTTATTGTATATAAAAAAATACGATAACAATGGAAGAACTTACACTCACGACACCCGCGCTGCTATTTTCAGCCGTTTCACTTATTCTTTTGGCATACACCAACCGCTTTCTCTCGTATGCCCAATTGGTCCGAATTCTTCGTGACCGCTATATGGAAGATCCTTCCGACATCAATGTTGCCCAAATTGAGAATCTGCGCAAACGCCTCAACCTGACCCGTATGATGCAGGTATTCGGCATTGCCAGTCTATTCTTCTGCGTAGTCACCATGTTTCTTATCTACATCGGATTGCTCCTGCTCTCAATCTATATCTTCGGGTTGGCATTGCTACTGCTGATCGCTTCTTTGGGGGTTTCCCTCCGCGAGATACAGATATCCACCCGTGCCCTGGACATCTACCTGAGTACGATGGAAGGCAAGCTGAAGCATTAACAGCCCATGTTCAGGATTCATACCACCCATACACAGAAAGTTCCGTCCTCTCCCCATCGGGATCGGGCGGAACTTTTACAAACAAAACAAACAAGGGGAAGTGTCTGTCACAGATGCCTCCACACTGTAGAATTTATGATTACTCTAAAACGATGTTGAATGTATAGTTATTGTTTCGGCGGAGGGAATAATCATGGATGTCACTTCTGCCCAAGTCAATGGCTTTTGTATATTCGGCCCCTCCTTTCTTTGCTTTGATTTGGAGCCGGGTGCGTTCACCGGAGTCGGTTCCCTCAGTCACATTCTCAGCCATATAATAGTAGCGGTAAAGGGGGGCTGTCCCCAATACTTTGTCGGCACCGATGACAACCTCTTCCGTATAATTCCCGCCTCCTTCCGGTGACAGATATACATCCGAAGGGAACAAATAGCCTTTGGTCTGCGCATTCTGCAACTGGATCCTCACGTTGCTGAATATCCCTGCCGTCTTGGCCGAAACAGCTATATTGAGCCTGCATACCAGACGTCCCAATACTACATTCACAGCTGTGGTGCCGGCAGCAATCTCGCCTTCGTAATAACCGAAGAGACACACATTCCGGTCCGTATTCCGTTCTTTCAGCCATCCCATATCCACCACCAGACTCTTGAAACCACTCAAGTTATCAGGCCACGCGGCAATCTCTCCATCCGCCAGATTGCCCACCACACAAACCGTACCGCGCCCGGTCCTCAACGCAATTCCTTCAAGCGTGGTGTTGAGCACCGGTGTGGGCAGCACTTTATGCTCGCTGCCTGTCAGGATACCTTCACGGTCAAACTGTAGAATCCACAAATTACTAATCAGGTTTTCATAATCAGGTGCCATCGGCTGCTCCGCACGGGTTGTCGCATCATCATCGGTGAAAGAAGCGGAAGTAAGTCCCATCGACACTTTCACTATTCCCTCCTCCTGATCCATCTGTTCATGGGATGTGCAGGCACTCAGCGCAAACAGGCAAATACTAAAAACGATATATCCGAATCTTTTCATGGGATCATTATTATTCATTACTCTACTCTATTTATTTCACCACAGGTTACACGGATTTTCACAGGACTTTTAATCTTAAAGACCACCGGGATTAATCATTAATCGGTGGTGATCGGTATAATCGGTGGTGAATTCTTATTTATCCATTACTACATTCTCCGTCCACGAACGGTTTTGCCAGGTCAGCACAGTGACACCATTACTGATCTTCACCGTAGCCGTATAGTTGTACGAATGCCCTGCTGTCAGATACAAACCGGTGAGCAACATCTGATACTGAGTGGGGTTACCGTTCACCTTCAGGTTCAGCAACACACTGATAGAGTGAGAGCGTGCGTCTGTGGGCAATACGCCGGTATGCGCCACCAGGCTGTTATCGGCATTTCGGGTGGCCTGTGCGATACGTACCGATGCACTCTGATCCCCCACTTTCACAGGCAGCACATCTCCATTTACCCAGTCGAAGCTGGTCGTATTGTCCAGTGGCTGCTGAATACCGCTGATTTCGATTCCTTCGGCAAGCATCTCCAAGGTGTGCACCCCTTCACCCGCCCTGACAGTAAACTGCATCCGCGCTGTCTGGTTGATGATGGGGGGCAGATACAGTGTCTGGACATTGTTCAATGTACCCCCTTCATCAATTTTCGTAATGGTCACTGCCGTCATGGCTGTTTGCGTATACCGGTCGTCGGTCGCAAGCAGGTATTCTCCGTTACCGATATTGACAAATCCCTTTGAGTTTAAGGCCTTGGCAGGTGACAGGATTCTGAAGTAATAAGTACCCGCCTTCATATAAAGAGGAGTGCTGCTTGAAGATATTACCGCTCCGTTGTCGTCTACCTCACAGGGATAGAGCAGACTGCTGCCTGACGTACCGGCGTTACGTACCAGATAAGCTTTGGAATACTCTTCCAATAGATTCTTGGCATCATCATATACCACCAGGCGTATCGTACTCCCGTCTTCCAGCAGAAAAATCGGTCTATCTTTCAACGTTTCGCCATCCGGTGTCGCCCCACGGGTCTGGGCCGAAGGAGAGATTGAAGGATAATATCCACCGGCAACGGGATCAATCCGTACCCGATCCTCCATATCTTCTTCGGGAGAGCCAGCGGCACATGCCGTACAAAGCAGAGCCATGATTACATACGAGCAACTTTTATAAACGATCATTCTTTTCATACATCATACTATTTTATTGTGAAGTGACATCCCGCACACAACGAATTTGGAAACCATCAGCCGGAGTATAGTTACTCATATTCAAATACCGGGTACTTGTATCAGCATCAAACTTTAATTTAGCCGCACGCACCATATTACCTTGTGTTGTGGAGGTTAAATACATCGCCTCAAAAGCATCATTTATAAGCATAGCGCTACGTGCCCATATAAAGCCATAGATAGGGATATTGATTACATCGCTGGGATGTTCCCAGTCCATACCGCTTTTGCTCTCTAAAGTCAATCGGTCTGCCGATGTGCATGAATATTTGGATATCTGCATATAGGCCCGACGAATAAAAACCCCACTACCATCACTGACATCCTCTTGACTTACAAATTTAGGTTCCCATTTGATTCTGTAAGCTCTGGAAGTGCCTTGGTATTTTAAGGCATAAATTACTCCATACATAGTGCCGGTATTTGCTCGTTCTCCAATATAAACGGATGTATATCCACTTTCCGGATCATTTGACATGGTCTCTATCCAGGAAGTCCCGCTATGTTGCAGAAAAGTAATGTCTCCCGACTTATCCTCCAACGGCATTATACCCGCAAATTCAATATATGTCGGCAACCTCCATCCTTTTGGACATGGATCGTTCAATGGTGTTTTCCAGCGATTGATACTGATTGCATGGGTATTATCCCAGTCTGTGGCATCAGCTTTAGATACAATCCATGCGACGGTCTTGCCTTCCTTAACATCATCAAAAGTGACAGCCACATTGGTAGGATTCTGGGGACCGCTAATAGCGGAGACACCTTCCTTTCCGGTTATCACCGGATAAGGAGCGGCACCACTACTGTATCCCCTACAATATGGCCTGGTGTACGTTTTACCGTCACTACCTTTAAAATTCACTGTTCTTTTCACAAAATAAGGAATGTCCCTACCCACCTGATAATAGTATCCCCTTCCTGCTTCCCATCCTTCCGGAGTTGTCATATCCGCACTGGTAGCTCCGAGATTCCGGTCCATCCACATGACACCGTTAAAAGTCAGGGGCTGCCCCATATACTGCGAATCGTCATTATGTTCGATCCAATCATACCGGCGGGGGATGATGGTAATAATCTGTACGTCGCTATTAGTAATCGTAATGGTAAGCGTATACTCGTAATTGGGCAGGAAGCGGAAAGGTTCCGTCACAGTCTTACCGTTTTCATCCTTCCGGACCTCTCCATCATCTCCGACAACCGGGACACGAATTTCATACGTATCCGTGCGGTCCGCACTGTTCGTCCCTTTCGTAGCTACTTTTATTTTAAGTCCCTCCGTGGTCCCGGAGAGAGTCGGGAATATCAGACATTCGGCAGCCGCACCGCCCGCCTGCCCATTCGTAGTTACCGGCAACACACTTTCCGTCACCGTTTGAGAGAACCCGCTACCGAGCAGCGTACGGTCACTTTTCCCTCCCGTATGGCTATATTCTCCGGTCGAGAGCAAGAGGCTGCCTTCACTGTAATCACTGACTGAGATCCCCTTCAGTTCGATACCCGCCAACACATCGACACCCGTCGAACCATTCTCCGTTTTTTGCTTCACCACCTCAAACTTCAGCTTAGCCAACGTATGCTTGAATGGTAAGGTAATCACTCCCGAATTGATGCCCGATTGCTTCGTCAGTACGGCACGGCGCAAGTCGGGCAACACTCCCCCGACATCGGCATGGATGCCGCAGGCCGGTACGCCATCTACTTCGGAGCCGCATACGGGCAAGGTCGTATTGCCGTATGTCAGCGCATAAAAGTCAAGGGTTCTGCCTTCAAAACGGTCCTCGTCGGCACCGGCACTCAGGTAGTCTATCTGATGGGTGCCGTCCGCAGCCACAGCCTCCGTGCCTTCCTGTCCATTCATTGTAGGAAGTTTCTTGTTCCACGCACCTCCCACAAGTCCGTACAGCCGGTATTTAGTGCCACCCGTAAAATGACTCACCGACACATCTCCCGCACGGGTAATGACCTGTTCTTCACTCGAGGAGAGTGTGAAACTGTCACCACCCTGCACGGGCATATGTTCCTCTTCGGGAGTGCAGCCGGTAATCAGTGCAGCAGTCACAGCTGCGGTTGAAAGAAAGAATCGTTTTATCGTTTTCATATATTCAGCTCTTTTTATTAAATTCACCATTCATCTATGGGCCCGGAGTCGGTTCCGGCACCACCACAGGGACAGTCATTTTTCCTCCGTCCTCCCACTCCTTCTCTTCGCCTTCCAGCGTGAAAGAGTCGATATCAAATTTGAGGGTCGTTTCATATGATTCTCCGCCTTTCAGCTGAGTTGCCGGACTTCCAAACTGATCCATAAAGTTCAGGTTGCCATCCAAGATAGGAAAACTTGCGTTTCGCGCTCCGGTCGTAAAGTTTATATCCTTAGCCACATCCGCCGTCAACGTAAGCCCCGGTGTACCACCTGTTCCAGTGAGATCGGTCAGCAAATCAGCCGGGCTGCAAGGTGTCAGATAAAACACGGCGACCTGCGTATCCTCCGTACTCAATATCTGTCCGGAATGATTGATAACCAAATCGGCGGCAGCCGGAGCCGCCAGATATTGTTTTGTCCCTGTATCCCATTTCAACCCTCCGCACACCAATCTTGCAGGCACGGTCAACTTAAGGTTCTTGACATACAGCTTGCCGACCGTGTTGTCCGTACGCCTCGCCTTGAGCACGATACGTACGGCAGCGTGTGCAAACTCCAATGCCCGTCCGAAAGGCTGCTTCCTGCTACCCGTAACCCCATTCGGAGTCACCAGTACATCGGTCAGCCCTGCTCTCGAAGGCAACGAATAGGTAGTATGACTGTCCGCCGTAGTCATCGCAGAAGGACAAAGCCCCATCACCACCACCCGGGAGTTATCAGTCGGATAATCCGTTTCCGTATTATAGGGTGCATCGGCGTAATCACCGATCCCCCCTGCCGGAGTGGAGGTTTTATAAGGAGAGCCCAATGTCCCCGTACTGAAATCCGTCTCTTTCCAGAACAGCAGTAACGGAGTGCCTTCGCTGCCTGCCACCCCATCCGTACGGGTGAGAGCTACCTCCATGGGTATCTCCTGTTCGTACTCTCCTTCTCCGGATGCACACGAGGCAGACAGCAGACACAGGCAAAGCAGCAGGCATGCCCGGCAGAATCTACTCTTTTTTTCTTCTTTATTCATAGTTGTATACTTTCTTTTTCAGCTTTCAGCACAGAGTAACACAGAGTTCCACAGAGATGATTTTCTCTTCATATCTCATAAACAAGAGATTAAAACTCCGTGAGACTCTGTGGTGAATCGTATTTATTTTCCTTTCTACGTCGGCCTTACTATAATCTGATTACCGGAACTCGTCACCCAGTCCGTTACTTTCATCGTGGCACGCATCGGTTGCGGCAATGCGGCCGAAGGCAGGCTGAACCGGGTAATACGCAACAGATAATAACGGTTGCGCAAGATGCCGGAATCCGCACTGAAAGCGATTGTGTCGTCAGTAGCACTTGTGCCGTCTATATAAGTGTAATAATAGCCGATCCCGCCTTCGTAAGCGGTAAAATCAGTACGTTTCAGGGTACCCGCACCGATGGCGGCCTTCATGCCCGCATAGCTGTAATAGTCACTCCCGTTGGTAAAGTAAGTGCCTGCCGCATGTGCTTCCGCATCGACAGGTGTCGTCGTTGCGGGCAAGTAAGTAGCGGCATCGGCGGGAGATGTCAGGGTTTGCGTGGTTCCGGCCCCGGTAATAATCTGTTTGGGGACAAACTTCGCCGCTACCAGCAGATGGGTAGTCACCAGGCGGGGAATTTCCGCCTGAGTCGAATTAAGTGTTCCTGTCAGATCCAGTCCGCCCGCAAGAGAAGCGGTGGAAGTCGCAGTCGTGTTCTCCGGACAATACAGCCCACCGATATAAGCACCGCTTTCCGGAGGAGTGGCTTTCGTCGCATTGAATTTGACCTCTTCATACGCTTCCGGAGCGATCCCTTCCGCCCATACACTGCCCAAAGTACGGTAAACGAATTGCTGTTCAGCCACATCGGGTGCCGATACATAATTGCCGCCATCATCTTTAACCACATACGGATCTACTTCATGATTAGGATCTTTCCCATCCGGGGGCGCATTCAGATACACCTTCCGGTTGACTGTGTTGAGGGCATACCGCACATCCGACAAACGTATCCAGCCCGGATCGGCTGACGGACGAGACGCATTACCGGACATCCGTACGTACGCTCCTCCGTCGTCTGTATAGGTATCGCACACCAACAGTACTTTGGCCACCACCCGTTCCAGTGTGATAGGCGATGCCGTGAGATCCACGTTCACATCGGTGCCCGCACTGACCGTTACGGAAGTCCCGGCTTTTCCGGTCATGGCGATCCCCTCCGTCCCGCGGGCAAACTGCCGGATCACCTCGTCATACCCCGCCCCGGCGGCGGTATACAATCCCTTGCCTTCTGCCTGCCCGCAGATGGCATGCACCTGACCGGGCAACAGATTGGCCCCCACATAGACCTTCTTCTCTCCGGGAGTGGTCGGTATGCGCGCCTGATACACGTCCGCCGCGCTACTGGTCGTGCCATACACCACTTCGTACTGCACATCATTCCAATCCTCCTTTCCACTCCCGTCGACCGACACCAGAAAAACGGCAACAGAAGAGATCTTCTCCTCCACCGTCGCATCCGCCTGTACCGCCGCCCGGGTAGTCTCCCCCACTACCCGTACCGAGAGCCGGACACACGCCGTCACCCGGTCCGCCCCTGCCGGAGGGGCAGGCATGCCGGCATCATCGGAGCATCCGCATGCCCACAGGCAGAGCAGAAACCGAAAGAATATGATCCATATGCTGCCTTTACAGTTGTGCATCGTTCAGTCTGATAATCCATCCGTTAATGTTCAGCGCCTCCAGCTTTCCCATCGGGGTAAGGTAGAAAATCACGTTGAACCGATCTTCGTAATCAAGGTAATCCTGGTCGCTGAGCTCCACACCGTTGCTCTCTTCAAACAGGGGGCGCGTCATCAGCAGATAACGCGTCAGGTCGACATCCACTACTTTCTGCCCCGAAGTGCGGTCCGTCACCACCAGACGGGCCTCCTGATCCGCCAGTAAGCGCAGTGTGTTCAAGCGGGCACGCGCCAGGCTGACTTCTCCCGTACGGGTGGCGGCCGGTTCCGTTTCGGAAGCGGACTCGGTATGATAGGCGGCATAAGTCACCCGGTCGCCCGTCATCACTTCGTTGTCAGCATTCATCCGGCCGTTATCCGCCAACAGCGTAAAGTCGTAATCATCGGCGTCCAGCCCCTGCCCCGACGTATCGTGCAAGGTAATGACGAACCGGTTGCTGTCCTTCAACATCGGTACGCTGACCGATGTCAGTTCCGAAGGCTGTATCCGGCTCAACCGGAGATGACCGTACCACAAGTGCCCCAATTCGTCATCCTGACGTCCGTCTCCGTCACGTTCCAACCGGAGGGTCAGCTCGTCACGGGTCGAACTGCCCGGTGTGAGTTGCGGCATCCGGTAATGCCGGTTGTCCCCTCCCGCCCAGAACACCAGTTCGTAAACGTCTCCGTCTTTATATTCCAGCGGCAGGGTAATGATATAATCGTTTTCAGTCAGCGATTGCCTGTTCTCTGTGTGCAGGCAGACGAACTGTCCCTGTGCGTCGAACACGTAAAGGGACAGCGTGTCGATCTCGTCGGTGATGACGCCTGTCCCGCTGTCGGGCTGTATCTGTGCATGCAATGCAGGCTGAAGACGAATACGGAAACCACTGGGACAGTCGCTACGGTCGTCCCCGGTCCACGAGCAGGCAGATAAGCCCGCCAACAACGAAAGCCACAAGAACGGCAGAAACCAACTGCCGGAATGGGAAAAACAGAAAGTCTGAAACTTATCGGACATGGTTGGGAAAATTTTATGATTGAACGGGTGTTTCACCACAGAGTAACACAGAGTTCCACAGAGATCTTTTTCTCTTAAGATATCCTGATAAGCGAGAACTTAAAACTCTGTGAGACTCAGTGTTACTCCGTGGTGAAAACCCATCTCAAAGCAATTACTTTTTTAGAGAAAACAGTGGGTTAACGGCCCAATACGGCACTATTCGCACGCACTACCCAAGGTTTGATACTTAACTTCACATTCAGCAATACGGTAGTCGGATCATCGGTTTCGGTATCGGTAATGATATTTTCGGTTACACCGTCTTTGCCGACACCTTGAATACTGGCGACGGTTACTTGATAGACATTGTTGCGGACAATGCCGAACTCCATCACATCTTCTGCTGTATCCGAGGGGAGATGTTTGATCCAATACGGATAATAACAAAAGAACTTGCCATCGGTATTTCCTTTCTTGAAACACTGGACGTCGTTCTTTTTCAGGTCGGCAGGGGCACCGCTGGCCGAACTGGAAGTAGTTCCGTCTGCCAGTAATACACCGGCTTCTTTCAGCGCTTCAATATCTTTGTAGAAGATACCGGAATGGTAGAAGATTTCACCAATCGAACCAATTGTAGTAGTTTCTTCCACACCACCGCCCGAAGACCTTTTTTTCATCATTTTACTCGGAGCTATTTCCGCTTTAAATACGATGCCGGTTGTATATCCGTTCTTCTGTTTATCCTTCAGCATCGTGTTTTCATAGCAGTAAGCGGCGACTTTAGTTTCCACCGCCCGGGAAGAGTAGCCCGGCATATCCGTATAAGTTCCGGAAAAAGTGCCGAAAGACGACAAGCCAAATGCGCTTGATCCTTGCAGATACCAGTTGCCATAGCTATTGGCTAAAACAGGTGTGGAAGTATAAGTTTTATCATACGTCTTCGGATCTGTCACATACGGCAATGTAGCGCTTGAGTTACCATAATTTGCCCCAGTCAAAGGATTCGTTGCAGAGCTTTCTTTATCCACATGACGGAAATAATATCCCTCTTTCCGTGCGTTGACTACATAATAGTTTTTTAGGGTGATATCCTTAATATTGTTGATCTGAGCTACTGTGGTAGAAAACGAAGTATATTTATTAACAGTAGCAGCAGAAGACGCACTGGTTCCTCCCGCAGTCACCGTAATCTTTCCCATCACACGCTCCACTGTTGCCGCAATGGTCTGCTCCGGGTCTTTGGTTATCTCCTGGGCAATATAAGGAAGAGTATTCGAGTTATTACTGTTGGGAGAACGGCTCGCCATTACCAGTCCGTCACTCGGTACAGCAGCTATCACACTCGTAGCAGCAGCCGTTGTCTTTGCGAGAAAAGCAGCTTCGGTCAGAGTTCCCTTGTCACTGTCACCCACCCCATTGACCGTACCGTTCACCACTATATAAATACGATAGTCTCCCGGGGTCAGGGCTGTTTTCTTACTGGTCCATACAATGGTCTTCTGGTCGGTAGTAGTAGTGGTGGTTTGCGTAAACTGGCTGATGGAAATAATCTCTGTCAACTTAGCGCTACCAAAGCTACTACCCGTTCCTCCCGGAAACAGATACAGATTGGCCTTCGTCACTTTGTATTCATCCGTTAAACCGATATCCATATTCGTATCGTCAGTATCCGCCGTCGGATCGGAGGCCCTTGTCTCCGCCACACCATTCGGTACGGCAATGGTCACTGTGGTATAAGCTCTCGCTTCTTCCGGATTCTCTCCGCCCGAAGCGTCCGTATCGTCGGAACAGGCGGCCCAGGTTGTCAGCAATAAAGCAGCCAACCCCATCATACTCATGTACTTTAGTTTTTTCATTTCTTTTTTACGTTATGTGATACATTTATTGCGTTATACCGATGGTAGCGGCCCGTCGTTCCGCATTCATCTTTTTAAGGTTTTCTTCCGCTTCCCGGTTTCCGGCTTTCACCGCTCTATGCAGCCATAGCCCGGCTTCCTTGTCGTCTCCGCACAACAGATGGCAGACTCCCCGTACATTCCACGAGCGTTCGTCCGCCTCCACCGTCTTCAGCAACCGGAATGCCTCTTCATACTTCCGCCCCCGAATGGCTTCTATCGCACGGTTCACCGTATCCGCCACGCTGTCAGGGCGGTTGGCATACTGCACACGGATGTAGCAGGCATCGCGCAACTGCGGATAGAGCACATCCAGCACCGAACGATACGGACGCCCGCCCGCCAAGGCTTTCAGCCTGTCATTCCGCTCTTCCTCCGGATGACTGCGGAGAATAGCGAGCACTTCCTCCTTATATGTCATGTCACTCCCATTCACCAGTTCGGCCAGCCTGTCCCAGTCTACTCCTCCGGCATTCAGTTCAAACAACGATACAGGCAGGTTCATGCGCACCGAGAGAGCATGCCGCAGAGCTTCGGCACGTTTCGCCGATAATTTCCGGTTCAGTTCCATCGTGCCCTCGGGCGAAGCATATCCGCTGATCGAGATACCTTGCAGGAATGCGCAACTGTCCGCACGCAGCAACCCGATGGCTTCCGTTATCCGGTGCAGGTTTCCGGCATTGGCGGAATACAGCGTATCCACCACTGCCGATGCCGCACGGAAGCGAATACCGATGCCGCTTTCATGCAGGGGGCGGCTGCCTGCCTCGCACAGGAACGGATAGTCATCCGCATGTTCCGCCACCGTCCGGCTCACCCTCGGAGTGAGCTCACTAACCGACGGACGATAGGGCAAAGCCACCGGAAAAGCGCCGGAGGAGACGATGCTTCCCACTGTCTGTACCCGGCAGCAACCTTCCCGGTCGATGTCGAGCCGCAGGTTCAAGCCATTCTCCATCCACGGGGCATAGCGCAACGTATCGGTATACAAGAAGGTGTCTCCATTGCGGGCGGTCCACCGATGATTGACGTCACGGTCCGGAAGGCCGGCCAATAGGCGCCGCTGATTTTCCTCGCGCGCCATGATGCGTCCCGTCACCACAAACGGGCCAAGCAACACACTATCCGAGGCGTTGCCCAGACAAGGGGTAATCACCCAGCGGTGACGGGCACGCACTGCACGGGGGGCTATCTTTACGGCAAACGAGACATATACCTGTCCACCCGCACGCTGCATTCGGACGGCGGTAAGGGCTACTCTTCCGGACGGATCTGCCGCACGGACAGACAGCGCACCGAAGCACAGCGCAAAGAGCGTCAGGAAGCAGACTGCCGGCGGCATCTTCCGAAAGCACATTCTTAAACGGGTCGATCGTATCTTCTCTTTCATAAGACTTTTTATTTTAACATATAAATCAGACTGATGCCCGCACGGGTCGGCGCCAGAAAATTTTTCTTGTTCGCTCCCCGATATTCACCACAGACCGGACAATTAAAACGTTTGTATTGGGCATGCACCCACCCTGCACCTATGGTAGCCTCCAGATTCCAGCGTTTGCCGAGCACCCACGAGTAACCGTATGAAAACCCCGCCATCAGCGCCCACCCCTCGTAGCGGTAAGAAGCCGAACGGGAAACAAAAGGAAGATGCACCCGGCTCAGGTTGTATTCTCCCCCACCGGCATGCACACCCAGAAAGTGTCCGTAGAATGACTGACAAAGCCAATAGCGTGCCTCACCCTGCGTCATCCAGAATTTCCACTTCCGGTTGTCCGCAAAATTCCACGGACAGGCGCTTCCCGCAACATCGAGTGTCCAGCGGGAGGCAAACGCCCACTCGGCAGCAAGCGAAGGTGCCGTCGCTACATCGTGCAGCAAATTGGTTTTAACCGCTGCCCGTTGCGCCAGTACATTGCCCGAAACAAGCAAAAGCAATATGAATAGTTGTTTTTTCATTCTGTTAGTTTATCTGAAACATATCCGCCAATCCGCCTATAAATCTGTCAGAGGTATCTCCGACAGATAGGCACGGGTCATCTGGTTGACAATGCCCAGCTTATGGGCGGCATAATGATAACGTGCATACATTTTCTCACAATCCGGTTGATTACAGTTGAGATGCTGGTCCACGGCTTCCATCAAATCGAGCAGGGAGATACGGAAAAGAGGGCGGGTCAGTTCATAGGTTTTCGGAATGCCACTGCCGGATTGGTCTGTCCTGACACGTATCAACCCCGCGGATTCCAGTTGACCCAGGAGTTCGTCAAGAGGCTTACAACCACATTCCAAATCCTGGAGATTTCCTGTTTCGTGAGAGGAAATATGACGTAAGACAGATATGGCTGTCAAAGTTAACGGCGTAAGCATAAGCTATTTTGTTTTGTTGTGTGATCAACCGTTACTTTGTAGGTAACGGCATTTAACAGATAACGAATACAGAAAGCGTTCTGAACCCAATAATATGAATTAAATAATAAAAGACATCCGATGATGGCAATAAAATGTTCGTCCGCGTTAAATTACACCAACGTGGATAACCCTTTTTATTGCTTTTTTAAGAGAAAATAGGGAAAACTAATGCAAAGCATGCATCTTTTTAAAAATTAATTATCTTTTTAAATAAAAACTTGCCTTTTTATTTGTTTGTGTGAAAAATAATATCCAATTTTGCAGCAATTATTCATTGCCGTTACCTACAAAGTAACAGACTATTTATATCACTGTATATAAGTGTAATACATTCAAATCATTTTATCTTTAAACCGCATTCAGCACATAGTTGAGTATCTTCCTGTTTGTCCGATCTACTTCCCTATCCCCAAAAGGTTTCAGGTAAGTTTCCGTAACTTTTACCGAAGAGTGTCCCAGCCCACGGCTGATCACTCCCACGGGCGTCTCCTGATGAAAGGCAATCGTGGCCCACGTGTGGCGCGCAGTGTATGAACTGAGCCTGCCGCCCAATCTCAAATCCACCGACACCCGTTCCAACCGGCGGTTCAGGTTACGCAACGCATATTGGTACTCCTGATAAGGAGTCAATGCCTTCTTTGTATGCCGCTTTCGGGTGCGGGGCTGCCCCAAAATAGGCAACAGATAACTCGGATGGCAGTTCTCAACCATCCTCCTATTGATAATTTCCATCGCCTCACGGGGCACGCTAATGCTGACCTCCTGCCCCGTTTTATGCCGGCAGTAGGTCAACACCCCCTTATCAAGATTGCTCCTGCGCAAGTGTGCCAGATCGACAAACGGGATGCCCCGCAGCATAAACATCAGCACAAACCAGTCCACAGCCTTCGCCGAGGCCGATTCATCCGGACACCCGGACATGCGGATCATACGCCCCACCGTGCGGGCATCCACGGCACGCTTCACGTCGGAGCGCGTACCGGTGTATACCTTGTCGAAAAGCCCGGTCACATATCCCGGACGCCCCTTCATCCCCCGGTTGTAGCCCGCACGCAGGGCACGCATATAAGTCGATACCGTGTTCCAGCTCAACCGCTTGCCCAGCAGCCAATGTTCATACTTACCCAGAAACACCGGAGTCACCTCTTCAAATCCGATCTCCTTTTTTCCTGCACTCTCCCTGAGCGTACGCAGCATATTATGGTAGATACGCCGGGCCGGTTCACGTCCCTCTTCACGGAGCCTTTCAATCTCCGAAATCATAAATACTGTTAATGTTTCATTCATCTTATTCATCGTTTTTAGTTTACAAATCATCTTTAAATATAAATTGTGTAAATAGTCGGATAACCGAATCTATATCTTTACAAAAAACATCTAAAGAGACTTTGCAGAACAATCCCCGGGACGATATGCTATACTCTTTTTGTATATCTTTGCCGATCCTAACGTCATTTTAACAAACATTGGCATCCAGCCATCCCATGCAAACCTCAAAGTAAGATGAAAAAGAGCATTCAAGACCTGAAAGAGTCACTAAGAAAGAAGGAAGAGAAACAACAAAGACTGCACGAACAAGAAGAAACGGTAAAAAAAGACATCCGTGTGCTGCGGTACCTGATAGCCAAGGAGGAAGAGGCTGCCTCACCACAAGCCCCCCGGAAACGAAAAATCCCCCAAAAGCAGATAAACGACTTTTTTACCCGGATCTCCATGTTTTACGAAGATCTGCAAAGGCGCCTGAACCTGCGCATCACTTATCGCTGCTTCTGCCGCTGGCTCTGCACCCGCTACGAGTTCGAATCACGCTATCACGACCGCCACAAACTGTCGCCTTGCACGATACTGGGGTATTTTAAGAGAGAAAGAGGAGGATGAAAGCCGTATACATAGAGACTAAACTAAAAACACTCTCTATGATTTATCCAGGATGAAAGATGCACACAGATTACTCTGCCATCCGACTTGCCGAAATCACCAGCGAGCACGAAGACTCTCCCAGAGCTATTGTGCTTCGTCACGGATCCATCGTCTCGCACATAGCATCCATCCTGACTGCTTTGTGTCAGTGTGTATGTTTCCTTGAAGAGGAATCATAAGAACGCATCATTCTCCTATCACCCACTCTCCAATATTCCGTTCCTCCTTCTCGAAGGCTACACCCACCTTCACTACTTTCCGTCCGTCCGCCTGATAGGGTAGCAGATATCCCTTTTCATCAATCTGCCTCAAGGCAGCCTCGGCACTGTCGTTCAGCTTGAACTCAAACACGTAGATGTAGTCCGGTGTCTTCACCACCGCATCGGCACGCCCCCGGGCACTCCGGACCTCCGTCTCCGTAAACTGCCCCATAAGCTGGAAGACGAGGTAGAACACCGTCTGATAATGCCGCTCCGTGCGGTCGTTCAGGTCGTAGGGGATACCGGCAAAGAAGCAGCGCAGGCGCGTGAGGAAAGCGTCCACATCACCGCTCTCCAACTCGCGGATGAACTTGCCGATATAGAACGAGGTGTCTGTCTGGGCTATAGGAGTGTAGAAGGGACTGACGAAGTTGAGGAAACCATATTTCACCTCCTCGTTGGGGAACCCCAGCGTGTACATCCGGAAGCGCTCGTCGTAGTCCTTAATCGTCAGATATCCACTTTGATAAATCATGGGTATCGGATTGTTTATATCCGCGCGGTCGTCGCTCAGCGAAGCCTCATTCACCTCAATACCCTCCATCTCCCTCAAGTCGAAATCAGTCTTCTGCAGCATCTCCACCAGGAAGGTGGGCGTGCCGCTGGCAAACCAGTAATTGCCATACGAACGCTTCTGCAAGGCACTCAACACGCTGAAGGGATTGTACATGGAGGTGAATTCCTCGTCTTTGGTGAACCGGTATCCGTCATATTGGCGAGTCAGCCGGTCCATCA
>ENA-OOYX01000691-OOYX01000691.1-human-gut-metagenome-genome-assembly--contig:-NODE-691-length-18572-cov-4.637360_pt1 | contig 18572 bp, 13 predicted proteins | sample MGYA00241182_ERZ501387 | MGnify/ENA primary metagenome ERZ501387 (study PRJEB25962, sample SAMEA2042740) | human gut metagenome | biome: human gut; feature: human-associated habitat; material: faeces...
ACCATCGTAAAATTGGTCTTGTTAAAGATGCTTTATTTTAATTCAACCAACGGGTGAATAATCATAAAAAAATATTATTTTTGCCCGAGAAGGTTCGGTTATGGGGGCGGATTGTCAGTCCTGCAAAGAATATCCTATAAATCCAAACCTTATGAAAATTCTCTCTTTCACGGCCGTTGCAGCGGTACTTTGCAATCTTCTGATAGGAAGTTGTTCCTCCAAGGAAGATCGCATTTGTCGTTTGTTGCAATACAATATTGCAGACGGCATGTGGTACGATCAATTCAACAATTACGACCGATTCGTGCAGTGGATGCAACTGCAACATCCGGATATTGCCGCATTTTGCGAAGCCGCGACCCATTGGGACGCCGAAAAACACAAATTGCAGCGTGGCGATTCATCCCGTTATCTCCCGGACAACCTTTCCCGATTAGCTTCCCGCTGGGGGCATCCGTATGTGGCAGTGGGAGCCTTTCAGGATAACTACCCTGTCGCCGTCACCTCTCGCTTCCAGTTTGAATTTGTCCGTCCCATAGGCGGAGACTCTCTTTCTCATGGGGCTCTGCATGTAAAAACGCGCGGCGTGAACTATGTCGTCGTTCACCTGTGGCCTCAGCCATATTCATTGCAGGACAAAGACAAGACTCGTTCCGATAATTTGGGTGACAGCACACGTGTCGGTGAAATCCAGTACATTCTGCGAAAGACCTTGTATGATCCGCAGTTCGCCGACGAAAAATACTGGGTGATGCTCGGCGATTTCAATACGTTGTCCCCGGTAGACAGCATGTATTATAACCCGGCCGCAAATTATCTGATTCATCGCATTGTCCGCGAATCCTATCCCTGCGACGCCGTCGCGGCTTTTCATCCCGGCGAGTTCGTGCCGAGCGAAAACCGCAATAAAAAACGGATCGACTTCGTGTATTGCTCGGAGGCGATGTCGCATCGTCTGTCGGGAGCCCGCACTCTCGATGACGAATTTACCCGTGCTGCCTCCGACCACAAGCCGACGCTCGTCATTTTCACAGAACGATAACCGAGCCGATTTCCGGTGCTTTAGTCTGTCTCCGCATGAAATACGATTGTACATACAATCTGCAAAGACGTATTGCCAATGGCGATGAAGATGCATTTCGCGAACTCTTCGACCGCTATTTCGATCGCGTCATGCAGTTTATGTGTGGATTTACGCATGACCGAAGCATTGCCGAAGACCTTACACAGGAGTTATTCATCAAGCTATGGTGCCATAAGGAGCTATTGCCGGATATACAATCGCTGAATGCATATGTCTACAGAGCGGCACGCAATATTGCCATAAATGCCTTGCGCGGGCGGGGCCGCAGCGTATCCCTCACGAAAATCATCGATCTGAAAGAGTCGGTTCTTCCCGACGATTTATATTATGCGCTTGAAAAGCAGTTGTTGATAGATCTGACAGTCGAGCAGCTTCCGGAACGTCCCCGCCAGATCTTCCGAATGAGCCGTACCGAGGGTCTGAGCAACGAAGAGATCGCCCGCCGTTTGGAAATTACCGTCAAAACAGTTGAGAATCACCTCAATATTGCGTTGAAGAGAATCCGGCATGTTCTTCAGAACTGCAATGTACTATTCTGGTAATCGAAACGTACGGCATGAAACAGCCATCGTAGTTTTATCATTTTGTATATATCTGGAAAAAATCGAAAGTCCGTTGGGTGTAACGGGCTTTCGATGTGTCATAATATGTAAAACGCTCGAAAATGGTACGACCCAAGAAAATAATCAGAGCTTTCTTGCAACGCCGTCAACGCAAGGAAACGTCTCGTATGTTCGCCGAATGGCTGGAACATCCGATCCACAGAGAATCGAAAGACAATGCCTTGCGGGCTTATTGGGATTCGCCGATTGCCGGAGCCGATCCGAAATCCCGGGAGCATTGCTGGCATGTCATCCAACACCGCATACACGCCCTCACCCCACCGCGGCGGCGTCCCTTGTGGCATGTTGTCGCAGTTGTTGCGGCCGTCTTGTTCCCTTTGGTCTTTTGGTTTGTCGGCTATAATCGAACAACCCTTTCAAACGACTCTGAAACATTCGCTTCTCTGCCCCGACTGGTAGAATGTACGACATCTTACGGCGAACTGCGTCGGCTTATATTGCCCGACTCGACGCATGTGGTGCTCGACGCCGGTTCAATATTGATCTACCCGGAAAAATTCTATGGTGCCAAACGGGAGATTTATCTCTCCGGCAAGGCTAATTTTCGGGTGACGCACGATGCGGATCATCCGTTCATCGTGCATACGACGAATCTCCAAACCGAGGTGCTGGGAACGGTATTCTGCGTGAGCTCCTATGCAGACGAACCTTATGCCGAAGTCACCCTATGCGAGGGACGCGTACGAGTCAACGGAAACCAGTCTGCGTCGGAGGGTTTTATTTTGACAAACGGCGAACAGTTGCATTACGACCGCCAATCCGGGATCTTCTCACGGCGGAACGTTTCTGTCGATGATGCCGTTGCATGGGAACAGGGCGACCTCGTATTCCGCAGGGAAGGTCTGCATGCGATTATCCGAGCTCTCGAACGGCGTTACGGCATCAAAGTATACCTCTCCTCTGAACGTTATAACAAGGATCTGCTGACATTGCGCATCGCCTCCGACCGTACTGCCGACGAGGCGGTCGGACTGATCGCGCAACTGATTCCCGGACTGCATTTCCGCTTCGACGAAAAAAACGTATATCTGGACTGACAATCACCTATATCTGATCCTAACCCTAATCCCAAGCCTATGAAACAAAAGGATCGGAATGCGACTGCAAACCCGACATTCCGATCTGAACGATAGAACCAGCCGCAAGAAATGAAACCCAAGTTACTAATCCTATCGAACTTACACGAAAGTATGAAAAAACTTTGCTATTTGCAAATGCGCTTTCTCCGTGGCATACTTCTATTTTTCTGCTTATTGGGCACTGCCGTAACACAGGCTCAAGGGGGGGGGAAGATACATTTTCCGGAGAAGAGCATGATTTTGGGTGAGGCATTTGCTCAGATCGAAAATCAGAGCGGCATGTCGATAGCCTATAACGAGGTTCACCTCGATCTGAAACGGATCGTTCCGACCGACATCGCTTCGGCGTCCCTGACCGAAGTGCTGGATTATATCCTGAAAGGATTCGACGTTTCCTATAAAATCATAGATCGCCAGATTCTCATTATCAAGCGGACCGCCGCGAAAACACGTCTTTACCAAGGTCTCGTCACCAACGAAAACGCACAACCGGTCGTCGGTGCCACCGTGCTGATCAAGGGTACGACCACCGGTACCTCGACGAACCAGAAAGGGGCCTTTCAACTGACGGCCGCCGAAGGTTCCGTCCTGCAAATCTCGTTTCTGGGATATCAGTCGCAAGAATTGCGGCTGAACACCCAGCAGAGTCTGACAATCCGGCTCAAAGAGGATAGTCAGAAAGTCGATGAAGTCGTGGTCGTAGGCTACGGAACATTGCAAAAACGCGATGTCTCTTCCTCGATCGGCACCTATAAGCCGCAGGAGATCAGTGCCCGGAAAGTGTTGAGTGTCGACGAGATGCTACAAGGCCGCATACCGGGCGTTTCCGTTACTTCGGCCTCGGGTGTCCCCGGAAGTCAGAACCGCGTCAGCATCCGCGGCATCGGGTCTCTGACGGCAAGCAACGAACCGCTCTATGTCATCGACGGCATTCCGCTCCGGAACTCTTCGGGCGATACGGGATCATGGGGTGCGCAGTCGATGAATGGCCTCGCGGATTTTAACCCCAACGACATCGAATCCATCGAGGTGCTGAAAGATGCCGCTTCGGCGGCTATCTACGGTTCCCGCGCCACGAACGGTGTCATCCTCATTACGACCAAAAGCGGTCGCAAGGGTAAAGCCCGGGTTTCGGTCAATGCTTCCGCAGGATTCTCCTACTTGCCCCGTACGGATCGGCTCGACATGGCCGACCCGGAACTATATCTGGAAGTGATGAATGAGGCCATCGACAATTGGAATCTGCAATCGGGTGAATCCGTGGAACGAATGACCAATCCCTTTCCGGGGAAGAAACGGGTCAAATGGCTCGATCTGATTCTCCGTACAGCCGTTACTTATGATGCCGGGGCTTCGGTTTCAGGAGGTACGGATGCCTTGAATTATTATATTTCGGGCAATTTCAAACAGAATGAGGGCGTATTCATCGACAACAAACTGACCAAGTATAACTTTAAGGCCAACATAAACGGGCATGTACGTCCATGGCTTGATATCGGTACGAACATTACTTTCGGCTATACCGATAATAACCGCATCCCTACGGGTTACAACATCGGTACGAGTTTGATTCCACGGGCACTGGAGCAGTACCCGTGGGACGAGCCTTATCGTCCGAACGGAGATTACAATATCTCCAGCGACCCGTTGCTAAACCATAATCCGTTGCAGGCCATTAAGGAAGAGGATGTCTATGTCCGTAATTATCGGATGCTGGGCAATGCCTACCTGCAATTCAACATCGCTAAAGGACTTACCTGGAAAGCCACGTTCGGAGGGGACTTTTCGCATACCGAGGAGCATGTCTATTATACGAGCAACCATGTATACGGCAGCAATGTGGGGCAGTTGATCGACGGCCGGCGAACTCTTACCAATCTTTTGACCGAGAGCGTCGTCAGCTATTCGCATACGTTCGCCGACCGTCTGAAACTGAATGCCATGGCTGGTTACTCCTATCAGCTCTACCAATCCTCTTCGGCCTCTCAAACCGGCAAGGGATTTCCCTCGCCGTCGTTCGACGTCAATTCCGTAGCAGCGGAATTTTCCGATATATCGACCGGGTTGAGCGCATATGCCTTACAATCTTATTTCGCCCGGGCGAACCTCAATTACAAAGATCGTTACCTGCTCACGCTCGCCATACGTGCCGACGGTTCGTCGAAATTCGCTCCCGGCAACCGTTACGGTTATTTCCCCTCGGTATCCTTGGGCTGGAACATCTCGGAGGAAGCGTTCTGGACGGCCCGTAAAATCGGGCTGAAACTCCGTGCCAGCTGGGGTTCTACGGGTAATCAGACCGGAATCAATTCCTATGCCTATCAGGCATTGGCCAGCGGCGGATTCAACTACAACGGCGCCAATGGTCTGGCGCTGGGATCGGCCGGGAATCCCGACCTCCAATGGGAGAAAGCCGACCAAGCCGATACCGGCATCGACCTTTCATTCTTCAAGGGAGCGCTGTCGTTCACGGCGGATGCTTTTATCAAGGACACGAAAAACCTGCTCTATTCCAAACCGACGGCTGCCACGACAGGCTTTACTACCTATACCTGCAACATCGGTTCGATGCGGAACCGGGGTCTGGAATTCTCGGTCAGCGGCACATTGGCCTCGAAAGGCGGTTTTGTCTGGCGTTCGGACTTCAACATGTCGTTCATCCGCAATAAACTCACCGCATTGCTCGACGACAGTGAAATCCTCCCCGTCGGGAGCTATCATGCCTTGAAAGTCGGTAAAGAGGTCGGCAGTTTCTACATGATCAAGGCACTCGGGATCTATCAGAGCGATGAAGAGGTGCCCGAAAAACTTTACGCCCAAGGAATCCGTGCCGGAGATGTCATTTACGAAGACGTAGACGGTAACGATGAGATCGACACGACCTCGGACAGACAGTTCGTGGGTTCTGCCAATCCGAAATTTACAGGAGGTTTCAACAATACGTTCACGTGGAAAGGTTTCGATCTGAGCGTTTTCTTTACGTTCTCCTACGGCAACAAGCTCTACGAAGCATGGACCGGAGGTTACCGCATGGGCAACGGCAAATGGACGATGCTCGAATCCGAGGCTAAAGGACGATGGACTGGACCCGGCACGAGCAACAGCACGCCGCGCGCGATCTACAACCAGACGTGGAACTCCACCAAGTTCGTAAATTCGCGCTTCCTGCACGATGCCTCGTACCTGCGATGCCGCAATATGTCGTTGGGTTACACGCTTCCCAAACGCTGGACGAACAGTCTCGGACTGGAAAGCCTGCGTGTCTACGTTCAGGCAGACAACCTGTTTATCATTACGCCCTATCCGTTGCTCGATCCCGAAGTGAATGTAAGCCTTTCGGCAACGACGATGGGTTACGACTTTCTCTATCCCTCGCAACCGCGAACCTTCACGGTCGGGTTAAACCTTAAATTCTAACCAGCCATGACTATCAAACATATCATCTTCGGAATCGCATCCTGCGGCATTCTGTCGGCGGGCAGCCTGCTTTTCACCGGCTGTTCTCTCGATCAGTTCCCGCACAACGCCGTGTCAAGCAAGAATCTGACCGAAGAGGATTGCGAACTGCTGCTGACCGGTCTCTATAACATCGTGCAGTATAAACCTACCAATAACGGTTATGCCGCATTCGACATTTGCGGCGGAGATCTGATCCGTGCCGGCGCCTCGAGCACAGGTTCCGTGCAACAGCTGATCCGGGATCTGGTGACTCCCGACAGCGGCTTCATCAGCGGGCAATGGAACGGTTATTACACCGCGCTATACCAGATCAACGAGTTGCTCGTCGCCCTAAACGCCATGCCGGCCGGAGCTCGGCGCGATGAAATGCTGGGCATCGCGTCATTCTTCCGCGGCCTGCTCTATTTCGACATTGTGAGTCGCTGGGGCGAGGTTCCCATCCTCGAAAAACCGACGACCGACGACGTGGCCGCGTCGAGCGAATCCGACGGCTGGGCGTGCGTCGAGAGGAACCTTCAAACAGCCATCGATCTGGCCCCTGAATTCACCTCGCGCTACGAGGTGTCGCGCCAGGCTGCACAGGCTCTGATGGCACGTGTAAAGCTTGTTATGGGCAAGACCGACGAGGCGCGTATTCTGGCCGAAGGACTGATTACATGCGGCTATTTTTCACTGGACGGATTCGACAAGATTTTTCGCGGCAAGGACAATAGCGAAGAAATCTTCACTTTCAGCAACCGCACCGATGAAACTTCAGTCAACCTGAGCGGAGCCTTCTACTATTCACGTTCGTCGGAGAATGGCGGCAGCTACGTTTATATGCCGACTCGGGAGGCTATCGACATGTATGCGACGGAGGATCTGCGCAAAGATATTTCCGTCGCACAGCAGGGCAGCAACAACGTAATCAACAAATATCCCGGCGGTGAGCTTAACAGCGATCCGCTGCCCATTGTCCGTCTGGCAGAGATGTACCTTGTCAGCGCCGAATGCTACGGCCGGTCGCTGAACGGTCTTAACCGCTTGAATGAATTGCGGGAGAAGCGGGGTTTGCTCGCTCTGCCGATGCCTGCCGACGACGAGGCGTTCCTATCGGCGGTGCTGGAAGAGCGAAGACTCGAATTGTTGGCTGAGAATCATCGCTGGTTCGATCTGGTGCGCACGAAACGTTTCGAATCCACGCTCTCTCTCGAACACAAGTACAATCGTTTTCCGATCCCTTCCCGCGAAATTTCGCTCAACGGTTTGTTGCGTCAGAACAGTTGGTGGGCAAATGAAACGGGGGAATAGCATTAACCTCAAAAACGAAAAGCCATGAACTTTTTGAAATATTTATTTTGTGCATTGCTCTTACCGATAGGTTGGAGTTGTACGAACGAATTCGAGATCGAGGATACGGACTACAGGCCCGTCACGGAGATCGGGCGGCATCTGGAAAAAAACTGCTCTACGGTGGCTCGCATCTACGCCGATACAACTTTTGTCCTTGCCTTGGGTGTCGACCAAACCGATTTGCATTTCCAGAAAGATGACGGCGATGTCATGCACATATACCTCACACGGGTAGATCTGAACCGACAGGGCGTCTCGCTGGAAGTGGGTATGCCTTTCGATGCTGATGTCACAAGTAATTTCCAGAGCCAAACTCTCAGTGAGATGGCCGTCTTTGCCGACCGTCCGCAACACCGTATCGCCGCACTCGTCAACGCTGATTTCTGGGACGTATCGAACGGTGACATCCGGGGACCGATACATCGGAACGGAAAGATTCTCAAAGACACCTTCATTTTCTCGGAGAAACTTCCCCAGCAGGCGCTGAGTTTCTTCGCTATCACCAACGACGGCCGGGCACTGATCCGCGATGCTGCCGACTACATCGCGTTGGCTCCGACGCTCAAAGAGGTTACGGGCAGCGGCGTGGTCGTCCTGCGTAACGGATTGCTCTCGGGATTGAACTATGCAGGAACCGATCCCCGGACGGTAATCGGCTATACTCCGGATAATATCGTTTATATGCTCGTAGTTGACGGACGTCAGCAGTTATGGAGCTACTACGGCATGACTTACGAAGAACTGGGACGGATCATGCAGAGCCTGGGATGCTCATGGGCGGTGAACTTCGACGGCGGAGGGTCTACGCAGCTGGTCATTCGGCATCCGTTCGCCGATTTCTTCGAAGTGCACAACCGCCCGTCGGACGGCAGTGAACGAGCTGTGGTGAATGCTTGGATGGCTGTTGTGGACGAACCTTGAACCGATTTAAAACGAATGAAATTATGAAACACTCTATTTATAGGTTTTTGTTGTCGTGCACAGTCCTTCTTCTTCTCGCAAGCGGAGGCTGCAATGACGATGATGGGACAGTGACCGGCGAAATGCCGGCTCCCGAACTGCTGTCGATTATTCCGAAAGCCGGTTATGCCGGCAATCTGGCAATCATCTCGGGTAGCCATTTCAGCCCGCAGGCTGAATTGAACGACGTGACGATCGGCGGAACGTCCGCCGAGGTGACCGAAGCCTCTGCGACACGCCTCGTCATCACGCTTCCGCAGAAAGAAAAAGGCGACTATACAATTTCTGTAACTGTTGGTGGCATGCGTGTCGAAGGTTTGTCGTTCACTTACGCCGACGAACCCGAAGCTCGCGAACTGGGTCTGATCTCCGTATTACCGACCAAGGCTTATGTCGGGGACGAAGTACTGATTCGCGGTACGGGATTCAGTGCTACGGCTTCGGACAACATCGTGACAATCAACGGTGTTACGGCAGAGATACAGGCTGCTACGGAAACGACCTTGAGCGTGATTGTCCCGGAAAATCCCGACGGAACCTATCCGTTCAAGGTATCGGTTGCCGGGAAAAGTGCCGAAGGTCTGCTTTTCACCTATCTGCATACCCCGACACTGCGCATCGGTTCCGTATCTCCTACCCGCGGTTATGCGGGCAGTGAACTTACCATTACGGGCGAATGTTTTTCAACTGTGGCATCGGAGAACGTCGTAGAGATCAACGGTAAAAAAACCGTGGTGACAAATGCTTCGGAAACGATGCTGAAAGTGATCGCACCGGAAAATCCGGCAGGTGTCTACACGATTCGTGTGACAGTCGGGGACAAGACGGTCGAAGGGGCTTCGTTCACTTATCTCTCCGGCAAATACACCCTGTCCACATGGCTGGGAACGGCTGGCCGCGACACGGCGAATGCTTGCGTCGACGGAGCCCCGGACGTCATGAAATTTAACATGCCTCACGGACTGGCCCTGGCTTCGGACAACTCGCTCTGGATCATCGATCGCGGCAACAATGCGATTCGCCGTGTCGATTTAACGTCCGACCTGACGACCACGATCGTCAAATCGGGCCAAAACGGAGCGACGATCAACGCTCCGTGGCGGGGAAGCTTCAATTCGAAAGGGGATTTCTACTGTGCGAACAAAGGGGCCAAAAATATTCTGAAAGTTACTTCCGAATATACAGCTTCCATTCCCATATCGGGTCTGAGCGATCCGCTGGACGTTCAGTTCGATGCCGACGACAATCTCTATATCGTAGACCGCGGAGCCAAAGCCGTCCTGAAATATACCGCTCCGGATTATACGGCGAAGAGCACGTTTGCAACCTTCACCGCCGGGCCGCTTTCGGCGGCGTTCGATGCCGCAGGTAATCTGGTTGTCGGCATGAACAATTGTACTGTCGTTTCGGTCGCTCCGGACGGAACGCAAAGCGTGTTGGCGGGTTCCGGAACAAAAGGCAGTAGCGACGGTACTCCCGGGGAGCCGCAAACCGCGCAATTCGGTGATATGTGGGGCATTTCCATCGATCAAACGGGCAATATTTACATCACCGACGGAACGTACCACACCATTCGCCGCTTTTCTCCCGATGAAAACGGCGATTATACTCAGGGAAGCGTCGAAACCATCATCGGCACTGCTGGGACAAAAGGAACGATGGACGGTATCGGCGATGCTGGGTTACTCAATACCCCCTATGACGTGTTGGTTAGCCCGGACGGTAAGACGATCTGGATTTCTGATCTGATGAATTTCCTTGTCCGCAGGGCAACCGTGGAATAAAACGAAAAATAAAGGCGACAACTATGATACGAAAAAATATTTTTATGTGTGCGGCATTCTGTCTTATCACCGTATTTTCGGCCTGCAATGACGATGATCCGACGCATCATATCGAAGGAATCCGATTGATCAACATCACGCCGTCGACCGGCTCTGCCGGCGAAGTCGCAACCGTGCTGGGAACCAATTTTGGCGCTACGACGCGTGAAAACAGTATTTCCATCAACGGAGTCGAGGCGCAGATTCTGAATGCCTCTGCGGGAGAAATCCGTTTTCTCCTGCCTCCGAACGAACCGGGAAGTTATACAGTGAAGGTGCGCACGGGTGACCAAGAGGTTGAAGGACTGAAATTCACCTATTTGCATACGACCTCCAAGACCTATTTGGTCAGTACAATTGTAGGTATCAAAGGAAACGCCAATACGCTTGACGGAATTGGTACGGCTGCTACGACAAAACTGCCGTCGGGGCTGGCTTTTGCTCCCGACGGCAGTATCTGGTTCACCGAGCGGGGCAACAATGCCATACGGCGATTAGGTGCGGATATGACCGTAACCACTCTCGTGGCGGGTGAAGGATTGAATAATCCATGGCAAGGCGAGTTTGATGCGACCGGCAATTACTACGTGGCCAGCAAAGCCAACGGCAAGATTTTCAAAATTACGCCGGACCTGAAATGTAGGGAATTCGCTTCGGGAATCAACAACCCAATGGGGTGCGTCTGCGATGAGCAGGGCAACGTCTATGTCGCATCGCGCGATGCCAAAAAGATTATCAAATACACGCCCGATGGTGCGGGTTCCGACTTCATAACCTTTGCGGAGCTGAAGCCTAATTGCGTGTTACGCGACAAAAAAGGGAATTTCTTCGTCGCAGGCACCGGATTCTACAAAATCCTAATGGTAACTCCTTCGGGAGAGCAGATTACGATTGCCGGCAACGGAGAGAAAGGGACCGCAATAGAAGACGGCGCTGCCGGTAATCCTTTGGCAGCCAATATCGGCGACATAATGGGCTTGGGTATGGATGACAATGGAGCGCTTTACATATGTGATATCAGTTCCAATACGATTCGCATTCTGACACCTGATGCAGATGGTGATTACAGTAAAGGCACGTTGGAAACTGTTGCCGGCTCTGGAACAGCGGGCTATAAGGATGGCAACGGACTCAAGGCGTCCTTTTACAATCCATACGCCGTATTGCCTACAGGGGATGGCAGAACCATCTATGTCGCCGATGTCCTCAATTACCTCATAAGAAGCATTTCTGTTCGTTGATTTTTGCGGCGGGAGCGTCTCCTTTGTATCAGGGGACGTTCCCGCTCTATTTACGTGTCGTGATGAAATATTTGATATTCACCGCATTGCTGTGCAGTCTCTGCACGGCAGAGGCTCAACTGCACTATGTTGATGCCGCCGCATGGCCTTTGTTGCATAAGGCGCAGCCGACCGCTTACCCTTTCCAGCGCATTGATTCACTTCGTTATCCTGATATGCCTCATGAGCAAAAGGAGCTTTGGTGTCACGGTGCAGGACTGGCCGTCGGTTTCATGACCGACAGCCCGACGATCAGCATACGCTGGACATGCACGCCCCGCAAGGCGTTGCATAATGCCAGCGACATCGCGCAAAGCGGTATGGACCTGTATATCCGTAAGGGCGGACGATGGGTATATGCCGGCTCTGCCGTTCCTTCCGTCGGCAATGAACATGAAGCGCTCGTCCTGCAAAAGGCGGATTCCACGATGAAAGAGTGCCTGCTTTATCTGCCCCTGTTCCGGGAGGTGCGTTCGCTCGAAATCGGAATTGCCGCCGGAAGCCATATCTACGCTACGAACGATTCTTTCGCACGGAAGATCGTCGTTTTCGGTTCGAGCATTACACACGGCATCGCGGCAAGTCGTCCGGGAATGAGTTATGTGGCCCGGATGTCGAGACTCACAGGACTCGATTTCTGCAATCTGGGCATCAGCGGTAATTGTACGATGACTGCCGCGCAGGCCCGGATGATCGCACAGACCGAAGCCGAGGCATTCGTTTTCGATTGTTTTTCCAATCCGTCACCGGAAGAGATCCGGAAGAGGCTGCGACCGTTTATCGATACCATCCGTCTGAACCACCCGCGATGTCCGCTTATCTTCCTGCAAACGCTGTTCCGAGGAACCCGCAGCTTCAATACGGCTGCCGATGCTTTCGAGGCTGCCAAATGCGAAGCCGCACGCAAGGAATACATTCAGCTCCTTGCACAGGGGTATAGGGATATTTATCTGCTCGAACCGGGAATGGATACCGGAGAGGATCAGGAAGGAACTGCCGATGGCACCCATCCGAACGATCTGGGGTTCGATCGCATATTACAGAATATCATTCCGCAGGTCACTGAGATTCTCGCACGTTACGGCATCGTTGCCGGAGATCATGAGGTGCAGCCGGAATGCCCGGATGTTCAGCCTGCGGACTGCAAGGCCATCCGTTATGTGGGACGTGTGGATCGACATGGGGACGGCAGCGTATCGTTCGACTGGTCGGGATGTTACCTGACGCTGCGATTCACAGGGAAAAGTCTGGCCATGCGTGTGTCGGATACAGGCCGTAATTATTACAATGTGACCGTTGACGGAGAGTTTTCGCGGGTCGTTTCGACATTCGGGAGGGACTCATCGATTCTTCTCGCTTCGGGACTTTCAGAGGGTATCCACACGCTGCGGTTGCAGAAGCGGACCGAAGGCCGCGAAGGCCGTACCACGATCCATGATTTCCGAACCGATGCGAAAGGTGGAAAACTGCTTCCCGATACAGCCCGCCGTGTACGTCACATCGAATTCATCGGCAATTCGCTCACGTGCGGATATGGAACAGAGGGGTTGAACCGACACGAACGTTTCCGGGCCGAAACGGAAAATTGCGACAAAGCCTATGCCTGCATTACCGCACGTTATTTCGATGCGGATTATACGCTCATCGCCCATTCGGGGCGGGGTGTCGTCCGTAATTACGGCGATAAGAAACCGGTATCGTCTGCAGGAACGATGCCGGAACGTATGTTACGCCTTTACGATGAATCCGATTCGCTCCTGTGGGAGTATTCCCGAAGTCCATGGCATCCGGATATCGTCGTGGTGAATCTCGGAACGAACGATTTTTCCAGAGGCTCTCACCCTTCCGAGAAGCAATTCAAAGCCGGATACAAACACTTGATCCGGACGCTGAGGAAGCATTACGGTACGCAAGTGCCGATTCTCTGCATCGCGCCGGGTGTGCGGAGCGGTATTCCGGATCGTTATATCCGGGAGGTATGCCGCGAGGAAGCGGATGCACGATTGCAAGTAACGACTATCGACCCGGGACTCAGCAACGAACAAGAGGACTTGGGGTCAGACTCACACCCCAATTATACGGGACAGTGCAAAATGGCCATGCTGTTGGTCCCGTACATTTCTACCATGACAGGCTGGCAGATGCCTGCAAAACCGATTGAATAGCATAACCGATGATTTGGAAAAGTTTTTTGTTGCTGTCGATCAGCTGGACGGCAACACTGCAGGCCGGAACTCGAATCGTTCCGAAACCGTTATCCGTGACAGAGCACCGAGGGACATTTGTGCTCTCCGCCCATACTGAACTCTCGGCTCCCGACACACTACGGCAGGAAGCCCTGTTATTTGCCGAATATCTTGCCCCGACGCTCGGAGGCCGCATGACGATTACAAGGCAGCCGGACCCGAAAAATGTCACACTGGCACTCGATCCCGCACTCGAACCTGAAGAATACGTATTAACGGTATCGTCACGCAGCATTCTGCTGCACGGTGGAGCACCGAAGGGCGTCTTTTACGGATTGCAGACCCTGCGGCAGCTGGTTGTCGAGAACAACGGGCAGATTCCAGCCTTGGAAATCCGCGATAAACCCGATCTTGCATACCGCGGGGCCTCGCTCGATGTTTCCCGCCATTTTTTCCCGGTCGGAGATATCAAGCGCTATCTCGATATCATGGCGCTGCACAAACTCAACCGGTTCCACTGGCATCTGACGGACGATCAGGGGTGGCGTATCGAAATCAAATGCTATCCACAGTTGACCGCAGTAGGCTCGCAGCGCAAAGAAACACTTGTCGGGGTAATGCGCAAAGACCGGCCGCTGCAATTCGACGGAACACCTTACGGCGGTTATTACACGCAAGACGAGGTACGCGAGATCGTGGCTTATGCCGCAGCCCGGCATATCGAGGTGATACCCGAAATCGACATGCCGGGGCATGGATTGGGGGCACTCGCCGCTTATCCTTGGCTGGGATGTACGGGAGGACCTTACGAAGTGTGGACACGCTGGGGTGTCAGCGAGGATGTTTACTGTCCGGGGCGTGAAACGACATTCGAATTCATCGAAAATGTACTTTCCGAAGTGCTGGAACTTTTCCCGTCGGAATTGATCCATATCGGCGGCGACGAATGCCCGAAAACAAGATGGGAAAACTGTCCGAAGTGCCAAGATCGGATCCGAAACGAGGCTTTAAAGGACGAAACGGCCTTGCAAAGTTATTTTGTTCGCCGTATCGAACGATGGTTGCAGGCACGGGGGCGCGAGATCGTCGGATGGGACGAGATTCTGGACGGAGGCATATCTCCGACTGCGACGATCATGGTTTGGCGTGACCCGCGCCATGCCCTCGATGCCGTACGGCACGGTAATCGGGTCATACTCTGCCCGAAACAATATTGCTATCTGGACTACTGTCAAACGGCTGATCCGGAACGCTACGAACCTCCCTGTCACGATAGCCGCTATGTATCGTTGCGTCAGGTTTACCGGTTAGAGCCGTTCGACCAATTAAGACCGGAAGAACAGTCACGGATTTTTGGCGTACAGGCTAATGTCTGGACAGAATATATGCCCGATATGGCATGTGTCGAATACATGATCCTGCCGCGAATGGCAGCCGTAGCCGAGATCGGCTGGGCATGCAATCGGAAATCATACAATGATTTCCGATACCGGCTGAACGGGTTGGCAGAACTCTATGCCTCGGAAGGTTATCGGTATGCGGATTTTGTTTTTCGTCATATTGAATAAACGATGCAAGAAACTCTTATTTTTCCCTCGGGATTACTGCTTTTACAGACCTTCTTCACGCCCCGCTTTCGTTCCCGAAAATCGTGTGGCATCGGTCGTCTCGAAAGTTTACAATTCTTCTTTACGAAGGGTGTTGAATTACCTCCGTTCGCGGGGCCTGCACGACTGACGCCATGAACCGCATCACGGAATTCTACCGCATCAGCCCTCCCGTCCCCGCCCGCGAGATGGACGAGGCTTCGCGTGACAAGTACTACCGACGTCTGCGACTGCAGGCGTTCATCGCAGCAACGCTCGGCTACAGCCTCTACTACGTCTGCCGAACCAGTCTCAACGTCATGAAGAAGCCCATTCTCGACAGCGGATCGCTCGATGCATCCCAGCTGGGCGTCATCGGATCGGCGCTGCTATTCGCCTATGCCGTCGGAAAGTTCGTAAACGGGTTCATCGCCGACTACTGCAACATCAAGCGTTTCATGGCGACGGGACTTATCGTCTCCGCCGCGGCGAACGCACTGATGGGGCTCATGGGACTCACTCATTCCATCGTTCCAACGGCCGTGATGTTCATAGCATTCGCCGTGATGTGGGGGCTCAACGGATGGGCCCAGTCCATGGGAGCGCCCCCGGCAATCATATCCCTTTCGCGATGGTATCCACTCAAAGAGCGCGGAACCTATTACGGATTCTTTTCGGCAAGCCACAACCTCGGGGAGTTCTTCTCATTCCTCTTCGTGGGATCCATCGTGACTTTTGCAGGATGGCAGGCCGGGTTCTTCGGGTCGGCGATCGCAGGGGCGATCGGCGTGGTCATCATTCTATGCTGGCTCCACGACACACCCGAGTCGAAGGGACTCCCGCCCGTCGAAGCGCTGGCACACGAAAAAACCGTGCCCGGAGCCGCCAAGTCCGTCCGGGAGATTCAAAAGCAGGTACTGCGCACCCCGGCGGTATGGGTGCTAGCGGCGGCAAGTGCATTCATGTACATATCCCGCTATGCAATCAACGGATGGGGCGTACTGTTCCTTCAGGAGGCGAAGGGATTCTCGGACGTGGAGGCGATATCCGTTGTTTCGATAAACGCGCTGTTGGGGATTCTTGGAACGGTATTGTCGGGATGGTTCTCCGACAAACTCTTTAAGGGAGACCGCGAGATTCCTGCGCTGCTGTTCGGTGTGCTGAACTCCATCGCTCTGGCGCTGTTCCTATACGGTGGAAATGCCATGTGGGTGAATGTCCTCTCGATGGTGCTCTTCGGAATAGCGATCGGCGTGCTGATCTGTTTCCTCGGGGGATTGATGGCCGTGGACATCGTGCCCCGAAAGGCGACCGGTGCCGCGCTGGGAGTCGTGGGAATAGCAAGCTACATCGCTGCGGGAATTCAGGACGTCGCGTCAGGATGGCTCATCGACTCGAACATCACCGTTGCAGCGGACGGCGCAAAGCACTACGGGTTCGGACCAGTCGCATGCTTCTGGATTGCGGCGTCGGTAATATCATTTCTGCTCCCGCTATTAAACCGGAAAAAAGATAAAGGCTAACTATTGAAACTATGACTTACAACCGAACTTAGAGCATCAGATGCAATCCTATATGAAATAATATCAGGAAATGGAGCATTATCCTATCTGCAAGCCCTGGGACTTCTTGAAGTTCCGAGGCTTGTCGTTTCCGAATATCAAAAGGTCCGGGGACCTCCTACGGATTTGCAAAGTACGATTATATGTAATAAACAAATTATATTGAAATTCAAAAAACAGATAGCCATGTTACGAAATACCCGATCTTTTGAAAAGAATAGTTTTATCCGTTTTCTGCGTCTTTCGCAAGTACGTTCTCTCTCTGCTTCGGAATACGAACAAGCACAAACAGCATACGAACGTTATATCAACTGTATTCAGCGGTTGTTCCAACCCGGAAAATTATTTCCTGCTGATACACTTCATATGATGGCAAAGTTAAGAATAAAGTTGATAGCAATCCAAGAAGAACCGGTAAAAGTGGCTCCGGAAATGGAATCGTTACTTCGGGCAGCCATTGCATTGACAAATTTCGAAATAAAAATGGTCTGGTTGAAAGTAAGCCATCCTGCGATCATGGACTGTAGTAAGAAAGTCGCATTGCCGAAGTCTCCGATTTATTTGACAGAACAATTTACACCCACAGATCTTATGGAAATAGTAACTTCGATGCAGGGACTCGGAGTCGGACGATGTCTCGATGGTTCACAGGCTTCTTTGGATATGTTCGTAGAAAGTTTCTCGTGGATGTTCAATGTTCGGATAAACAATCCCAATCAGTGTAAGCATGCAATACTGAACCGAAAACTGCGGTTGATTCGTTTTTTGACTTATTGAGAGGATATCTCATTGAAAGAAGCCAACAATGATAATCGGCAGCCCTCACTTGAGGGCTGTTTCCAATTCTGGAGAATATAATTTTATAAAATGCAAAAAAGAAATTTGTTATACCTTTATCTTTTTCGACAATTTGCCTATTTTAAGAATTTTTCGTATCTTGCGATAGGTTATTTGAAATGCGGTATTTGAGTGCAATAAGCTGAAAATAAACCGTTGCCTTCTCGTTACCTACTCTCTTATACAAAGATGTAACAACTCGATAAATCAAGTCGTTACATCTTTTCAATCCCACACCCGCAAGGAAATCCCGTTTTTCACGCCTCCGATGTTGTACTGCCCTCCGTGTGCGTGGAAACCTATGAAATGTCCTGCGAAACGGTCGCAGAACCATAACCGCGCTTCGGGGCGCACGAGCCAGTGCTTCCAGCGGCGTCCGTGCGACAGTGTCCATGCGTTGAAATCGCCCGTGATGTCCAGTGTCCATTTCGGCGCCAGTCCGGTTTCCACACCGAGGTTTATGTTCATGAAAGCATCGGACAGTACGTTTGTTTTCAAAGCTACGCTCTGCCCCCGGACGTTCCATCCCCAGAGCGATGCGCATAACAAAAGAAAGATTCTGAATTTCATGGCCGTATCTTCGATCAGGTTCGTCTGCATGCATGTATACGGATCATCCTCAAACGGACGCTCCCGGACCGTATTCTTTCGGATACGTGCCGGGTTTCGGAACTCGGACAACTGCGTATACAAGGTTGTTCCATAGGGCAATTCTTCGTAACCATCCGAAATAAGCCGCCTTTGACAATTCTATTTTGCGA
>ENA-OOYX01000694-OOYX01000694.1-human-gut-metagenome-genome-assembly--contig:-NODE-694-length-18498-cov-2.408610_pt1 | contig 18498 bp, 18 predicted proteins | sample MGYA00241182_ERZ501387 | MGnify/ENA primary metagenome ERZ501387 (study PRJEB25962, sample SAMEA2042740) | human gut metagenome | biome: human gut; feature: human-associated habitat; material: faeces...
CCTCCTCCACCGCATGCAGCCGGTCGCGCATATAGCCGATCACAAGTCCCAGAATCAGCAGCTGTGCAATCCATATGTACGTGTTGACATCCAGCACCACATCAAAACCGCTCCGCTGATACATCTGCACCGCAAGATACCCCGCCACCGCAAGAATCGAGGAGAATGTCGCCTGCTGCTGCCCGTAGGTAATGGCGAACAGCAGCACATACAGAAGGTAAAAATCAATGTTCTGGAAATACGCGCTCCCCGCCATCCAGTTATTTAACAGGAAAAACGGAAGGAAACAAAGCAGATTCTCCGCGAACGGAATCATCGCTCTTACGGCCTCTCTCGACCGCTCTCCGAACCGGCTCCATCCCTTTTTTCTGCTCTGTGTCCGCACAAAAGAAGATGCGTGCTGCCGGATGTACGCCGCCTCCCTGCCAATCTCGGTCTCCGGCTTATGTACAATGCGTATCCCAAACTCCTCCGCAAATCTCTGGTTGGACAAAACCGGCTCCATCCGCTCTCTTCCGGTGTCCTCTACGACTTTCACACCTTCCAGTTCCGCCGCCACAAACTCCGCTGCGCTTCGCACGGAAATCGTCTCTCCGGAAGAAATCTGATAGACGCCGTACGTCATCTTTTTTGCCGTAATCACCGCATACAAAAATTCGACGGCATCCGAATAGTGTAACAGCGCCACACGGTTGTGGGGATTTACCCGGATCTCACCGGTTTCCAGCCCCTCCACACTCATGCGGGCGCAGATATCACGCGCTTCCGCCCCGGTAAGCGGTTCCCCGTAGAGATGATCCAGCCGCAGCACGATCGTCTCATAGCCCATGTTAAAGTAACTGCGGCAGAGTTCCTCTCCCGCCGCAATCGCCTGCGCGCGTACCGTATAAGCCGCACAGTTTTCCTCGCACGAAATGTCCTGTGTATACTCTCCCCCGAAGACTTCCTCCGACGAGAGATACAAAAAGCGTCCCACATTACCAGCCGTCTCATTCATCAGCAGCTGAAACAGGCCTGAAGTGTACGCCGACGCCGTGCTGCTCCCCTTCCCCCAGAGAAAGCCTGTATCATAGGCACCCATAAAGACTGTCACATCCGGACGCACTCCCTCAAGCACCTCTCTGATGCACGGATTGTCGTATGCAAAATGATACGTCTCAAATATCTTTTTGGACGTTCTGACCGATTTGTCTTCTGCCGTCAGCAAAAACACACGGTGCCCTTCTTTGTACAGTTTGTCCGTCAAAAGCTGAAGGAAGCGGCATTTGCTTCCCACCAATAATATATTCATCGTTTACAAGATCCCCTGTAGTTCCATTTGTCTGATAAACTGCATCACATCTGTCCGCATATCGTCTGCGGTCCCCCCGTACATAGTGGCAAGCTCCTCCGCGATTTTATCCGCCGTGTTTCCTGCCATATACTGCCTGAAGATATAAGCCCCGCTCTCATTTAACATGAGCGGCGGCCGATACGTTTCTCCATCCTGCTCCATATCTAACAGCCAGTATTTTCCTGCCGCGCACCTGAGCTGATACCTGTTTTTCTGCATCTGCCATCCTCCGAAAAATCATCGTATAATTATAGCACATCTGACGCTCAAAAGGAACCGGTTATCCGAAAATGAGGACATACTCTTCTTCGGCTTTGCGCCTCCTGAAAAATATGTCCTCATCGTTAATGCATCTTATATTCCAGACGTATCCGGTCGGTAATCAGTGCGATAAACTCCGAATTCGTCGGTTTTCCTTTTCCGTTGTGGATGGTATACCCGAACATCTCATCAATGGTATCCATCTTGCCTCTGCTCCACGCCACCTCGATCGCATGCCGGATTGCCCGCTCCACACGGCTGGAGGTTGTCTGGTACTTCTTCGCGATCGTGGGATAAAGAATTTTCGTGATCGAGTTGAGCATATCCATGTCATTGACGGACATGACAATCGCATCCCGCAGATACTGATACCCTTTGATATGCGCCGGAACTCCGATCTCGTGAATAATATCGGTGACATCCGCTTCCAGGTTGCGCTCCTTTGTCTCCTCCGCCTTCTCATAGGCATTGACCTTGCGCACTTCCGCACCGCGTCCCGCCGCAGGTCTTCTCACATTCTTGATGCGGCTTAACACGATATCATTGTCAAACGGCTTCATAATGTAATAATCTGCGCCGCGCGCAAACGCATCTTCCGTGATTTTCTCCTGACCGATCGCGCTGATCATAATAAACGCCGGATGTTTTTTTATGGAGGTGTCCTGACTCACGCGGTCTAAAACCCCCAATCCGTCAAGCTTCGGCATCACAATGTCGAGCAGCACGACATCCGGTTCTTTCGCCTTTATCACATGGTATGCTTCCTCGCCGTCGCGGGCGACTCCTACAACATTCAGTTCGTCATCACTTTCGATAATATCCCCTAATAATCGCAGCATTCTCTCATTATCATCTGCTATTGCAACATTCAGTTTTTCCATTTTAGCCCCTCCTGTGACAAAACTCTTTGCTTACTGATGATACTGATTCCAACGCAAGAAAATTTGTCGAAGCTAGTCGTCAACTGAAGTATATGCATCATTCGCGTATGATATAATATGCGTTTCTGCTGTTTCTCTTCACATAGTAAAGCGCCTTGTCCGCGTGCTCAATCAGACGTGCTCCGCTCTCTGTGCCCTCCGGCACAAAGCAGGCATACCCCTGGGAGATGGTAAGATTCGGCTGCACAACCGAGTGCTCGTTTGCGATTCCCGCCTCCGCAATCTTCTGCAGGATCGCCTCCGCGATCTCCTCGATCCGGTTCTCCATCCCTGCCGGAAACAACATCACGAACTCATCCCCGCCAAACCGGTAGACATGTCCGCAGTCCATCACTGCCTCTTTCAGAATATCCGCCACCACCTTCAGGCAGCGGTCTCCCTGAATATGCCCGTAGGTATCGTTCAGCTGCTTAAAGCAGTCGATGTCCAAAACGCCGACCGTAATCCGCTCACCGCCCGCATCCCTTATGATATGCACCGCCTCACGCTCAAGAGAATAGCGGTTCCCCAGCCCGGTCAGCGCATCCGTCACAGACATAGTCTCCACGCGCTTGCGCTCCGCCTCTTTTTCCCGCAGCTGGACCTTGATGTCGATCGCTGTGGCGCGGTCCTTCGCATCGATCGCTTTCTGGCGCTTATACAGATCCGCATGTGCCACACACAGTTCCACATAGCGCTCTTCGTTCCCCACAGTCTGATAGTAGTCCATCCACAATTCCGTCAGAAACAGCTGGAAAAAGACGGTTTTCTGATCGATCGTATAGGTCTCGACCGCAGATATGGTCTGCTTCCAGTATTCATACTCTTTCATGTCGCGGAACAGCTGACACAGATCCTTCATATCGTTCAGATAATCCGACGCATTGCTGTCTTTTTCACCGCTCGCCAGAAGATCCTCCATGTACTCATACACATAGTCCCCCTTTCCCATCTGCCAGAGCAGCCTACATTTGAAGATCAGTACCGTATAATGATACATCTCCTCCACTTCCTCGTCAAGCTGCCGCTCTGCCTGCTCTAAATATTTGTAGGAAAGCTCGTACAGGTTCAGTTCGTAGTAGGAGACCGCCAGATTCAGGTAGGTAATCAAAGTCCAGGAACGGTGGCGTTCCTCCTTGATGCAGGTCGGATTCTGCAGTTCCCGCGCCGACTTTAAGAAATAGTCGATCGCCTTCTCATGCTCTCCCAGCTCCTGGTACCTGGAGCCGATATTGTTATAAAAGAGTGTCGTGATGTTATTTAGCTGGTAATCGATCGCACACTCAAGTCCTTCGACCAGATAATCCACCGCCATCGTCTCGTTCCCCGTGGCGCCGTAGATCACTCCGAGCAGATTGAGCGCTGTGGCGTATTTTAACATGTCGTCGCACTTCTTGTAGAGATGAAGCGCATTCTGTACAAGCATCGCCGCTTCCTCCAGCTTGTGGTCAAAGAATCTGGCTCTGCCCTCTTCGTAGTATTCATCTGCCAGTTTTTGTATATGTTCCTGCTGTTCCATTCCGTCTTCCGTCCTTAAAGCCAACAATACTGACTGTAGTATACCATAAGTACCAGACGTTGTAAAAGTTTTTGTCGTACAATCACAACATTTTCTCAATAAAGATTCCGTACCCCATCGACGCATCCGACACAAACACATGCGTCACCGCCCCGATCATCTTTCCGTTCTGGATAATCGGACTGCCGCTCATCCCCTGTACGATTCCTCCGGTCAGGCCTAAAAGCCGCTCATCCGTGACTTTAAAAAGGATTCCCTTGTTTTCCTCATCCCCACTGTAATCAAGACTCTCTATCTCGATCTCATACTCCGCGCGCTCCCCGGACACCTCCGAGATGATGTAGGCTTTTCCAAGCGCAATGTCCTGCTTATAAGCCACCTCGTAGACTTCTCCTTCCAGTTCTCCCGCCGTATCATTTAACATGCCGCGGATGCCAAGCGGCGAGTTCTCTGTAATGCTTCCCATGCAATGCGATTTCCCGTAGTCAATGATCCCCGCAAGTTCGCCCGGGACGCCGTTCTTCCCCTTCTGGATGCTGACGATTTTCGTCTCGTAAATATATCCTTCCGACAGGCTCATCTGCACGCCGGTGTCGCCGTCGCTCACCGCATGTCCGAGTGCGCCAAAGCTGCCGTCCTGCCTGTAGTAGGTCAGTGTTCCGACCCCGGCAAGATCATCCCGCACCCAGATTCCAAGGCGGTATTTTCCCGTCTCGCCTTTGACCGGATTCATGGATACTTCCACATACTCCCCCTTCCGCATCACTCCGATGATCTCACGTCCGCTGCCGTAGCTGTCAATCTTGTCCATCAGCTCCTCTTTCCCGCACACCGTCTCCCCGTTCACGCTCACAATATAATCCCCGCTCTGCACCAGATTCTGCGCCGGGCTGCACTCATTGCCCCACGCATCCGCAATCTTTGCAGTGCCGAGCACCAGGATTCCGTCCGTCTTCACATAGATACCGATCGCCTCGCCGCCCGCAGTCACCTCCTGTCTGTCGACCATCATCACCTTCACGTCTTTTACCGGGAAAATGCCGAACAGCTTGCAGGTAACGGTATAAAAAGGGGCCTCCGCCACGGCATCCTCCTGCCCGTTTAAGCGGTAGAACACTTCCTCGCTGTCGTCCTTTAACGTCACGCTCACCGGAACGCCAAACCGGTAATCCGCCTTTTCCCCGAACGGAACGTAGATCTCATCCGGCAGTGCCCGCTCAAACGTCTTTACGGCAAACAGCGTCAAAAACAAAAAAACAACCCACGTGATCTGCTGTATCAAAAAATAAAATTTATGTCTCATATCTGCCCCCATACCATTTTCTGTAACCCAAAGGCCGCCACACAACAAAAAAGAAGATACCATGGTATCTCATACCTGTGGTATCTTCTTTTATTATGTGAATATTTTTACTTTTCAAACCCCGATTTTTTGCTTTTTGCAAGCGCGCGCATCTCTCTCGCACTCTCTTTTACCGTCTCCGTGATCTCCACGCCTCCAAGCATACGGGAAAGCTCCTGTATGCTCTCCTCCTCCGACAGTCTGCGGATCGTGGAGACTGTCGTCTGATTCTGTACGGATTTCTGGATCAGGTAATGGGAATCCGCCATCGCCGCAATCTGTGGAAGATGTGTGATACAGATAATCTGATGTGACCGTCCCAGCACATTCATCTTCTCGGAAACCATCTGCGCCGTCCGTCCGCTGATTCCGCTGTCAATCTCATCGAAAATCAGCGTCTCCACCGCATCCTCATCCGCTAACACCGTCTTGATGGCAAGCATGATACGCGAAAGTTCTCCTCCCGACGCTACTTTTCCGAGCGGTTTTAACGGCTCGCCCGGGTTCGTAGAAATCAAAAATTCCGCATCGTCGAATCCGTTCGCCGTATACTCTGCCATGCGCTCAAAATTCATCGTAAAACGCACATCAAGGAAATTCAGATCCAGTAGCGCCTGCGTGACCGCCGCGGTAAGCCGCTCTGCCGCCTCCTTACGCATTGCGGACACCTCGCTGCTCTGCTTCTCTAAGACTTTTTTGGTCCGCGCAATCTCTTCCTTAAGACCGGCAAGATACGTGTCATAGTCCTTAAGCTGCATCAGGCGTTCCTGCTTCTCTTCTAATGCCAGAAGCACGTCCGGGATCGTGCTGCCGTATTTGGATTTCAGATGATTTACCTCATCGAGACGCTTCTCCACCTGGTAGAACGTCTCCTCATCGTACTCCATATTCTCGACATAATCGGCAAGTTCCCGGTTGAAATCGCTTAACAGCCCGTCGATCTCAAGCAGCTCACGCTCGAGTTCGGCAAGTTTCTCATCGTATCCGGAGACTGACGAGAGTTCGCGCACCGCCCTTCCGGTCAGTTCCGACGCACAGTCCGATTCGCCGCCGGTATTGCTGTATGCACCGTTTACGGCATTCACAATCTTCTGTCCGTTGGAAAACCGGCGGTACTCATTCTCCAGTTCCTCGTCCTCGCCTTCCCGAAGTCCTGCCTCCTCGATCTCACGGATCTCGTACTCCAGGAACGAAACCTCCCGCTCGCGCTCTGCGCCGTCTATGCCGGCATTTTTCTCTTCCTCCACCAGCTTTTTGTAGCTGCGGTAAGTCTCTGCGAGCGCCTTCTTTTTCTCTGTCAGCGTCTCTCCCACATAGGCATCCAGAATCTCCAAATGTCTGCGCTTTGAGAGAAGCGACTGATGCTCATGCTGACCGTGAATGTCAATTAAAATCGCCGCGATCTCGCGCACCGCGGTGATCCTTAGCCGCAGAATCGTTGACGCGCGCCGTTCCCCTTCCGCCTACGATTCTGCGGCTTAGGATCACCTGGTCATCTTCCGGATAGACCTCGAGCGCCTCCAGCTTTTGCCGTTCCTGCCCGTTCTCCACCGTAAATACCAGTTCTACCAGCGCCGGAGCAAACTCCCCGGTCTGCGGATCTTCTCTCAACATTTCCTTTTGCACTTTTTCACCCAGCGCCAGATTGATCGAACCGATGATGATGGACTTACCCGCACCGGTCTCTCCCGAGAGGATATTGAGTCCCCGGGTAAAATCCACCTCCGCCTCGTCAATCAGCGCCAGATTTTTCACATGCAGACTTTGTAACATAGAATCTCCTTCTACTCTCCCCAAAAGAATCCCGTCTAGTCTTCCACAAGCTTTTTCAAGCGGTTCATCACCGCAACGGTATCATCCACACTGCGGATCGCGCACATGATGGTGTCATCCCCCGCAATGCAGCCCACGATCTCGTGCATATGCATGGCATCTAACGCAGCCGCCACCGCCATCGCCATACCCGAGACAGTCTTAATGACCAGAATATTCTGCGCCATATCCATGGATACAAATCCGTCGTGGAACACGCGCACATATTTCTGCGACAGATTTTCGTCCGTCTCCTGCAGCGCAACGTATTTCTGCCTGCCGTTGCTCATTGCAACCTTGGTGAGCTTTAGTTCCCGGATGTCCCTGGAAACCGTCGCCTGTGTTACCTGATAGCCCTCACGCTCCAGATAATCCGACAGTTCTTCCTGTGTTTCAATGTCATTTCTCTTGATCAATTCCAGCATTTTCGCCTGTCGTTTGGTTTTCATTCTGCCCTCCGTTTCCCGCTTATGTGTATACCTGCATCTTTTTGCTTAGGATCTCGAGAAAGCTCTTGTTGCTCAGCTTTAAGATCCTTGTCGTGTCCGAAGCCTTCCGGATACTGAACTTATCTCCCACCACAAGTCTTGCGGCGGTATCCCCGTCAAAACTGACCTCCAGCGTCTCATCCTTCTGTGAGCGCCTTCTGCCGATCTCAACAACCACTTCGTCCTCCGCACCGATCACAATACTGCGTGAATTGAGATTATGCGCATTGATCGGCGTAATTAAAATCATCTGTGCCTTCGGATCCACGATCGGTCCGCCTGCCGACATATTGTAGCCGGTAGAACCGGTCGGCGTCGACACAATGATTCCGTCCGCCCGAAACGTATGCAGATACTCCCCGTTCACATAGACGATCAGGCTGACTACCGACAACTCCCCCGTGCGGTGAATCACGATATCATTCAGGGCAACCCCGTATTCTTCCCGCACTCCGCCAAGGATGCCTGCGCCGGTGAGCATCATGCGCTCCTCCACCATACAGTCATCCGCCATCAGACGGTCAACCGCGTCAAACACGTTGCTCTCCTCGAGTTCACACAGATAACCGACCGTACCAAGGTTCACGCCGATCAACGGAATCCTGCTGTCCACCAGCCTGGATGCCGCGCGGATCAGCGTTCCGTCGCCGCCTAACACCATGACGCAGTCCGTCGCTGGATCCATCTTATCCAAAGCAGGCGCCGCCTCGCTTTTGCGCTCCCCGTCACTGTAAAAGCAGTCACATTCTCCGCCCTTTTTGCGGATATACGCCGCAAGTTCTCCAGTGAGTCTGCCGTTCTCGTCCTTATATGTATTTGTGATGATCAAAAAATGTCTCATAAGCTTCCCCACATCCGGCAGACGCCCGGTCATTCACAGACGTCCGGTTACTTGTCTAACTCGCCGTGCGCTGCATCCACGACCGCCTTAATGTCGACTGCCGCATCCACGCCGCCCGTCTCATCCTTCCGGATGTACACCAGATACTCGATGTTTCCTTCCGGTCCCTTGATGGGCGAATATTCCAGATTCTTTACAAAAAATCCGTTCTGTGACGCGAATTCAATGATCCGCTCTACCACTTCCTCGTGAACAGCCTTGTCACGCACAACACCCTTTTTCCCGACTTTTTCCCGTCCGGCTTCAAACTGGGGCTTGATGAGACAGACCATCTCGCCGCCGTCTCTTAAGAGCTCCCGTGCCGGGATTAAAACCTTGGTAAGGGAAATAAACGACACATCCACCGACGCAAAATCCAGCACGTCATCGATATCCGCCGGGGTCACATAGCGGATATTGGTCTTCTCCATGCAGACCACGCGCGGATCCTGGCGCAGCTTCCATGCGAACTGACCATAGCCGACGTCCACGGAATACACCTTGACGGCTCCGTTTTGCAGCATGCAGTCGGTAAATCCACCGGTGGAAGCTCCGATATCCATGCAGACCTTACCCTCCAGCGTGATTCCGAAATGCGTCATGGCTTTTTCAAGCTTTAATCCGCCGCGGCTCACGTATTTGAGCGTATTCCCCTTTACGGTGATCTCGGCCTCCGTGTCAAATGTAGCCCCCGCCTTATCTTCCCGCTGGTTCTCCACAAAGACATTGCCTTCCATAATCATGGTCTTTGCCTTCTCTCTCGACGGAGCCAGTCCTCTGTTTACAAGCAAAACATCTAATCGTTCTTTCAAAAGTCATTCCTTTCCGCACCGCTTTCCTGTGCGTGCAGTTCTTCATATGCCTCTATGGTGCGCTCCGTGATCGTCTCCGCATCGATTCCGACTTCCCTGCGCAGAATCTCCACATTGCCATGTTCCACGTACTCATCCGGAATCGCGATGGCAAGCACTCTCACAGAGAGATTGTGCTCCTCGTAAAAACGCATGACCTGTTCGCCCATGCCACCGCTGATCACATTCTCCTCCATCGTAACGATAAGGTCGTGATGCCTTGCTGCGGACAGGAGCGCATCCTCATCCAGCGGCTTTGCAAACCGCGCATTGATTAAGCTGCTCTCATAGCCGAGCGCCTTCAGCCGCTCATGCACCGCCTCCGCCGTCTTCACCATCGCACCAAGTGCAAACAGCGCAATCTGACCCGACCGGTAGATCCACTCACTCTTGCCGCAGGCGATCGGCACCCGGTACTCTCTTAATCCGTCATACGCCTCTCCTCTCGGATATCTTATCGCAATCGGCGCGGAAAAATCAACTGCATATTTAATCATATCCGACAGTTCCCATTTATTCTTCGGCGCCATAATGGTCATATTCGGTATCGTTGAGAGATAGGAGATGTCAAAAATTCCCTGGTGGGTCTCCCCGTCGCTGCCCACAAGTCCTGCACGGTCGATCGCAAATACCACCGGCAGGTTCTGAATACAGACGTCGTGGAGGATCTGGTCGTAGGCGCGCTGTAAAAAAGATGAATACACGGCAAAGATCGGCTTTAAGCCTCCCGCCGCGAGCCCCGCCGCAAATGTCACCGCATGCTGCTCCGCAATGCCCACATCAAAAAAGCGCTCCGGAAACATATTGTGGAAACGTTTTAATCCCGTTCCGTCGGTCATCGCCGCCGTGATTGCCACCACGCGCTCATCACGGTCGCCAAGCTTGCGCATCACCGTGGAAAAAACATCGGTGTAATTTGCTTTTGTCCGCGGATGCTTCGGAAGTCCCGTCTCGATATCAAACGGCTCCGTCCCGTGGAACCGCGCCGGATGCCGCTCGGCAGGTGCATAGCCTGTTCCCTTGTGCGTGATGACATGCACCAGCACCGGTCCATCCACACGCGACGCTTCCTGCAGCAGCTTTAAAATACCCTTGATATCGCCTCCGTCCACCGGTCCGAGATAAATAATCCCCAGTTCCTCAAACAGCATCCCCGGAATGAACAGCTGCTTAATTCCGCTCTTCGTGCGCCGGATACGCTCCACCATCTTATCGCCGTAGACCGGAATCTTGTTGAGGGAATTCATGACCCCGAGCTTTAAATCCCGGTAGGCATCCGCCGTGCGGAACCCCGCCAGGTAGGTGGACAATCCGCCGACATTCTCCGAGATGGACATATTATTGTCGTTTAGGACAATGATAAAGTTGGAGTTAAGCTGTGCCGCATTATTAAGCGCCTCAAACGCCATACCTCCGGTCAGCGCACCGTCTCCGATCACCGACACCACCTTGTAGTCCTCCCCGGTAATCTCTCTCGCATGCGCGTACCCCAGTCCCGCCGAAATGGACGTGGAACTGTGTCCCGTGTCAAAGCAGTCACATTCGCTTTCCTTGCGCTTCGGGAATCCGCTCATTCCCCCGTACTTGCGCAGCTGGTCAAATCCCTCTTTTCTTCCGGTCAGAAGCTTGTGGGTATAAGACTGATGCCCGACATCCCAGATCAGCTTATCCTTCGGCAGATCCAAAAACAGATGCAGCGCCATGGTCAGCTCGATCACGCCCAGATTAGACGCAAGATGTCCCCCGGTATCCGAGATTTTCTCGATTAAAAATTGACGAATCTCCGATGCAAGAATTTTCAGTTCCTCATCGGAGAGTTCCTTGATATCATTTTCTTTTTGTATACGTTCCAAGATCATACAGAGCACCTCTGCTTTTTATCGTAGTTTACTTCTCCCGGAGGATCAGATATCTGAGCAGTTCCGTCAGATATTCGTTCTTAACCACAAGGGAATCCATCCGCGCAATCGCCTGCTCGGATAGTGACGCAACATCCGCCTTCGCCTTCTCAATGCCCTCATAGGTCACGTACGTGATCTTGTGGTTCTTCTCATCGCTGCCGATGGGCTTTCCCAATACCTCCATGGTGCTCGTGACATCCAGAATGTCGTCCTGGATCTGAAATGCAAGTCCGACCTCACCGGCTGTCTGCTCGATAATCTTCTGTTCACCCTGCGTGGCTCCCGCCAGCACCGCTCCGGCGAGCATTGCCCCCTCGATCAGGGCGCTCGTCTTCAGACGATAGATAAAATCGAGTTTTTCCTTGGTCATGTCTGGCTTTCCCTCCGACTCGACATCCACGGTCTGGCCGCCGACCATCCCATAGATCCCCGCCTTTGCGGTCAGAATCTGAAATGCCTGGCATACCCCGGGATTGCCCGGTTCCATGGCAAATGCCCGTGCCGCAGTCTCATATGCATAATTCAGAAGCGCATCTCCCGCGAGGATTCCCATTGCCTCCCCGTACACGGCGTGCGTGGTCTTCTTCCCCCGGCGGTATTCGTCATTGTCCATCGCCGGAAGATCATCATGCACCAGCGAGTAGGTGTGAATCATCTCGATCGCCGCCATGAACGGTTCGATCACCTCGGATCTTCCTCCAAACAGGCGGTATGTCTCCTGCATCAGCATCGGGCGGAGACGCTTACCTCCCGCCAGCACGCTGTAATTCATCGCCTCCATGATGGTCTTCTGATAGCCTTCTTCCTTTGGCAGGTATTTTTTTATGATCTGTTCAATCTGCGCTGTGCGCTCCGCCATCTCGGTCTTAAAATCCATCGTCTGCATCCCCCTACCGTTCTTACATCTCTTCTATTTCCCCGTCCTCACCGAGGATCTGCATCTTTTTTTCCACTTCGTCCAGAATGGTTCCGCAATTTTTTAATTGCAATACCCCCTGCTGATACAGCGAAAAAGATTCCTCCAGCGAAATCTCCGGCTGTTCCATCTGTGTAAGGATCGCCTCGATCCGGGTAAAAGCCTCCTCAAGCGTCGGCTTTTTTTCGTTCTGATTATCCATCGATTCTTCCTTTCTCCAAACCATCCTCTGCGGCATCCTGCTTACGGATCTCTGTCACAGCCGCTTTTAAGCTGCCCCGGTAGAGATGAATGGAAAGCGCTTCTCCGATCTGCACGGTGTCCGCATCCGTCAGCGCATGTCCGCCGGCATCCTCCACATAGGAATACCCCTGCGCCAGCTTCTTAAGCGGCGACATCCCGTCCAGTCTTCCTGAAAGAAGTGCCAGCGTATGGCGCTTCTGTTCAAGCGTTGCCTGCATCCGGCGCTCTAAGGCGGCGCCCAGCTCGTCCAAACGCTTTTCATTCTCTTTGAGCTTGGCGCGCGGATTCAGATAGCGCAGCTTCTCCTCATCATGCATGAGACGCGTGCGCATCTGGTTCAGCTTTAATTCCAGCTGGCGTCTCATCTGTGTTCCGTAATCCATCAGCCACTTTTCGACGAGCTGCACATCAAACACTGCAAGCTCCGCCGCCGCGGAAGGTGTCGGTGCCCGCAGATCCGCCACATAATCCGATATCGTCGTATCCGTCTGATGTCCGACCGCCGAGATCACCGGCGTGTTGCATGCAAAAATCGCCCGCGCAACCTCTTCTTCATTGAATGCCCACAGATCCTCGATCGAACCGCCGCCGCGTCCCACAATGATGACGTCCACACCCAGCACATCCAGCGCATGGATGCCGCGCACAATGCTTGCTGCGGCGCCGTCCCCCTGCACGAGCGCGGGATATAAGATCAACTGCACATAGGGATTCCTTCTGGCCGCAATGTTGCGGATATCCTGTATGGCGGCTCCCGTAGGCGCTGTCACAATGCCGATCCTCGTGGCATATCTGGGTATCGGCTTTTTGTATGCCGCATCGAACATTCCCATCTCCTCGAGTTCGCGCTTTAACGCCTCAAACTTCAGATAGAGATTCCCGGCACCCTCAAGCTCAATCTCTCTGGCATAGAGCTGGTACTTTCCGTCCCGCTCGTACACCTCGACGGAGCCGGTCACAACAACCTTGTCTCCCTCCTTCATCTGAAAGGCAAGTCCGCGGCGGTACCTGGAAAACATGACCGCGGCGATCGTCCCCGTCTGATCCTTGAGGGTAAAATAAATATGACCGCTGGAGTGATACTTACAGTTCGACACTTCCCCCTTGATGCTGATCTGGTGCAACATAAAATCCTGTGCGAACATGTTCTGGATGTATGTATTTACCTGACCGACAGAATAGATATTTTTTCTCATACCAGCTTTGCAAGTACACCGTTGATAAATGCCGGCGACTCATCGGTGCCATACTTTTTGGCAAGCTCCACCGCCTCGTTGATGGCAACGCCGACCGGCACATCCTCATCATACTTCATTTCATAGACCGCCAGGCGAATCAGCGTGAGATCTACCTTTCCCATGCGTCCGGTCTTCCAGCCTTCTGCCACAGCATCGATCGCCTCGTCAATCTCTGCAAGATGCGCCACGATATCCTCGCATTTGCCGGAAATATACGCGCCGTCCTTTGCATCCCACGGCTCCTCCGTCTCCTCATAGACGGCAATCTGCTCCGGCAGTTCCTGCCTGTCATGGAACTCCACGCCAAACAGCAGCTTAAATATCTGTTCTCTCAACTCTCTTCTGGTCATAAACCTTTCCTTTCTCTCATGTTCCGTCTTCTTCGTCACATTTCCCTGTACAGGAAAAAAGGATGTCGCAGGGACATCCTTTATCTTATTCACCGTGATTCGATGCGTTACTTGTTGCTGCCCATGTCCACACTTGCGATACGGATATTCACGATAGATACTTCCAAACCGGTCATATTCTCAATCGCATTCTTGACTCTGTCCTGCACCTTGGCTGACACTTCAGGGATCGAATAACCATATGAAATGTTCAGTGCCACATCCACGCTTACCTTTCCGTCGAGAACTTCTACACGAATTCCTTTGGAAAGGTTCTTCATACCAAGCTTACTTACCAGTTCATTTGTGATGTTGCCAGCCATGGAACCAACGCCCTCAACCTCGGTAGCGGCAAGTCCTGCGATGATGGCAACCACTTCATCTGCAATCTTCACTTCTCCCAAATTACCGTCCTTTATTTTAAATGTTTTGCGATCCTCACCCATGTCAAATGCCTCCTAAGTGATATTATGCGTTTATTATAACAGACTATTCCCGTTTTGGAAACCAAAAAAAGTATTAAATTATTCGGTCACACCGAGTTCCTGAAAATCGCATCCGTCATCACCGCCTGGGGAAACAAAGGCATATGCGCTCGTCGTTCCCTTCCATGTGACAGAAAAGCTTCCCTCCAGATCCAGGAACGAATGTGCTTCAGCAATCCCCGTCACAAGCTCCGCCATATCCTCGATAAAGCTCTCCGCCATCGCCGGGTTGGTGCACTCCTTCTCCTCGATCTCCTCCTCCACGAAAAGGCGCAGCACAAAATCATCCAGATCGCTCTCGTCATCAAGTTCTGCCCTGCTGATATAAAGATTATTACAGCTCTCTAACACATGCTTCATGTAGGAAGCACAGGAAAGGATCCGCGACTGCGACACGTCCTCCGCCTCCAGGAAAATCTTGTATTCCATCTTCATTGTATCTGCCATCTTATGTCCTCTTTTCCGTGCCTTGGCAAACGCCGCATCACTTTCCTATAATCTCCGCCGTATCAATGAACTCATAAGGAGTCTGCTGATAGACGTAGTAATTTAACCAGTTGCTGTAAAGGATATTGCCGTGCGAGCGCCACTGCAGGTTCGGCTTTTTCGTATCGTCATCGTCCGGATAATAGTTGACCGGCGGCTCAATGGGAAGCCCCTTCTCCTTGTCCCGCTTGTATTCTTTATCCAGCGTGTAGCGGTCATACTCCGGATGCCCCATCACAAAGATTCTTCTGCCTTCGTCCGCAATCGCGAGGAATACGCCCGCCTCCTCGGATTCCGCAAGAATGGTCAGTTCTTTGACCTTACGGATGTCCTCCGTGCGCACCTCGGTATGTCTGGAGTGCGGTGCCATAAAGCAATCGTCAAATCCGCGCACCAGCGGCACTTTCCGGTTCATCACACGGTGTTCATAGACGCCGAACTTTTTCTGCGGCAGAAGATATTTTTTCAGTCCGTAGTGATAGTACATTCCCGCCTGTGCCCCCCAGCACAGATGCAGGGTGGACGTCACATGGCTCTTCGTCCACTCAAAGATCTGGCAGATCTCCTCCCAGTAATCCACGTCCTCGTATTCCATCTGCTCCACCGGTGCCCCGGTGATGATCAGCCCGTCAAAATAGCGTCTCTTAATATCCGCAAAACTCTCGTAGAATTTATTCAGATGACTCATCGACGTATTCTTGGACTCATGGCTGGACACCGCAACAAATGTCACATCGACTTGAAGCGGCGTGTTCGACAGGGAACGCAGAAGCTGCAGTTCCGTCTCTTCTTTCAGCGGCATCAGATTTAAAATTCCGATCTTGATCGGTCTGATGTCCTGATGCATCGCACGATTCTCATCCATAACAAATATATTTTCCTTCTCCAGTATTTCCTTTGCAGGTAAATCACTCTGTATTCTGATTGGCATAAAAATGTTACCTCTCTATCTGCAGCATGTCGTACAGTTCGTCCTCACTGATCACTCTGATGCCGAGTTCCTGCGCCTTCGTAAGCTTGCTTCCCGCGCTCTCCCCCGCGAGGACATAATCCGTCTTCTTTGACACAGATCCGGATACCTTTCCTCCATACCGCTCGATCAACGTCTGCGCTTCCTTTCTGCCAAGCGTCGGCAGGGTTCCCGTCACCACAAGGGTCTTTCCGCTAATAACAGAGTCCACGGTCTCGCTCTCCTCCGCCGTCATGTTGACGCCGGCCTGTGCGAGTCTCTGCAGCACCACCTGGTTCTTCTCATCCGAAAAATAACTTCGGATGCAGTCCGCACTGACTTTTCCGATGTCCCCGACCGCCGTAAGTTCTTCCTCTGATGCCTCCGAAAGCCGCTCCATGGTCTTAAAATGCTTCATGATCGCCTTCGCTGCCGCCTTCCCTACATTCGGTATTCCAAGACCGGTCAGCAGCTTATACGCATCATTCTGCTTGGCTTTTTCTATCGCCTCCAGAAGCTTGTCCGTGTTCTTCTCCTTGCCGATGATTCCCTGTGCAATCAGTTCCCCCCGGTGCTCCTTCAGCGAAAAAATGTCCGCGACATTTTTAATATAACCCATTCTGACGAGTTCTTCAATATAAACCGTTCCGAACCCTTTGATGTCCATGGCGTCTCTTCCGACAAAATTGATGATGTGCCGTTCCAGCTGTGCCGGGCAGTTCGGCGATGTACACTTGATGTCCGCCGTGTCGCGCTCCCGCTCTGTCTTCGCCCCGCACACCGGACAGACATCCGGTATCACAAAGCGCTTCCAGCCTTCCGGACGCTTTTCTTTTCGTACTTCCTTTACTTTCGGAATGATCTCTCCAGATTTGTAGACAACGATGGTGTCCCCAATTCCGACATCCAGATCATCGATAAAATCCTGATTGTGGAGCGTCGCCCTCGAAACGCTCGTTCCGCAGAGCCGTATCGGTTCAAATACCGCAGTCGGCGTAATCCTGCCCGTCCTTCCGACCGACAGTTCGATGTCCAGAAGCTTTGTCTCTTTTTCCTCCGGCGGATATTTGTAGGCGATCGCCCATCTCGGCACTTTCGAGGTTGCCCCGAGCTTCTCCCGGTCCGAGAAACGGTTGATCTTGACCACCGCTCCGTCAATATCATAGCCTAGATTTCCTCGGTTCTCGCCGATGGCGGTAATCGCCTCCCACACTTCATCTGCCGTCTTGCAGACACGGTAATCGTCAATCACATGAATTCCCTGTTTCTTCAGATACTCATATCCCTGTGTGTGCGTGTCAAACTGCATTCCCCGCACCTGCTGGATATTAAATATAAACAACGACAGCTTACGCTCTTTCGTGATCGCGGAATCCAGCTGGCGGAGCGTGCCCGCCGCACAGTTTCTCGGATTGGCAAACGGCTTTTTCCCGAGCAGCTCCTGTTTTTCATTTACAGCGTCAAAATCCGCATTCTTCATGTAGACTTCCCCGCGGATCTCCAGATATTCCGGTGCCTCCCGGAGCTTCTTTTTCACGTCGCCGATCACCTTTGCATTCGCCGTGACATCCTCGCCGAAATTGATGCCGTCGCCGCGCGTCTCCGCGAGTGCCAGCTCCCCGTTCTCATAGCGCAGCGTCATCGAAAGTCCGTCGATTTTATACTCCACGACAAACTCCGGATCGTCCAGCTGTTCCTTCATCTGCGCCACAAAATCATAGATTTCTTCCTTTGAGAAAACATCCTGCAGGCTTAACATCGGGACATTGTGCCTTACCAGCACGCCCGCCGTCCGCTTCGCGGCACCGCCCACCTTCTGCGTCGGCGAATCCGGCGTGACCAGTTCGGGATGTTCCCGCTCCAGCCGCTTTAATTCCAGCATCAGCTGATCAAACTCGTAATCGGATATCTCCGGGTTGTCCTGATTGTAATAGCGGTCACTGTGATACGCAATCTGTTCCCGCAGCTTTGTGATCTGTTCTTCCGGTGTCATCTCTTTTTCTCCCCTATCTTCTTCGCTGGCATCACCGGATCGTTGGACGAATCCGCGGTCAGTCGGAGCAATTCGTGATACTCCTCCTCCGTCACATTCCGGTATGTTCCACTCTTTAAACTGCCCAATTCAATATTCATAATACGCACGCGCACCAGCTTTTCCACACGGTAGCCGAAATATTCACACATTCTTCGGATCTGCCGGTTCAGCCCCTGCGTTAAAATGATCCGGAACTCACGCTTGCCGATACGCTCCACAAAGCACCGGCGCGTTGTCGCATTCAGCTCCACGAGCGGCACGCCGCCTGCCATTCCGCGCAGAAAAGACTCCGTGACCGGTTTGTTCACCGTCACCAGATATTCCTTCTCATGCATGTTTCCCGCACGCATAATCTTGTTCACAAGATCTCCCTGGTTCGTCAAAAGCAGCAGCCCCTCCGAGTCCTTGTCGAGTCTCCCGACCGGATAGATGCGCTTCGGGTAATTAATA
>ENA-OOYX01000701-OOYX01000701.1-human-gut-metagenome-genome-assembly--contig:-NODE-701-length-18449-cov-1.935794_pt1 | contig 18449 bp, 15 predicted proteins | sample MGYA00241182_ERZ501387 | MGnify/ENA primary metagenome ERZ501387 (study PRJEB25962, sample SAMEA2042740) | human gut metagenome | biome: human gut; feature: human-associated habitat; material: faeces...
GAACTCGATTTCAAGTTAAAATCTGACGTGAAGGAACCGGAAAAAGAGAACCGTCTGATCAATGTAACCAACAATACGGTCAGTCAGCTTGCTCTCCAAAACGCGAACTTAAATCCGCGTTACACCTTCGATACCTTTGTCGTCGGAAGCAACAACAAATTTGCCCATGCTGCATCCCTGGCCGTGGCAGAATCTCCGGGAGAAATCTACAATCCTCTCTTTTTATATGGAGGTGTTGGTCTTGGAAAGACTCATCTGATGCATTCCGTTGCACACTTTATATTAGAAAGAAATCCTTCCACCAAGATTCTGTATACCACCAGTGAGGAATTCACAAATGAACTGATCGAAGCAATCCGAAACGGTAACAATACCGCAATGACAAAATTCCGTGAAAAGTACAGAAATAACGACGTTCTTTTAATCGACGATATTCAGTTTATTATAGGAAAAGAAAGTACACAGGAAGAATTTTTCCACACGTTCAACGCTCTCCACTCCGCAGGCAAACAGATCATTTTAACATCGGATAAACCGCCAAAGGATATGGAAACGTTAGAAGAACGAATCCGTTCCCGTTTCGAATGGGGACTTATGGCAGACATCGGAGCTCCTGATTACGAGACGCGAATGGCAATCCTTCGCCGGAAAGTGGAATCTGATGATATGTCCTTAAGCGATGACATTTTAAATTACATCGCAAATAATATTAAATCCAACATCCGTGAATTAGAGGGAGCTTTGAACAAACTCCTCGCTTACTCAAATCTGGAAAAAACAGAGATCACCATGGAGATTGCCAAGAAAGAACTTCAGAATATTATCACACCGGACAAGCCAAGAGAAATCACTCCTCAGCTTATCATTGAAGTTGTTTCAGAACATTTCCAGATTTCACTGGATCAGATGATCTCAAAAAACAGAAGTAATGAGATTGCAAGACCAAGGCAGATTGCCATGTACCTCTGTAAAACCATGACGGATATTCCATTGGATTCCATCGGTTCCTTACTGGGCGGAAGAGATCACTCGACCATTATCCACGGCATCAAAAAAATTGCGGATGAGTACGATTCCAACGAACAGACACGCAATTTAATTGAAACTATCAAGAAAAAAATCAATCCAAACTAAAGTTATCAACTTTTTTTTGAGTTATTAACAAAATTTTGTGGATAACCTGTTCAAATCGTGTTTAATTAATGTTTAAAGTTTTGGATAACCTACTTTTCAAGATGAATTTCAAATTTTTTCTGAGGAGGCTTAAAATTTTAATTCACATTTTATCCAAGGTTAATCCTCATGCTTTTCACATAGTTATACAGTCGGATTTTTCGGACAAGCCCTTATGTTTTCAAGGGTTGCAGGGTTATTCACTTATTCACACACACTAATACGACTACTTTTAATATCTTTTATTAATTATATTTATTTTGGCTTTCGCCAAGCAGGAAGGAGTTATTCACATTATGAAATTAATCTGTTCTAAATCAAATCTGCTTCATGGAGTTAACATTGTGTCCAAGGCTGTTCCAACCAGAACCACAATGGCAATCCTTGAATGCATTTTAATTGATGCTTCTGCTAATGAAATCAAATTAACAGCAAACGATATGGAACTTGGAATTGAAACTAAGATTGAAGGAGAAATTGCAGAGAGGGGAATCATTGCATTAGATGCTAAGATTTTTTCTGAGATTGTCCGTAAATTACCGGACAGTGATGTTGTGATCGAAACAGATTCCAATTTTAAAACTACCATTACCTGTGAGAAAGCAAAGTTTAACATTGTTGGAAAATCAGGTGATGATTTTTCCTATATTCCATTTATTGAAAGAAATGAATGTATTTCAATCTCCCAGTTTACTTTAAAAGAAGTGATTCGTCAGACAATCTTCTCAATTGCTGACAATGACAACAATAAACTGATGACGGGTGAACTTTTCGAGATTGAAGAGAATCAGTTAAAAGTAGTTTCTCTGGATGGACATAGAATTTCCATCCGTAATATTGAATTAAAGAATAATTACGATCATAAGAAAGTAGTTGTTCCTGGTAAAACACTTCAGGAAGTAAGTAAGATTTTACCTGGAAGTGCAGAGGAAGAAGTCAATATTTTCCTTTCAGAGAATCATATTGTATTTGAATTTGATGATACTACAGTTGTATCCAGATTGATTGAAGGGGAGTATTTCAAGATTGAGCAAATGCTTTCCTCTGATTATGATACAAAAGTTAAGATTAATAAGCGTGAATTATTAGACTGTATCGACCGTGCAACACTTCTCGTAAAAGAGGGTGACAAGAAACCAATTATCATGAATATCACAGATGGAAATATGGAATTAAAGATCAATTCTTTTATTGGTTCCATGAATGAAGATATTGATATCACAAAAGAGGGAAAAGATATCCTCATTGGATTTAATCCGAAATTCTTTATCGATGCATTGAGAGTCATCGATGAGGAAGAGGTTTCTCTTTATATGGTAAACCCGAAGGCTCCATGTTTTATCAAGGATGATGAAGGAAAGTTCATTTATCTGATTCTTCCGGTAAACTTTAACGCAGCCACTAACTAAGAAAGGCAGAAAGATGATCACAGTAAATATCAGAGAGACGGATGAATTTATCAAACTGGGACAGGCTTTGAAAAAAGCAGGTCTTGTAGAATCCGGAGTAGATGCAAAGTTTTTTATTCAGGATGGACAGGTAAAATTAAACGGCGAGACAGAGCTTCAGCGTGGAAAAAAATTATACAATGGAGATGTTGTTTCCTTTAACGGCGAGACAATTCAGATTGTAAAATGATCATAAAGTCAATTGAATTGCAGAATTTTCGAAATTATGAAGATTTAAATATTTCATTTGATGAGGGAACCAATATTTTTTACGGGGACAATGCGCAGGGAAAAACGAATATCCTTGAAGCTGCATACTTAAGTGGAACAACTAAGTCCCACAAATGTAGTAAGGACAAGGAAATGATCCGTTTCGGGGAGCAGGAGTCCCATATCAGAACGGTTGTTGTAAAAAAAGATAAAGAATATCAGATTGATATGCATTTAAAACACAATCGTTCCAAGGGAATAGCAATCAATAAAGTTCCGATCAAAAAAGCCAGCGAGCTTTTTGGAATTCTCAATATGGTATTTTTTTCGCCGGAGGATCTGAATATTATCAAAAATGGTCCGGCGGAGCGCCGCAGATTTCTGGATTCTGAATTATGCCAGTTGGATAAAATATATTTGTCAGATCTTACAACTTACAATAAAATTTTGAATCAGCGTAACAAATTATTAAAAGATATGGTTTACAGACCGGATTTAAAGGATACACTTCCGGTATGGGATATGCAACTGGTAGAAACTGGCAGGAAAATCATTCGGCGAAGAAAACAGTTTGTTGATGAGCTAAATGAGATCGTGCATGATATTCACTATCGGATTTCCGGTGAAAAAGAAGATCTGCTTTTGCAGTATGAACCAAGTATTGAAGATATTTTTTTCGAGGATGAACTTTCCAGAGTCAAAGAGAGGGATATGCGGCAGTGTATGACATCGGTGGGACCGCACCGGGATGATCTTCTTTTTTCCATCGGTGAGGTGGACATCCGGAAGTTCGGTTCGCAGGGACAGCAGAGAACTTCTGCGCTGTCCTTAAAATTGTCAGAGATCGAACTGGTCAAACGGTCCATTCATGATACACCGGTTTTGTTGCTCGATGATGTGTTGTCGGAACTTGACAGTAACCGGCAGAATTATCTGCTCAACAGTATTCATGATACACAGACGTTGATCACCTGTACAGGGCTGGATGAATTTGTAAAAAACAGATTTCATATCAACAAGATATTTAAAGTTGTGCAGGGGACTGTGGAAGAGAGAAAAGAAATATAATTGCATTGTACATATTTTTTTATGTGCAGAATGGAGGAATAAATGGGTACAGAAAACGAATATGGTGGAGACCAGATCCAGATTTTGGAAGGACTTGAGGCTGTTCGTAAAAGACCGGGTATGTACATCGGTAGTACATCAGCCAGGGGCTTACATCATCTGGTATATGAGATTGTAGACAACTCAGTAGATGAGGCACTTGCCGGATACTGCAAAAATATTGAAGTGACCATAAATGAAGATAACTCTATTACCGTAGAAGATGATGGACGTGGTATTCCGGTCGACATCAATCACAAAGCTGGAAAATCCGCATTGGAAGTCGTATACACTGTACTTCATGCCGGTGGAAAATTTGGCGGTGGAGGCTACAAAGTATCTGGTGGACTTCACGGCGTAGGTGCGTCAGTTGTAAATGCACTTTCCACAAAGTTAAAAGTTGAGGTTTACCGTGAAGGAAAGGTTTATTTCCAGAGTTACAAGATCGGTAAACCGGATGAACCGGTGAAAGTGATCGGAGAATGCGGCGAGGACAAGCACGGAACAAAGGTTACTTTCTGGCCGGACGGATCGATTTTTGAAGAGACCGTTTTTGATTATGATACGTTAAAACAGCGTCTGCGTGAGACGGCCTTTTTGACAAAAGGTTTAAGAATCGTGCTGACAGATTTAAGAGAAAACCCGGCGAGAACTCATGATTTTCATTATGCCGGCGGTATCAAAGAATTTGTTACTTACTTAAACAAGAGCAAAGAAGCTTTATACCCGGAAGTCATTTACTGTGAGGGCAGTGGAAATGGTGTCTATGTGGAAGTTGCTATGCAGCATAATGATTCCTACAATGAGTTGACGTTAAGTTTTGTCAATAACATTATCACACCGGAAGGTGGTACACATCTTGCCGGATTCCGTAATGCATTGACGAAAACATTTAATGCTTATGCAAGAGCGAATAAATTATTAAAAGACAGTGAACCGGCATTGACGGGTGATGATATCCGTGAAGGACTGACCGCCATTATCAGTGTCAAGATCGAGGAACCTCAGTTTGAGGGACAGACCAAGCAGAAACTGGGTAACAGCGAAGCCCGCGGTGCGGTGGATTCCATTGTGAGCGAGCAGCTTACTTACTTTTTAGAGCAGAATCCGACGGTTGCCAAGACAATCTGTGAAAAGTCACTTCTTGCACAGCGCGCGAGAGAGGCAGCAAGAAAAGCGAGAGATTTAACCAGAAGAAAAACAGCACTGGAGGGAATGTCTCTTCCGGGAAAACTGGCAGACTGTTCTGACAAAGATCCAAAGAACTGTGAGATTTTTATCGTCGAGGGAGATTCCGCCGGCGGTTCCGCTAAGACTGCGAGAAGCCGTGCAACCCAGGCAATCCTCCCACTTCGTGGTAAGATTTTAAATGTCGAGAAGGCAAGACTGGATAAGATTTATGGAAATGCTGAGATCAAAGCTATGATCACTGCGTTTGGTACAGGTATTCATGAAGACTTTGATATCAGCAAACTTCGTTACAACAAGATTATCATTATGACGGATGCCGATGTCGATGGTGCCCATATCAGTACGTTAATGCTGACATTCCTTTATCGGTTCATGCCGGATCTGATCAAAGAAGGCCATGTATATCTGGCACAGCCGCCACTATACAAGATCGAAAAAAACAAAAATGTATGGTACGCCTACAGTGACGATGAGTTAAATGCAATCTTAACGGAGATCGGACGTGACGGAAATAATAAGATCCAGCGTTACAAAGGACTTGGTGAAATGGATGCGGAGCAGCTCTGGGAAACTACCATGGATCCGGAGAAACGAATTTTAAAACGAGTCATGATCGATGATGAGAGTACTTCTGAGATTGATATTACGTTTACAACTCTGATGGGAGATAAAGTAGAGCCGAGACGTGAGTTTATTGAAGAAAATGCGAAGTATGTGCAGAATCTCGATATCTAAGATTGCATGTGTTAGAAATTATATATATTACTGCAAATGTAGTTCAATAAAAAATAGAAAGTTTATTTATAATATAATTGCAAATGTAGTTTAATTAGAGAAATGCAGATTTTTAACCAAAAAGAATTTGCAGGAATGAGGTAAATAGAATGGATGACAAAATTTTTGATCAAATCCATGATGTCGATCTGAAAAAAACAATGGAGACATCCTACATCGATTATGCGATGAGCGTTATCGCCCAGCGTGCATTGCCGGATGTAAGAGATGGTTTGAAACCGGTACAGCGTCGAATTAAATAATGGACCGGACAAGCCACACAGAAAATGTGCGCGTATTGTCGGTGATACCATGGGTAAATACCATCCACATGGAGACAGTTCCATCTACGGAGCATTGGTCAACATGGCACAGGACTGGTCTACAAGATATCCGCTTGTTGATGGTCACGGAAACTTTGGTTCTGTCGACGGTGACGGTGCCGCTGCGATGCGATATACAGAGGCAAGACTCAGCAAAATTTCCATGGAAATGCTCGCAGACATCAATAAAGATACCGTTGACTTTGTACCAAACTTTGATGAGACCGAGAAAGAGCCGACGGTGCTCCCTTCCCGCTATCCGAATCTTCTGGTAAACGGAACAACCGGTATTGCTGTTGGTATGGCAACAAACATTCCACCTCACAATCTGCGTGAGGTGATTCATGCCGTCGTAAAAATTATCGACAACGAAGTGCTAGAGGACCGGGGGACAGATATCGAAGAACTTTTGAGTATTGTAAAAGGTCCGGATTTTCCAACCGGAGCGATGATTCTTGGAACAACCGGAATTAACGAAGCTTATCGCACCGGACGCGGAAAAATCAGAGTTCGTGCGATCACCAATATCGAGCCGATGCAGAATGGTAAAAACCGTATCGTTGTGACCGAACTTCCATACATGGTCAACAAAGCAAGACTGATTGAGAAAATCGCAGAGCTTGTAAGAGATAAAAAAATTGACGGAATCACGGATCTTCGTGATGAGTCTGACCGTCAGGGTATGCGCATATGTATCGAGCTGCGCCGCGATGTAAATCCGAATGTGGTTTTGAATCTGCTCTACAAACATACCCAGATGCAGGATACGTTTGGTGTTATCATGTTAGCCCTTGTGGACAATCAGCCGAAAGTATTAAATCTTCAGGAAATGTTAGGCTATTATCTGGATCACCAGAAAGATGTTGTGACCAGAAGAACAAAATATGATTTAAACAAAGCAGAAGAACGCGCTCACATTCTGGAGGGCTTACTGATTGCGCTTGATAATATCGATGAAGTGATCAATATTATCCGAAGCAGTGCAAATACACCGGAAGCAAAAAATCGTTTGATCGAGAGATTTTCCCTGACAGATGTCCAGGCACAGGCGATCGTCGATATGCGTCTGCGCGCACTGACTGGTCTGGAACGCGAGAAGATCGAAGCTGAGTATGCAGAGTTGATGGATCGTATTGCAGAGTTAAAAGCAATTCTGGCAGATGAGAAAAAACTCCTTGGTGTTATCCGTGAGGAAATCCTTTTGATTGCAGAAAAATACGGTGATGAGCGAAGAACTTCCATCGGATTTGACGAGTATGATATTTCCATGGAGGATCTCATTCCGGTAACCAACACTGTGATCGCAATGACAAAACTTGGCTACATCAAGAGAATGAGCCTTGATAATTTCCGTGCCCAGAACCGTGGCGGCAAGGGAATCAAGGGAATGGAGACAATCGATGAAGATTACATCGAGGAACTTTTGATGACAACTTCCCATCATTACATGATGTTCTTTACCAATACCGGTCGTGTATACAGAATGAAAGCATACGAAATTCCGGAAGCGGGCAGAACCGCGAGAGGTACTGCGATCATTAACCTGTTGCAGCTTCAGCCGGGAGAGAAAATTACCGCAGTGATCCCAATCAAGGAATATACCGAAGGACACTATCTGTTTATGGCAACTAAGAATGGTATTGTGAAGAAAACACCGATCACCGATTATGCGAATGTCAGAAAAACAGGACTTGCAGCCATCACACTGCGTGAAGATGATGAATTGATCGAAGTGAAAAAGACCGATAACGAACAGGATATTTTCCTTGTGACAAAATACGGACAGTGTATCCGTTTCAATGAGAGAGATGTCAGAAGTACCGGAAGAACCTCTATGGGTGTGATCGGTATGAATTTGACGGATGGAGATAAAGTTGTCGGAATGCAGATGGAATCCCAGGGCGAATCACTGATGATCGTATCTGAAAAAGGTCTTGGAAAATGCACACTTGCATCTGAATTTACAGCCCAGAACCGTGGTGGTAAAGGTGTGAAATGCTATAAGATCACAGAGAAAACCGGAAATATCGTCGGTGTGAAAGCAGTCAATCAGGATGATGAGATGATGCTGATCACAACGGAGGGAATCATTATCCGTATCAAAGTCAGTGATACGGCATTACTCGGAAGAGTTACTTCCGGTGTAAAACTGATGAATCTTGCGGATGATGTCACAGTTGCAAGCATTGCAAAAGTACGTGAGGACAAATCCCTCATGGAAAATACAGATGAATCTGAACTTGTCACAGAGGAAGAGGAAGCCAAGAGTGCTGCGGCTGCAGCAGAGGCTGCGAAAAAAGCGGCAGGCCAGATGACAGAAACGGATGATGAATTAATGCAGGAATTATTAAGCCGTGCTGAGTCTGATTTGGAAGAGGAATAAAAAAATATTTTGACCGCAGTGATACAAAGACTTCACTGTGGTCTGGACAGTAGGCTGCCACATTTTTATGTAGCAGCCGATTTGTCTATCTAAAAACAAATTATTTTTCATGATAACAAGCCTGATTTGAAAAAAAGGATGTTCAATTTTGATTATTTGAAAAATGAATGATATCAACACAAAAATGAAAAACAACACATGTTATCAAGAAATCCATAGTGTAAATGTGGATAATGTGTTGCGAAAATCCAACTTCCGTGGAAAAATTTCATTGTCATAGCAAAAACTTTCGTTTATACTTTTGCGTAAATATAGAATACATGAGTTTTAAAATTGTAGTAAAACTCCAATAGAAAGTAGAACAACAGGGGGAATGAAAAGTGCCGCAAAATTTTTATGAGTTAGTATGGATTTTTATTATTTATGCATTTATCGGATGGTGCACAGAAGTATCTTATGCAGCATTGGACCGGGGAATTTTTGTAAACCGGGGATTTTTAAATGGACCGTATTGTCCAATTTACGGATGTGGAGTGGTGATTGTTGTAGCTGCTTTGACTCCGCTAAAGGACAACCTGCTGATATTATTTGCGGGTTCTTTCTTACTGACTTCCATTTTGGAATACATTACAGGATTTATTCTGGAGAAAGTATTTCACAATAAATGGTGGGACTATAGCAATAAGCCGTTTAATCTTCACGGATATGTATGTTTGAAATTTTCCATCTACTGGGGACTCGCATGTACATTTATTATGGATGTGATTCATCCGATCATTTACAAAGGAATCACCATGATTCCACATATTCTGGGTGTTGTGCTGCTCTGTATTATCATGTCGGCTTTCGCTGTTGACTGCGGTGTTACTGTTACTACAATTTTGAAGTTTAACAAGCGATTAAAAGTTATGGATGAAATGGCTGCGAAAATACATAAATTATCCGATGAAATCGGTGAAAATATCTACGAAAATGTGACAACTGCAGTAGAAAAATCGGAGGAGTTCCAGGAAACACATGAGGAATTTCTCACAAAAATTTCTGATACGAAAGAAAATCTTATGGATCTGCCATCCACTGCAAAAGAGAAGATTGCTTCTACTGCAGCAAGTGCCAGAGAAAAACTTTCTGAGTCTGCAGAAAATATCAATGTAAAAGAAAAGATTGCTGCTTACAAAGAAACACGCGAGGCGGCTCGTCTGGAAAAACAGCATGAGAAAGAGGAACTTGAGCGCAGATACAAAGAATTATTTGCAGAGAAGAATTTTGGTTTCAAGCGTTTGATGAAGGCGTTCCCAGATATGACTTCCCGTGAACAGAATGAATCTCTGGAGAAATACAAGAAATACTTTAACATCCGCAAACCGGATCATAAGAAAGATGAATAGGAAAATATATATTAAATTACAAATGTAATACAATTATCGGGAGAAATTAACATGATCAGAACAGTCAATACAGAGGATATCGTAAAAAATATAAAAGAAATGTGTATCGAGGCAAACCATTATCTTTCCAAAGATATGGATAAAGCCCTGAAAGATGCCACCGTTTCTGAAAAATCAGAACTTGGTAAAAAAATATTAAATCAGCTTCAGGAAAACTTGAAAATTGCAGATGAAGAGATGATCCCAATCTGTCAGGATACCGGAATGGCAGTTATTTTTCTGGAAGTCGGACAGGATGTTCATTTTGAGGGAATGGCAGTCGAAGATGCGGTAAACGAAGGTGTCCGTCAGGGATATACGGAAGGCTATTTAAGAAAATCAGTCGTTGGTGATCCTATCATCCGCGAAAATACGAAAGATAATACCCCAGCGGTGATTCATTACAGCATTGTTCCGGGAGATAAAGTGATAATTACAATGACTCCAAAAGGATTCGGAAGTGAAAATATGAGCCGTGTGTTCATGCTAAAACCAGCTGATGGAATTGAGGGTGTAAAAAATGCAATTCTTACAGCAGTGAAGGATGCAGGACCGAATGCCTGTCCGCCAATGGTTGTCGGAGTTGGTATTGGCGGTACTTTTGAAAAATGTGCGATTTTAGCAAAAAAGGCGTTGACCAGACCGGTGGGCGAACATTCTGCTATCCCATACGTGAAAGAGTTAGAGGAAGAAATGTTAGAAAAAATCAATCGGCTTGGAATCGGACCGGGTGGACTTGGCGGAACAACCACTGCTCTCGCAGTGAATGTGAATACTTACGCGACACATATTGCAGGACTTCCGGTGGCAGTCAATATCTGCTGTCATGTGAACCGGCATGTGGTGAGGGAAGTGTAAGAAAAAACATATCACTACAAATGTAGTTTTTTAAATTTTACAGTCATAAATGAAGAAAATATAAATTTAGAAATGGGAGCGCAGAATATGGACAAGCATATTACAACACCGATCACCGGGGAAGTGACAAAAAATTTAAAGTCCGGTGATTACGTTTACATAACAGGAACCATTTATGTGGCAAGAGATGCTGCACACAAAAGAATGATCGAGGCATTGGAGCGTGGCGAAGAACTCCCGATCGACATCAAAGATTCCACAATCTATTACATGGGACCATCCCCGGCAAGAGAGGGACGTCCAATAGGTTCTGCAGGACCGACAACTGCAACCAGAATGGATAAATATGCGCCAACTCTTTTAGATCTCGGAGAAAAGGCGATGATCGGAAAAGGAAAACGTTCGAAAGAAGTCATTGACGCGATTGTCAGAAACCATGCAGTTTACTTTGCAGCAGTCGGCGGAGCAGGGGCGCTTTTATCCAAATGTATCACAAAATCTGAGATCGTATGTTATGAAGATCTTGGAGCTGAGGCAATCCGTAAGCTTCAAGTGAAAGATTTCCCGGTGATCGTTGTCATTGACAGTGAGGGAAACAATCTGTATGAGACAGCAATCAAAAAATATTGCACGTTGGAGTAAAATGAGAACAAAAGAATAAAAAAATTGGAAGAAAATATAGCATTTCAAGTCACTGGATATGTGGATGGAAAAAGCAAAGGAATTCTGCGGTGCAGTAGAGGTTATGTACGAGAAATAACATTTGAAGCGTAATTTTTTATCATTTTTGGAGGTGTGTTCATGCAGACAGATCCATTTAAAGAATATCTAAAACAGCAGGAGCCAGATAAAAAGTATAAAGGTTATGCATGGCAGACTGCGATTGGATTGCAGGCAGTCGATGGATTGAAGCCGTCCGAATATCTCGTTGATGCAGCAATTCAGAATATTGAAGGTAAAATTACGCTGGATGAAGTAAAAAATTTATTAGATTCTTACTATGAAGAAAAACCACAGAAAAATCATGACAGGACAGAAGAGGCTGATAAAGTTTCCATACGCATTGCGAAAATACTTTCGGAACATGCATTTTCTTTTACACCAAATGAGTATATCTCAATTCACAGAAAATTATTTACCGGAATATATGACCACGCAGGAAAAATCCGTGATTATAATATTACAAAAAAAGAATGGGTGCTGAATGGAGCAACTGTTATTTACGGAAGTGCTTCTGAACTAAGGAAAACGTTAGAATATGATTTTATGAAAGAGAAACATTATAGTTACAAAGGATTATCCATGGATGAAATCATTCACCATCTGGCAGTATTTGTTGCAAATTTATGGCAGATCCATATATTTGGAGAAGGAAATACAAGACAGCCGTATTTTTTATCAAGTATCTTCGAACACTTGGATTTGATGCAACGAATGATATATTTGCGGAAAATGCATGGTATTTCAGAAATGCATTGGTTCGGGCAAATTATAATGATCTGAAACATGAGATTCATGAAACAACAGAGTATCTGGAACTGTTTTTGCGAAATCTGTTGTTGGATGAAAAAAATTTATTACAGAATCGTCTTATGCATGTTGATTATAAGGAAATGCTTGTGAGAGAGCCAAAAATAGAATATAAAACATCAGAAGCGAACATTGAAAATAGAAAAGTGAACATTCAACTGGAAAAAGTGAATATTGGAATGTTTGGAGAGAAAATTTCCGGTATTTCAAAGAAAACAATACAGCATATGGAACAACTGTGTGATTCCTTTGATAAAAATGAAATATTTGGAAGAAGCAGGGTTGAAGAGGTAACCGGGTTAAAAAATACAAGAGCATCATTGTTCTTAAAAGAACTACTCGAGAGAAATATCATCCAAAAAGTAACCGGACATGGAAAAGGAAAATACACATTTTTTATAAAGGAATAGTGAAATCAGGGGGAGTAGAGGTTATGGGAACAGTGGTAGTACGTAATTCTGTGGCAAAGAGAGTGATTGTCACACTCATGCCAGCAATCAGTTTTTTGTGTATGTTTGTTTTGGCGGCAATCAGTGTGAACTTTCTGGAATATGGATCAACAGCAGATAGAATTGTGGGATATATCGGAGTGTCCTGTATCATTCCGATGATAGTTTCAATACCGTTTATTTTTAAAGTAAACAGGGAGAAAACCGTATTAGATATCAATACTTTCTATGTAACGCCATTTGTAGGAAGAACAAAAAATATCCCGGTTCAGGATGTAAAAGTATGCACCATTGGACGAAGAAAACAGATCCGATTATTCGATGAAAAATCAAATCTGATCTGTAAATATAAAAGTACTCAGGATAAAGAGCAGATCATTTTAAAAACGTTGCAAAAAGCAGGAACTTGTACATTTACATTTTCCGTCAGAAACGGAAAACAGGTTGTCGTAAAAGGTAGTGACAGAATTTTTACCGATTATCTTGCAACGGGAGAAGTTTCCAAGACAATCAATAGCTATAAATCGTTATACTACGTGCCACAGACCTCCTCTGTATCGGACAAAAAGCAGGAGCAGGACAGTCAGTTTGACCAGAATATAAAAAAGCAGATTGAAAAAAACAGAAAAATATTCCAGATAGCACAGATTGTGAGCCTGATTATTTTTTTAAGAGGAATGTTTATGCTGGCTTTTAACACTCCTGGTGGAACAAGTAGCAAATTGGCGGTCATTTTCTTTTTCGGTGGAGTTATTGGAATGTTACTGAGTAAATATCTTTGCCGCAGAAAAGAATTTGAAATCACAAAGCCGACGTTCTATCGTGTGGAAGGGACTGCTGTCAATGAAAAAGATTTTGCATTCAGATCTTCCGATTCGGATCGTCACCTGATTTATGAATTTCAGGATAAATATGGAGTGAAACATCAGCGGCCATCGGACAAAGTAAACGCTTCGGACACTGCATGGGGATTGGGTGTTGGCGAAAAGAAAATCTTATGGTACAGTCCGTTTGTTCCATACTTACTGGATCAGGAGCCGTTAGAGTTTAAAATGTTCATGGATAGACGAAGACTTACCCCGGGTGAATGGATCAAACGGCATCCTATCCTGACCGTGGGTTGTATCGCTTTCATTGTATGGATTGGTTTTCGTGGATATAAGTTTGGAAAAGCGCAGATTTTTATTTACACACATGACGGAAGAAACTTAAAAACAGAGTGGACAGCGCGTGATGCTGTCACAGATGAACAGACAAATACAGCGGTGGAGGCTGCAGGAATGGAGCGGGAAGAACTGGAAAAATGGTTGAAACAGTCCTTCTATCCATATTTTTATGTGAACAGTACCAGCTTTGGAGAGTTTGATGCATTTGATGTGGAAAATTATGCGGACGTCATGGGAGAGGATAAGGTGGAAGCTATCCGGGAAAATATCTCCGATTATTGGGGAATTCATGACAGAAAAAGCCTTATGAAAACAACCGATTCCCTGTTACAAAAAGGCGATAAATATACTTATGCACAGACTTTGGAAAAATTAGGGGAAGAGGCGCTGACATTACCGGAGGACAGTATCTATTATACATACAAATTGTATGCCCCAGATGAAATGTGCAAATATCTGGGAACTTATTACGCATACAATAACATTGGGGATGCAGGAGTGGATGCATGGGACTATTGCAGATGCATCCGGTTATTTGCATTTGGCTATATATGTGGTTATATTTCGTATGACGAATATCTGATTCATGCCGCACCGCTTGCAGTCTATCTGCAGAATGAATATGATTCCTGGGAAACAATGTATGAGAGTTATTACTACGGTTATCTTATTTTTGCAGGAAGAAATAAAAACTCAAGCAGCAGCGTCATCTATAGTGACTATAGATATTACGAGATCATGGCAGATAAGACAGAGATTCCGTTTCGGACAGAAGAGAGATAATCTCACAACGGGAATACAGGAGTATTATTATGAAAATCGGTATTATATCAGACATACACAGCAACATTTACGCTTTTAAGGCATGCACAGAGTATATGGAAAAACAGAAATGTGACGAGTACTTCTTTCTCGGAGATTATATTTCCGATACACCTTACACAACAGAAACCATGGATTATCTGTATGAATTTATGGAAAACCATACCTGTCATCTGCTAAGGGGCAATCGTGAGGAGTACATGCTCACACAGCAGGAAGCCAGAAAAAAGAAATGCACAGAGCAGATGTGGATAAGTAACTCCGCAAGTGGAAACTTACTCTACACTTACGGGCAGCTTGTGGATAAAGATTTTGATTTCTTTCGAACTCTTCCAATTACATTTATTTATGAGAAAGCAGGTTATCCGTCCATTACCTGTTGTCATGGATCACCGGCGAGCAGCAGGGAACTTTTGCAGTTGAATGAAGATCCGGTAAAACAATGGTTAGAAAAGATTGACACTGATTACATGGTCTGTGCTCATACGCATTATCCGGGAGAGATGACATACAAAAACAAACATTACTTTAATTCAGGCAGTGTTGGAATATCCATTGATGATGCCGGATATGCACAGTGCATGTTGTTAGAGTCCGGTGTGGAAAATGGAACAACAATCTGGAAACCTCAATTTCTGAAAGTACCTTATGACAATCAGAAAGTTGCACAGGATATGATCACCGGCGGCCTGCTTTCCATAGCACCGTGGTTTGTGAACAGCAACATTCTGACAATTCTTACCGGAATCGACTGTTCAGCCAAAATGGTTGAGTTGGCAGAGAAACTTGCGTTAGAGGACAATGCTCAGACAAAGTGGCCGCACATTGATGAAAAATATTTTGAAGAGGCAGCCGCATATTATAAAATTCCGGATTACCGTGCCAGAAACAATGAAAAGGAACGTTAGAAAAAAGATAACATTTGCAGAACAAACACCATTAGATATAAATCCGGAAAAAAACAGGAGATGATGAAAATGAATATAAGAACTGCAACATTACAAGACATCGACCAGATTGCGGCAGTGGAAAAAGAATGCTTTCCGGCAGCAGAGGCGGCAACAAAAGAGGAATTTGAGCAGAGGCTTTCACATTATGCAGATCATTTCTGGCTGATGTTTGAGGATGACACATTAATCGCATTTGTTGATGGTATGGTGACAGATCAGGCAGATCTGACAGATGAAATGTATGAGAATGCATCCATGCATCAGGAGGATGGAGCATGGCAGATGATATTTGGTGTCAATACGCTCCCGGCATACCGGAACCACGGCTATGCCGGAGAACTTTTAAAAAGAGCGATCGCAGATGCAAAAGACCAGGGAAGAAAAGGTCTTGTCCTTACGTGCAAAGACCGGCTGGTGCATTACTATGCAAAATTTGGTTTTGAAAACGAGGGCGTTTCAGAATCCATGCACGGAAATGTCGTGTGGAATCAGATGAGACTGAAGTTTTAAAGTTCAGGATGAATTCATGTAGATATAAGGAAAGACAGCAGGAGCGGATCAGTATGTTTTGGGAAAAGAAAACAAAAATAAGAAAACATATTATTTTTTATGGCAGAGTTCAGGGAGTGGGGTTCCGTTATTATGCAGTGCAGAAAGCAAATCAGCTCGGACTGACCGGCTGGGTGAAAAATCTGTATGACTGCAGCGTGGAAATGGAAGTAGAAGGCGAGGAACCGCTGATCGATGAGCTGATCATTTTTTTACAAAACCGTACCTACGTCTGGATTGAAAATATGGATGCAAAAAGCATCCCACTGGAACATGATAACGGATTTTACGAGAGATAAAAGAATATATAATATGCAGATGCATGTTGGATGATAAAAAATTGAAAGAAAATAAGGAGTGTGACAGCTATGCCATGTACAACAATTTTAGTAGGAAAAAAAGCAAGTTATGACGGATCAACCATAATCGCAAGAAATGATGATTCAGGATCCGGGCATTATACTTCAAAAAAACTTGCAGTGATCAAACCGGAAGAACAGCCGAAAATCTATAAATCGGTCATTTCGCATGTCGAAATCGAGCTTCAGGAAAATCCGATGCGCTATACTGCAATGCCAAATGCAGAAGAGGGCGAAGGTATCTGGGCAGCCTGCGGAGTGAATGAAGCACATGTCGGAATGACAGCAACCGAAACGATCACATCCAATCCAAGAGTTCTCGGAGCTGATCCGCTTGTAAGATATCAGCCTGCAAAAGACGGAAAAGAAGAAATTCCTGGAGGAATCGGGGAAGAGGATATTGTATACATTGTACTTCCATACATACACAGTGCAAGGGAAGGTGTCAAACGTCTTGGCAGCCTGTTAGAACAGTATGGTACTTATGAAATGAATGGAATTGCATTCCAGGATGCAGATGAAATCTGGTGGCTTGAGACAATTGGCGGACATCACTGGATCGCACGCAAAGTACCGGATGATGTTTATGTCATGATGCCAAATCAGTTTGGAATGGATCAGTTCGATCTTGAGGATGCACTTTCAAACCAGAAAGAATATATGTGTTCCGCCGATCTGAAGGAGTTTGTTGAAAAATATCATTTGAACCTTTCGCAGGATGGAACGTTTAATCCAAGAGATATTTTTGGCAGTCATGATGACTCTGATCATGTATACAATACACCGAGAGCATGGTATATGGCACGCTGCCTGAATCCGAGTACAATGAACTGGGATGGACCGGATGCAGATTTTACACCACTTTCTGATGATATTCCATGGTGCATGGTTCCGGAGAAAAAGGTGACGATCGAAGATGTGAAATACGTTCTTTCTTCTCATTTTCAGGGAACACCGTATGATCCGTATGCATCTTATGGAGATAAATCTATGAAAGGTGCATATCGTGCAATTGGTGTAAACCGGACAGATTTCCTGGGAATCATCCAGATGAGACCGGATGCAGGAGAAGACAGCCGGGCAATCGAATGGGTCGCATTTGCTTCGAACGTATTTAATACAACTGCACCGTTTTACACAGATGTAGAGAAAGTACCGGAGTATTTTTCCAATACGACCGGAGATGCTTCGACTGATAATTTTTACTGGGCAAGCAGGATGATCGCAGCCATGGCAGATGCTTCTTATAGTAAATCCATTTTCCATATTGAACGTTATCAGGAAAGAGTTATGTCAAAAGGACATGAATATATCAACCAATATGATGAACTTCTTGAGAAGGAAAGCAACGCAGAAAAACGCATGCAGCTTCGTCAGGAGGCAAATGAAAAAATCGCTGACATGGTAAAAAAAGAAACGCAGGATACATTGAATAAAGTATTGTATGAGCTGAGCAATCAGATGAAAAATGCATACTCCAGATCAGACGCATAAGGAATGATTATATTTGTTGGAGAGTGGTGAAAAGTTATGAAGTTATTGTTTAAACAAAGGTTGTTTTCATGGTTTGACAGCTATGATATTTATGATGAAGCCGGCAATACTGTGTATGTAGTAAAAGGCCAGTTTTCCTGGGGACATAAACTTGCAATTTATGACGCTTATGGAAATGAAGTAGGAATGGTTGTTCAGAAAGTTCTTACCTTTCTTCCTAAATTCGAAATTTATAA
>ENA-OOYX01000702-OOYX01000702.1-human-gut-metagenome-genome-assembly--contig:-NODE-702-length-18426-cov-5.272876_pt1 | contig 18426 bp, 15 predicted proteins | sample MGYA00241182_ERZ501387 | MGnify/ENA primary metagenome ERZ501387 (study PRJEB25962, sample SAMEA2042740) | human gut metagenome | biome: human gut; feature: human-associated habitat; material: faeces...
TCTACAAAGAAAAGGATCCTCTCTACGGCGGTTATCGCGGCGGTCCGGCTTACGTAATGGACCGTATCCGACTGGTGACAAAAATCAAACGAGAAGATGTTTTCGTAAAGAACGTAAAAGAAGAAGCCGAATATGTGGCAGATGATGAACAGACTTATTACACCCGCGGTTGTAAATACGGTCTTTTAGGAACCGCATTCGCACTCTCCGGACTGCTTTGCTGGGCAGGTATCAGCCAGGTAATCGGAAACTCCGTTACCACTTCCTTCCAGAACGCATTCGGTATCCCGCAGGTTGCAACTGCTACCATTCTGGTAGCTATGTCCGCAGTCATCGTTCTTCGCAAGAACGCAACTGTTAAGGTTTTAGATATGGTAGTTCCTGTTATGGCAGGCGCCTACTTCTTAGTAACTCTGTTCGTTATCATTAAGAACATCACCCTGCTTCCATCTGTTATTGGAAACATTTTCTCCCAGGCATTCGGTATCAGACAGTTTGCCGGCGGCGGACTTGGTGTAATCGTAATGAACGGCGTAAAGCGCGGACTTTTCTCAAATGAAGCAGGTAGTGGTTCTGCTCCATGTGCTGCAGCCGCAGCAGAAGTCAGCCATCCGGTAAAACAGGGCCTTATCCAGGCACTTGGTGTTTTTATCGATACATTAGTGATCTGCAGCTGTTCCGCATTCCTGATGCTTTTAGCTCCGGCTGAAAAGATCGAAGGTCTTATGGGAATGGACCTTTTACAGGCAGCTATGAACCATCACCTTGGATATGCAGGCGTTGTATTTATCGCAGTTGTACTCTTCCTGTTCAGCTTTTCCACTTTCCTTGGCATTCTCTATTATGCCCGCTGCAACGTATCTTACGTATTCGGCGATACCTGGAAAGCTCAGACAGGATACAAGATCTTTTTACTGATCATGCTCTTTATCGGCGGCGTGGCAGCCTATGAATTTGTCTGGGAACTTGGCGACCTTGGCGTAGGCCTTATGACAGTATTTAATATGATCGCGATCGTCCCACTCTCCGGCCAGGCCATCAATGCCTTAAAGGATTACGAAACTAATTATAAGAAGAAAAAAGCATAAAAACATATTATTAATTAAGCAAAAAGCGTAATGTTGCGCTGCAAAAAACTATATAAAAACTATATAATAGGAGGATTTTTTAATGGAGAAGAACATGGATATGATGAAATTTGCGCCGGAGCCTTTCAAGATCAAAATGGTAGAGAACATGGCACGCTTAGACAAAGAAGAGCGTAAAGAAGCGATCAAGACTGCTGGTTACAATACATTCTTATTAAAGTCTGAAGAATGCTTTATCGACCTTTTAACTGACTCCGGAACCAATGCAATGAGTGATCATCAGTGGGCTGGCCTTATGTTAGGCGACGAAGCTTACGGTGGATCCCGCAACTTCTATCACCTGGAAGAAACTGTTCGTGAACTGTTTGGCTTTAAATATGTAGTTCCTACTCATCAGGGACGTGGCGCAGAGAACATTCTCTCCTCTCTGACCATCAAGCCAGGCGATTATGTTCCAGGCAACATGTACTTTACTACCACCCGTTTCCATCAGGAGCGCAATGGTGCTACTTTCCGTGATGTTATCATCGACGAAGCTCACGATCCAAGTGCAATCCTTGATTTCAAGGGCAACATCGACTTAAATAAATTCCAGGCACTGATCGACGAAGTTGGCGCAGAGCACATTCCTTATATCTGCCTCGCTGTTACCGTAAACCTGGCAGGTGGACAGCCTGTTTCCATGGCTAATATCAAAGCTGTTTCCGAACTGGCTCACAAATACGGCATCAAGGTTATGTACGATGCTACCCGTTGCGTTGAGAACGCATACTTTATCAAGACCCGTGAACCTGGCTACGAGAACAAGACCATCAAAGAGATCGTTCATGAAATGTTCTCCTACGGCGATGGCTGTACAATGTCTGGTAAGAAAGACTGCTTAACCAACATCGGTGGTTTCCTGTGTATGAACGATCATGACCTGTATGTTCGCGCAACTGGAATGGTTGTACAGTTTGAAGGAATGCCTTCTTACGGCGGTATGGCAGGAAGAGATATGGAAGCAATGGCTATTGGTCTTCGCGAGTCCATGAACTTCGATTACATCAGCCACCGTGTAAACCAGATCCGTTACCTGGGCGAAAAGTTAGACGCAGCAGGTGTTCCAATGGTTAAACCTTACGGCGGACACGCGATCTTCGTAGATGCAAGAGCATTCTTAGATCACTTAGATCAGGAAGAGGACTTCCCTGCTCAGGCACTCTCCGCAGCAATCTACGAGTTCTCCGGCGTTCGTACAATGGAGCGCGGCATCATCTCTGCAGGACGTGATCCACACACCCGTGAAAACCACGTTCCGAAACTGGAAACCGTTCGTCTTACAATCCCGCGTCGTGTTTATACATACGCTCATATGGATTATGTTGCTGACGCTATCATCGGCCTGTACCAGAGAAGACATGACATCAGCGGTCTGAAATGGGTTTACGAGCCAGAAGTTCTCCGCTTCTTCACTGGACGTTTCGAGCCAAAGAACGGCGAACTCATTAAGGGCTTCTAATAAGAAAGCACGCAATCACCTCTTATTTATAGCAGTTACTCCTAAAAAATCCGGGGGCGGCCCACATGGGCTGCCTCCGGATTTTTGATGCAATGCATTTATAATTCCCGTCACATTTAGTAGGCCGTTTCATGGACCCATACATTATATATACAACAAACGCGCCCTAAAGGCGCGTCTGCTTATTTTTACTTATTACTTTCTAACGATCAGTGACTTACCAGTCATTTCTTTAGGCTGCTCCATACCCATTAATTCGATCAGGGTCGGTGCGATATCGCACAGTGCGCCGCCTTCACGAAGCTTCATGTCAGCGTCTGCATTTACCAGGATAAATGGAACCGGGTTGGTAGTATGAGCGGTGTATGGCTCTCCCGTCTCATAGTCTACTAACTGCTCTGCATTTCCGTGGTCAGCACAGATAAACATAACGCCGTTTACTTCCTTTAATGCTTCTACAGCACGGCCTACACACTCATCTACTACTTCGATTGCCTTGATTGCTGCTGCTTCTACGCCTGTATGTCCAACCATATCCGGGTTAGCGAAGTTGATGATGATCACATCATATTTGCCGGACTTGATCGCCTCAGTTAACTTATCGCATACGCCGTAAGCGCTCATCTCCGGCTTTAAGTCGTAGGTAGCAACTTCCTTTGGAGAAGGAACCAGGATGCGGTCTTCCCCTTCGTTTGGCTCTTCTACGCCGCCGTTAAAGAAGAAGGTAACGTGAGCATATTTTTCCGTCTCAGCAATTCTTACCTGCTTCTTGCCGTTTGCTGCCAGGAACTCGCCAAAGGTATTGGTAATGGACTCTTTCTTAAATGCAACCAGTTTGTTGGTAATGGTTTCATCATAATCGGTGAAGCATACATATACCAGGTCTAACTTCTTCTCTCTTGGAAAACCGTCAAAATCATCATCGCAGAATGCATGGGTGATCTCTCTTGCACGGTCCGGACGGAAGTTAAAGAAGATAACGGAGTCACCGTCATTGATCGTTGCCAGTGCTTTTCCGTTTTCAGTAACTACAAATGGTACAACGAACTCATCGGACTTTCCTGCATCATAGGAAGCCTGGATGCCTTCTGTTGCACTTACTGCTGTATTTCCTTCACCCTTTGTAAGCGCTTTGTAAGCTAACTCTACACGGTCCCATCTCTTATCACGATCCATTGCATAGTAACGTCCCATTACTGTTGCTATCTTGCCGACACCAATTTCCTTGAGCTTTTCTTCAAGCTCAGCTACGAAGTCAGCACCGCTTGTAGGAGGAACATCTCTGCCGTCCATGAAGCAATGAACGTAAACCTTTGTAAGACCTGCTTTCTTAGCAAGCTCCAAAAGACCATAGAGGTGTGAATTATGTGAATGAACGCCGCCGTTTGAAAGAAGTCCGAACAGGTGAAGTGCGCTGTCATTCTTCTTGCAGTTCTCAACGGCTGCTGTGAAAGCTTCGTTTGAGAAGAATTCGCCGTCTTTGATAGACTTTGTAATTCTTGTAAGTTCCTGATAAACTATTCTTCCTGCGCCGATATTTGTATGGCCTACCTCTGAGTTACCCATCTGTCCCTCAGGAAGTCCAACGTCCATGCCGCTTGCACCGATAAGAGTGTGCGGATAGTTGGCAAGAAGTCTGTCGATATTAGGTGTTTTGGCAGCTCTGATAGCGTTGCCGTAATCCTTGTGATTATAGCCGAAGCCGTCCATAATGATAAGTGCTATGGGTTTCTTTGACATATTTCTTAGTCCTTTCAACATCATTTATATTCGTATTATCCCCAATAACCGCCCTTTTCAAGAAAGCTCAGGACATATTCCTTAAATTCCTTGGCAGTATCGTCGCTTGTGTAATAGGTCTTTGCGCCGATACGGACATAGTTGCTCTCTCCTGACTCATAGTAGATAGCTGGACCTTCTGAACATTTTATATCCAACCAATCGCCGCCAACAACGTACTCCTTTGAATCCGGCTCTTTTTCTTCTGCGTTTTCCATGATTTTCGTGCGGAACTCTGTTATCTTGTCGAGAAGCTCGCTGTCTGTAAACTCAACGCCGCTAAGGAGCTTACTAGAGTCCATTTTGATAGTTACATTTTCAAGCTTAGCCTCAGATGTTGTCTGAGAGCTTTCTGCCGCTGGTGCGCTGCTTTCGTCAGTGCTTCCGCAGGCTGCAAATGACATACACATGGATAATACTAATGCTGCAAATATTACTTTTTTCATAGTTGCGTCCCCCTGTTCAAAAAAAGCAGAGGACAGCCGCAGCCGTCCCCTGCGGAACTTTTTATTTGTTTGTTCTTGTAACGAATGATATTTTGCCCCTAGATATCCGTCTGTTAATTAGCCCTCAACAGCAGCCTGAACGATAGTGTTGAAGTCAGCAGCCTTCAGTGAAGCGCCGCCGATAAGACCGCCGTCTACGTTCTCCTTAGAAAGAAGCTCTGCGCAGTTCTTAGCGTTCATTGAGCCGCCGTACTGAATTGTAACTGCCTCTGCTGTAGCTTCGTCATAGATCTTAGCAAGTGTTGCTCTGATGAATGCACAAACTTCCTCAGCCTGATCTGCTGTAGCTGTCTTGCCTGTACCGATAGCCCATACTGGCTCGTAAGCGATAACGGACTTCTTAACGTCCTCTGCTGATACACCGAAGAAATCAAGCTTTACCTGTCTTGCGATAACTTCCTCTGTGATGTTGCACTCACGCTCCCAAAGAAGCTCGCCAACGCAAACGATAGGCTTAAGACCAGCTGCAAGAGCTGCCTTTGTTCTCTTGTTTACTGTTTCGTCTGTTTCACCGAAATACTGTCTTCTCTCAGAGTGACCGATAACAACGTACTCAACGCCAAGCTCAACGAGCATATCTGCTGAGATCTCGCCTGTGAAAGCGCCGCTCTTCTCAAAGTGAACGTTCTCTGCACCGATCTTTACGTTTGAACCTGCTGTTGCGTTGATAGCAGTTTCAAGGTTTGTGAAAGGTACGCAAGCGATAACTTCTACCTTGCCCTCAGCGTTTGCAACAAGTGGCTTGATAGCTTCGAGAAGCTCCTTGGCCTCAGGTCTTGTCTTGTTCATTTTCCAGTTTCCTGCAATAATTGCTTTTCTTACAGCTTTTTTCATGATAAAAAACTCCTTTATTTTTTATAGGGAACAGAAAAACTGCTCCTGCTAATTTTCCAAGTCTATTATACAACATTCACTCGTATTTGTCAACTAATTAACAAAGGCTTGGACTTATTTTATCTGTTTTTTACAGCTTGTCTATAAGCATAACGACACCGAAAACGCCAAGCAGGACACCGATAGCGATAGCCGCATAGCCGAAAGGCGTTTTCTCCTCTTTTTCCTCGGCTTCCTTTTCCTCCTCAGTGACTTCTACCTTTGATTTTTCATCGTCAAGGTAAAATTCCTGTGGGTTTTCTGGGTTATACTTTATGTCTATCATATCGCCCTTTTCATAGCCGTTGTCTGTGACTATCTGGGTATATTTCTCGCCGTCAATGGTATAGCCGATTTTCCACTCGGTAAAAACTCTGTCCTCACCGCCGTTGAAATCAGGCATTGTGGTCTTGATCTTCTGCAAGGCTTTTGCCTGAGTTGGTTCGTAGTGATCCTCCTCAGGGATATTATATTCCTGCTCAGGGAAAAAGCGATAGCCCTGCAAGGCTTTTATACCGAAATAGATAAGTCCAACGCCTGTGAGCAGAAGAATTATTCCGCCTATGCCCTGCCAGCCTAATCCGCTTTTTGCAAGTAGTGTTATTTCATTCATTTTTACTACCTCGATTTCTGCATAAAAAAGGGACAGGCAAAACCTGCCTGCCCCTAGCTTATAGCTTAGTAAAATATATTACTTGTCAGCGATTACGTCGATACCTGGGAGTACCTTGCCCTCGAGGTATTCAAGTGAAGCTCCGCCGCCTGTTGAGATGTGTGACATCTTATCAGCAAAGCCAAGCTGGATAACTGCTGCTGCTGAGTCGCCGCCGCCGATGATTGTTGTAGCATCTGTTTCTGCAAGAGCCTTAGCAACAGCGATTGTACCCTTTGCAAGTGTTGGGTTCTCAAATACGCCCATAGGTCCGTTCCAAACAACTGTCTTAGCTGTCTTAACTGCATCTGCAAAGAGAGCCTGTGTCTTTGTACCGATATCAAGACCTTCCATATCAGCAGGGATAGCAGAAGAATCTACAACCTCAACCTCGATTGGAGCGTCGATTGGATCAGGGAATGTCTTAGAAACTGTTGTATCTACAGGGAGAAGGAGCTTTTTGCCGAGCTTTTCAGCCTTAGCCATCATTTCCTTACAGTAGTCAATCTTTGTATCGTCAACGAGTGAAAGACCAACTTCCTTACCCTGAGCCTTTAAGAATGTGTAAGCCATACCGCCGCCGATGATAAGTGTATCGCACTTATCAAGGAGGTTAGAAATAACATTAAGCTTGTCAGCAACCTTTGCGCCGCCGAGGATAGCAACGAAAGGACGAACAGGAGTTTCAACTGCATTACCGAGGTAGTTTATTTCCTTCTGCATAAGGTAACCTACAGCTGTATCCTTGATGTGGTCTGTAACACCTGCTGTTGAGCAGTGTGCACGGTGAGCTGAACCGAAAGCGTCCATTACAAATACATCTGCAAGAGATGCAAGCTCTGATGAGAATGGCTCAAGGTTCTTGGTTTCTTCTTTTCTGAATCTTGTATTCTGAAGAAGAACAACATCGCCGTCCTTCATTTCTGCAACTGCCTTTTTAGCGTTCTCGCCTACAACCTCGTCGTCGTCAGCAAAGATAACTTCCTTGCCGAGGAGCTCGGAAAGTCTTACTGCAACAGGAGCAAGTGAGAATTTAGCCTCTGGGCCGTTCTTCGGCTTGCCGAGGTGTGAGCAAAGAATAACCTTACCGCCGTCTGCGATAAGCTTTTTAATTGTAGGAAGAGCTGCTGTAATTCTGTTATCATTTGTAATAACGCCGTCTTTGAGCGGAACATTAAAGTCAACACGAACGAGAACTCTTTTACCTTTTACATTGATGTCATCAACTGTAACCTTATTAAGATTCATTATTGAACAATCCTTTCTAATAGAAGAATAATGTAAAAATATAGCATTTTTACAGTCAATTATATTATATATCAAAACATTGGTTTTATCAATATAAATCTAAAAAATTTCGAGCAATTCCCAAAAAAATTTCGTATAATAATTGAATTTACGGATTTTTTATGCACAAAATATTTATGAGATTTACTTTAAAACATCGCTCCATTTGTGGTTATGCAGTTCGCCTATACTCTGCAGCTGCGGATAATTCCACTGTCTTAGCACTTCATATGTTGCAATGGCAACGGAATTTGAAAGATTCAGACTCCTTGCCTCGTCAATCATAGGTATTCTGACCGTGCTTTCGGGATACTGCATCAAAAGTTCTTCGGGCAGTCCCTTGGTTTCCTTTCCGAAAATAATATAGCAGTTATCGGGATACTCGGCATCTGAATGAATATGAGTACCCTTTGTTGAAAAGAGAAAATACCTGCCTCCCTTTGTTTTTTCGAGAAAATCGTTTAAATCATCGTAATATGTAATATCAAGCAAGTGCCAATAATCAAGACCCGCTCTCTTTAGTTTTTTGTCATCAATATAAAAACCGAGAGGACGGACAAGGTGCAGACTTGCTCCCGTTGCGGCGCAGGTTCTTGCAATATTGCCTGTATTCTGCGGAATTTCAGGCTCTACCAGCACAATATTAAGCTTTGCCAAATCTTATCACTCCAAAAATTCAAAATTCTGTTTTATTCTATTTTAAATCGTAAACAATAATAATGCAAGAACAATCTTGCTTAAATATAAAATACAAATTTTATCAGGAGGAAAGACTTATGTATCATTCGCCGATGACAGACATTATGAAAGGCGTTGCCTTAGGTATGATGGCAGGCATAGCTGTTGGCTGCTGCGGAAGAAAAATGTATGACGAAAATCCAAAGCTTAAAAGAAAAGCCAGCAAAGCAATCCACACAATGGAATCCATGCTCGACACCGCACACTATATGTTCAGATAAAAAATCGGCAGTATCATTTTTAAGTGATGCTGCCGATTTTCAGTGTTGAATAAATTATTGTTCAGTAAACTTTCTTTATTTTTTGGCGGATAATTTAGCGTTAGCTAAAATTTCAATGTCCGTTCAAAACCTAAACTAAATCATAATTTAGTACCGCATAACAAGCATAAAACCGCTTATTATGCGGTGCTTTTTATAAGTATTTTAAAATCACATTCCATTCCCGTAAAAGTTTGTCGAGTGTAAATGCCGCATTTGCAGGACTTGTTGACGGAAGTTTTATCGCCTCAATTTGTGTAAACGGATAAATATGCTTTTTATACAGTTTATCGGCGGTCGAACCGTTTGTAAAAATTTGCGATATATTTGCCGTCTGTAAAATCGGCTCAATATCATTCGGCACAACATTCTTTATTGAGCTGTCGCTTGAACCTGTAATTGTGCAGGACTTTATAACATCCCACAAAGCTATGCCGTTACTTAGCAACAGTTGTTTTTTCTCTTCCGTGTTTTCGGGAACGCTTTCATTTAAAAGATTGGCAAGAACTTTCCAAAAGCGGTTTTGCTTATGCCCGTAGAAAAACTCCGCCTCCCGTGATTTTACAGACGGAAAACTGCCGAGAATTAATATTTTTGAATTTCGGTTAAACACAGGCGGTATGGTGTGCAGCAGCCGCAATTCTTCTTGTATGTTTGTTTTTGCCATAGCTGTTTTAATCTCCGATTAAATATTTTTTACTTGTGATTTATTCATTTTTACAATTATTACGGCTATTGCAAATACAATAAATTCAGTCAGAGGAAAAGACCACCAAATTCCCATAATATTAAAGTTATTGTTCAACAGCCACATAAGAGGAAACAATAAAACTCCTTGACGAAGTACCTGAATAACCATACTCGGTACAATTTTACCCATTGCCTGAACATAAGTGGCAATCATGGTAGATACTCCGCCAAAGCAATAGCTAAGCGCCATTATTCTTATTGCAGGTATTCCGACAGAACACATTTTTTCCGATGCGGAAAACAACAAAAGTATTTGTCGCGGAAACAATACCAGTAAAAGCGTACCTACAGTCATTATAATCACCGCTATCGCAGTTCCGCTGTGATATGTCCGATTAACCCGTTCGTATTTTTTTGCGCCGTAATTATAACGCATAATCGGCAAACAACCTTGAATTAAACCGTTTACCGACATAAATATTAACTGCTGTACCTTAAAATACGCTCCGAAAAAAGCCACTGCCGTATCGGAGTATGTGACTAAAAACAGATTGACAAAAGTTATCATTAATGAACTTAAAACATTCATTGCAAACGAAGGCAATCCATATCCAAATATATTTTTAAACATATGAAAATCAAAAACAAAACTCTTGATTTTCAGTTTTACCTTTTGCTTAGTAAATATAATTACATATAATGAAATCAGCATTGACAAAACATAGCCTAAAACGGTTGCCAAAGCAGCTCCTTTAATTCCCATTTCAGGGAAAGGGCCTATTCCAAAAATAAGCAATGGGTCAAACACAAGATTAAAAACCACTCCCGCAATCTGAAACCACATAGGAGAAATCATATTGCCTGTAGCCTGCAGCATTTTTTGAATTGCAATATGTACCATATTCGGCACTTGCATAAATGCACAAATCTGCATATATATACAGCCGTATTCAAAAATTTGACTGTCCTCCGTAAAGGCAGAATAGTACGGTGTCATAACTAAAAGTACAATTATATTAACAATTATACCAACCGATAACGACAAAATCAATCCCATTGTAACAACAGAATTTGCCTTGTCCTGCCTTTTTTGCCCCAAATAACCGGCAATCAAAACATTTATTCCGACTCCAATCCACACCGAAAGTGAGTTCATTAAATTTGTAATCGGAAAAGACAAAGATACTGCCGCAAGAGCTTGCTCATTAATGCAGGCAACAAACATACTGTCTATCATATTATATGAATATTGCAAAAACATAGAAATCATAGGCGGCAAGCACATCTTAATTATTAATCTGTTTATAGGTTGATATTCCATTTTGTTACAGGTTTCCATATAAACTCCTCCAAAACAAAAAAGTCACACCCCGCAAAGGGTGTGACGAAAAAACTTTGTTGAAAAATTCACACAAATTTTCTACCTACATTATAGCACAGCACAAGTATTTGTCAAATAAAAGTTATACAGAGAACCATTAAAATATTCTCTATTGACTTTACTGATTGAGAATTTCTCTTGCAACAAACACACCGCTTGCGCTTGCGTGTGACAAGGAATGAGTTACACCACTGCCGTCGCCGATAATATAAAGTCCTTTATGAAGCGACTCAAGGTGTTCGTCAACTTCAACCTCCATATTGTAGAATTTAACCTCAACGCCATAGAGCAATGTATCATCATTCGCTGTACCCGGCGCAATATTATCAAGGGCATAAATCATTTCAATAATGCCGTCAAGGATTCTCTTAGGCAATACAAGACTAAGGTCACCCGGTGTAGCCGACAGTGTAGGAACAACCAGACCTTCCTCAATTCTTTTCGGGTTACTTCTGCGGCCACGGATTAAATCGCCAAAACGCTGAACAATTACTCCTCCGCCGAGCATATTACTAAGTCTTGCAATGCTTTCGCCGTAGCCGTTACTGTCTTTAAAGGGTTCTGAAAAATGCTTGCTTACGAGCAGCGCAAAGTTTGTATTCTCCGTTTGTTTTTCCTTGTCCTCATAACTGTGACCGTTTACTGTAATAATGCCGTTTGTGTTTTCTGTAACTACACTACCCTTAGGATTCATACAGAATGTACGCACATTATCTTCGAACTGCTCTGTACGATATACGATTTTACTTTCATAAAGTTCGTCTGTTAGATTTGCAAAAATTACAGCAGGCAGCTCAACACGAACACCAATGTCAACTCGGTTAGATTTTGTCGGAATTTTAAGGTCATTGCAAACTTTTTCCATCCATTTACTTCCACTTCGACCAACTGAAACAATACATTTTTCACACTCGTAACTTTCTTTTTCGGTGTTAATGATATATCCTTTATCATCACCAAAAATTTCAATATTGCTGACAGGAGTGTCAAAGTAAAAATCGACCTTATCCTTAAGAAAATTATATATGTTATTCAACACAATGTAGTTTTTATCAGTACCGAGATGACGAACAGATGCGTCCAATAAATTAAGTTTGTTCTGCAAACAAAGTTTTTTAAAACCTGAACCTGCTGTTGAATACAATTTAGTACCGCTGCCGCCGTACTGCATATTTATATCATCAACATAGTGCATTAATTCAATAGCCTTTTTCTTGCCGATATATTCATATAAAGTACCACCGAAATCATTGGTAATGTTATATTTACCGTCAGAAAAAGCACCTGCGCCGCCAAATCCGCTCATTATTGAACAAGTTTTGCAAGAAATACATTTTTTTACCTTGTCGCCGTCAATAGGGCATTTTCTTTTTTCAAGCAAATGACCCTCTTCAAAAACAGCAACCTTGAGGTCTGAATTGTTAGTAATTAATTCATAGGCAGAAAAAATACCGCCCGGGCCTGCACCGACAATAATTACATCATATTTTTTCATCATTTTTCATTTTTCTCCTTTATGTTAAAAAGTAAAGCGTAAAGGCAAATAAAAAAACCACCAAAAACAACTATAATATGCCCCTACTCGGGGGATTATAGTTAAACAGTTTAAGGCAGTTTGTAGATACACCCGTCCGTATTACGAGTTTATATAATCTTGAACCTGCAATATTATAGCAAATTATATTACAACCGTCAATAGCTATTTTTATTTTTATGTAAATTATAGGGTATTCATTATCAGTTTGGCATTTGAATTTAGCTAACGCTAAATTATCCGCAAAAAAATAAAAAAGTTTACTCAATTTTTTCAAAAATTGCGGGTTTGGGCAGAGCCCATAAATACTTTCCGTTTACGCAATCTGACGATAGCCAAGCAGCTTGCAGTTTGTCGGCTTGAACAAATAGGCGAAAGCCTTTGCGAGAGCAATAAGAAAAGAAATTCGTTATTTCATTAACAAAATATAGGTCTTTTCTTAACGGCTGTCGCCCATTTTAACAAACTTAGTCTTAACACGCAAACAGCGTGGCTGTTTGCGCCCGATAAATTGTTATATCGGAAGATATTATGGGCGCTGCCCAAACCCGCCAGCCTTTAAAAAGGCTTGACCTGAATTTTTTAATTATTTCGCTTAAATTGGTACATTAAACCCCAAATTTACAATCTCAACTAACCAAAAAGGGACAGTCATCAGACTGTCCCAAAAATATTAGGTTATTATTCGCAACCGAGAATTTTCTTTGCGTTAAGAACTCTCTCGGGTGTTGGCGGATCAATGCCCTCAAGTTTATAGTCGATGCCAAGTTCTTTCCACTTATACACTCCAAGTGTGTGGTACGGCAACACTTCAACTCTCTTGACATTTTTAAGAGTTTTTATAAAATCAGCAAGGCGATACAGATACTCGTCATAGTCGCTCCTCTGCGGAACAAGTACATGACGAATCCATACGGGTTTACCCATATCCGAAAGCTCTCTTGCCATTTGCAGAATATTAACATTAGTCTGCCCGGTAAGAATTTTGTGCTGTTCATCATCAATATGCTTAATATCGAGTAACAACAAATCCGTATATTGCATAAGCTCTTTCCATTTTGAATAGTAAGGCTCTTCTTTGGTAAACGGATTTCCGCTTGTATCAAGCGTTGTATTTATACCGAGCTCTTTTGCCTTTTTAAAAAAGTCAATAAGAAAATCAATCTGTAAAAGCGGCTCTCCTCCACTAACTGTAATACCGCCCTCACTTTTCCAGTAAGGGCGATATGCGATAGCTTTTTTAAGCAATTCTTCTGCTGTGTAAGGTGTACCCTTACTCATTTGCCAGGTGTCGGGATTGTGGCAGAATTGACAGCGCATTGCGCAACCGCTCAAAAATACTACATATCTTACACCCGGTCCGTCAACAGAACCAAAGCTCTCGAGTGAGTGGACATAGCCGACTAACTCTTTATCTTCCATTATTAAATTACATTGACTTGTGGCAAGTTCTTGCGATTACATCGAGCTGCTGCTCTCTTGTAAGGTCAATGAACTTAACAGCGTAACCTGATACACGGATTGTGAAGTTAGCGTACTCTTCCTTCTCAGGATGCTCCATAGCATCGATGAGCTTTTCTGTACCGAATACGTTTACATTGAGGTGGTGTGCACCCTGATCGAAGTAACCGTCAAGTACATTTACAAGGTTGTTTACACGCTCGTCATCATTGTGACCGAGTGCATCCGGGCTGATTGTCTGTGTATTTGAAATACCATCGAGTGCATACTCGTATGGAAGTTTAGCAACAGAGTTAAGTGAAGCAAGAAGACCGCTCTGCTCTGCACCGTAAGATGGGTTAGCACCAGGTGAAAGTGGCTCGCCTGCTTTTCTGCCGTCAGGAAGTGAACCTGTAGCCTTACCGTATACAACATTTGATGTAATTGTAAGGATAGATGTTGTAGGCTCTGAATCTCTGTATGTGTGGCAGTATCTGATCTTGCTCATAAACTTACGGAGAAGGTTTACAGCGATTTCGTCTGCTCTCTCATCGTTGTTGCCGTATCTTGGGAACTCACCGTCGATCTCGAAGTCAGTAGCAATACCGTCTTCATCACGGATAACCTTAACCTTAGCATACTTAATAGCGCTGAGTGAGTCAACTACATGTGAGAAACCTGCGATACCTGTAGCAAATGTACGACGGCAGTTAGTATCAATAAGAGCCATCTCGGCAGCTTCATAGTAATACTTGTCGTGCATATAGTGAATCATATTAAGTGTACCTACATAGAGGTGAGCAAGCCAATCCATCATAGCGTCATACTTCTTGATAACCTCATCATAGTCAAGGTATTCAGAAGTAATCGGTCTGTATTCAGGACCTACCTGTACCTTTGTCTTCTCATCAACACCGCCGTTGATAGCGTAAAGAAGACACTTAGCAAGGTTAGCACGAGCGCCGAAGAACTGGATTTCCTTACCGGTTTCTGTTGCAGATACGCAGCAGCAGATTGAGTAATCATCGCCCCATACCGGACGCATAACATCATCGTTCTCATACTGAATTGAGCTTGTCTGAACAGAGATCTTAGAAGCGTACTTCTTAAAGCCCTCAGGAAGTCTTGAAGAATAAAGAACTGTGAGGTTTGGCTCAGGTGAAGGGCCCATATTCTCAAGTGTGTGGAGGAAACGGAAGTCGTTCTTTGTAACCTGTGAACGGCCGTCCATACCGATACCTGCAACTTCAAGAGTAGCCCATACAGGGTCACCTGAGAAGAGCTGGTTGTAGCTTTCGATTCTTGCGAACTTAACCATACGGCACTTCATAACAAAGTGGTCAACAAGCTCCTGTGCCTGTGCCTCTGTAAGTGTACCGTTCTCAAGGTCACGCTCAATATAAATGTCGAGGAATGTAGAAACTCTGCCTACGCTCATTGCAGCGCCGTTCTGAGTCTTGATAGCTGCGAGGTAACCAAAGTAGAGCCACTGAACAGCTTCTTTAGCGTTCTTAGCAGGCTGTGAAATATCAAAGCCGTAGATTGCAGCCATTTCTTTCATGCCGTTAAGAGCCTTGATCTGATCTGCGATTTCCTCTCTGAGCTGGAAGTCGCCTCTTCTCATACCCTGACGGTTTGTTTCGGCGAAGTCTTCCTTCTTGCACTCGATAAGGTAATCAATACCGTAAAGAGCGATTCTTCTGTAGTCGCCTACGATTCTGCCTCTGCCGTATGTATCCGGAAGACCTGTAAGAATCTTGTTGTGACGAGCTACCTTCATTTCAGGTGTGTAGATATCGAATACACCCTGGTTATGTGTCTTGTGATATTTTGTAAAGATTTCGTGAAGCTTAGGGCTTGGCTCATAACCGTACATCTGGCATGACTGTTCAGCCATCTTAATGCCGCCGTAAGGCATAAATGCACGCTTTAAAGGCTTGTCAGTCTGAAGACCGACTACCTGCTCAAGATCCTTAAGATCTTCGTCGATGTATGCTGCGCCGTAAGCTGTGAGTGAGGTAACAACCTCAGTCTCCATATCAAGTACGCCGCCCTTGCTTCTTTCTTCTTTCTGAAGTTCTTTAAGTTTGCCCCAAAGCTTTTCTGTAGCCTCAGTAGGACCTACGAGGAAAGACTCATCGCCGTCATATGGCTTGTAGTTTTTCTGGATAAAGTCTCTGACATTGATTTCAGATTCCCAAAGTCCGCCAACAAAATTACTCCATTCGGAACGCATAGAATAACCCCCTGTATTTCAAAAATAAAACCGACAAGGCTCAAACCGTGATTGATTTGAACCGTCGGCATTTCAAGCATTTTCAATAGACGAGATTAACTCTCATTGAATTGATTTTATTGCTTTTTGCCGAAACGGCAATGTAAGCCTTGCGTTGCTGATTTATTGTTTCCGTCACAAAATCAGCATATATAAAATACCACATTTTTTTGCTAAAGTCAAGGATTTTCAAAAAATACTAATGCTTTTTATTTTTGCCTAAAAAAGCCGAATTTTCCCTATATTTTTTGCCTATAGCGCCGCCGATTTTCGGTATATTTTTTAATATGTGAAAAATTTAACAATTACTTGTTTTTTATTATTTGTTTTTACATAAATTTTGTTGATTTTTGTTCTGCTCTTTACAAGCGGAAAAAGCATTTCAGTACTTTAAAACGCAAAATCGGTAAAATAAATTCATTAAAATCACAAAGAAATTATTTTTTGATTTTTCTTAATTTTCTTATATAAGCAAAAGTTTCTTCTTCTCCCTTTTCACTCAGCATTGTAAGTAATTCTTCAAGCAGTTTCTCTGTGTTTTCGTGCATACGGTGTTTGCCCTTTACCCTGCCGAAGTAATCCAAAGAATCTCTGTCTTTGTAATTTGAACCGTTATATATTTTACTTGCGGCGACCCTGTCACAAAACATTTCGATTACATAATTAAGCGGCATTTCCACATTTTCTATCTGCTTTGTCTTAGGATTGTAGTCATTCCAATACTCGTAGTGATGACGGTTTCTGCCCTTATGATGCATCCATGCCTTTGAATAGCCGTAAAGCTCCCTTTCTTTTTCGTTAGGACTTCTGTTGCCCTGGTAGTACTTTGCACCAGGAATAAACTCCGTCGGTGAATATTTTGAAAGGTCGTGCCTTAACCCCTGCCAAAGTATTCCTGCCTTTGCGCAGTGAGCAATAACCTTATGCCTGTGTCTTGTAATCGTTCTGAAGTGTTTTATAAAATGTAACATATCCAATCACCAAACATATTCTAACATATTTCACGGGGATTTTGTTGAATATTTAAATATTTCTTGAACTTTTAAAAAAAAACATATATAATAATTTAATAAAATAAACTAAAAGACACAAACGAAAGGAATAATTTGATGAATTTTAAATCCATTAATCGTAAATCCTTTATTCTTACGCTTGCGGCAGTGCTTGGCGTATCGGTAATAGTAACCGCTGTGGCAGGTAGAACTTCCGATAATTCAGTACCTGCCGACAATAAAAACATTAATACAACTCAACCTTCGTTGGCAAACAGCAAACAGCCGACCGTTATTGTAACGGGCGAAACCGCCGATATAAGCATTGAATGTAATGAAATAAAAATTATCACTCCGTCGGAGGCAACCGCCGAAGAACTTGTAAAATCAAAGTGGTCAAGCAGTGACAACAATATCGTTACCGTTGATGACGGTGGAAGAATTGACGGCTTAAGCGAGGGTACGGCTACAATTACCGCACAGATAGGCAACACCCGCCATACCTACAATATTACGGTTGCTGCTCAGTCGCAGAGCATTTATGACGGATATTCAACCTGCTATCTTGCAAACACTGATGTTCTCAATGAAAATCTTAATAATATTTACGAAAAAAATCCTTATTTTATTAAAGTCAATCGCTCGCAAAACTGCGTTACGGTTTACACTTATGACAAAAACGGCGAATATACTGTTCCTGTCCGTGCAATGATTTGTTCAACCGGTGTTAACAAAGCTACCGTTCTCGGCGACGATTTCTACATTTACTACAAGCAGGAATGGAATCCGCTTTTCAATGATGTTTACGGTCATTATGTATCGGGATTTTACGGCGATTATCTTTTTCATTCCGTTCCGTATGAAGACGCAAGCGCCGACACACTCGAAACCGAGGAGTTCAACAAACTCGGAGATGAGGGTTCACTCGGCTGTGTAAGAATGGAAACCGCAGATGTAAAGTGGATATATGATAATTGTCCCGAAAACACACCCGTAACCGTTTACGATGACAACAATCCGGGCCCGCTCGGCAAACCGGAGGCAATTAAAATTACCGACCATACCTGTGGCTGGGACCCTACCGACGATGATCCGCAGAACCCGTATGCAACAAAGACACCTGAAATTCACGGCGCAAGCGATTTGACTATAAGCAAAGGCGAAACCGCCGACCTGCTTGAGGGTGTAACCGCTGTTGACACCTGTTCAAACGATATTACAGATAAAATATCCGTAACAGGCAATGTTCTTACCGATAAAGTCGGTACATATAAGCTGACTTACAGCGTTGAAGACACAATGCACCGCACAAAAAGAATTGATGTTACCGTCAAGGTAGTTTAAAATTATGGTTTAGCAGAGTGTTTTGACAAGTAATTATAAAAGTTTGGTCAACCTTTTCAAAGGTTGTGGGTGTGGGCAAAGCCCAC
>ENA-OOYX01000709-OOYX01000709.1-human-gut-metagenome-genome-assembly--contig:-NODE-709-length-18311-cov-1.495782_pt1 | contig 18311 bp, 11 predicted proteins | sample MGYA00241182_ERZ501387 | MGnify/ENA primary metagenome ERZ501387 (study PRJEB25962, sample SAMEA2042740) | human gut metagenome | biome: human gut; feature: human-associated habitat; material: faeces...
CATATATGCATTCCCGTTGCCGTTTGTTAAAGGCTTTTCCATCGGATGTTGTGGCGAACTGGGAATTGAAAGTGAAGAATTATATGGAGAAGGCGGATGAGGGAAAAAACTTTGATTCGGATACGGACCTGGATGGTGACCGGACCCGTTTGATTCCTTATATGCAGTTGGCACAGCAATATGGTTGGAAATTATATGCTTATTTGGGGAAATGTTCACGCGAATTAAATGAAAATACGGTAAAATTGTTGAAAGTGTTGAGTGCAAATGACCGTCGTGAATTTTTCTGTAAACGGGTATGTGAATATGCCAATGCTGATTTACGTCCTTTCTTTGATGCATGGGGAATAAAATATGGGCCTTATGCTGCTGCTGATATGGCGAAATTGCCTGCTTATTCCGGAGAAGAATTCTGGAAGGTCTGGAATCCGGACTTGATCCCGGATGAGAATGAACGGACTCCGTCAAGTATTAAGCTGCCGGATGATAATTACAATAAGATTTCTGCAAGTTTTGATGAGACTGCTTGGGCGATAGACAGCAATAGCACGGTATCTGAAGGAAGTGTTGGGAATATTATAGATGGAAAAACAGATACTAAACAATTAACTATTGCAGGTGGTGGTAGCTATGTTGTATTTGCTGAATCTGGCCAAAGCCGACCGGTATATAAACCATCATTATGGGTATGTTTTGATATGAGAAAAGTTTATACAGTTGATCATATTTATATTAAACCTCGTTATTTTACGGGTTCGGCTCATGTGAATTTCTATGAATTCCAGGTTGAAGTAAAATTGAATCCTGATGATGAGTGGTTTGATTTGGGGAATTATCATATTGCAGATTGGGGAGGGAAAACTCCGACAGCGGCTCAATTGGCTTGGTATGATTTTGATGTGCCAGAGGATAAAATCGTAAGTGCACGTTACGTACGTTTGACTTTCATAAAAGGACAGAAAACTTCCGGAAAAACAAATTGGGATTATACACAAAGTGGTGGTGTTAGCGTGGATGAATTTAAATTAGGAGGAACTATCTTTCTGGGTGGAGAGGATTCCGGAGAGGAATCTGGTGAAGATACGGATTTCCCGGAATGGAATTAATCAAGTATAGTAAAAACTGAAAAGTTATGAAAATAAGAAAAGTATATATCTTAGGCCTTTTGTTTGGGGCGTTTTGTTTCGGAGCGTGCTCAGACGATGAGGTACATACAGGAATATCCGGAGAAGAGGCTCAGCCTTTTCTCGGGGTATACAAAGGAAAAATGGATGTGAAAGTCCAGGATATGGATGCAGCCAATATGTGGCAGCAGATCAGGGGGGAATATGAAGGAAACGAGTTACAGATGGGCATGGATGCTTTCCGGATTGACGATCTGGAACTGGGGGATATCTGGTTTGATCAGATTGAGACAGAAAAGCAGGGGGATGCATTAAAATTCAATGCTATGACTAATCAGGCGTTATCGGGTATCAACAATGCCAATATCAAGGTGGAAGGAAATATACAGGGAAAAAGCATGCAGGTAGATTTTACGATACAAAGTGTAAGTACCCCTGTTGTTTATGCTTCAATGCTGGCACAGAAACGTGACCGGGTAGAGCTGGACACAGCGGCTTTGGTCAGACTGTGGTTTGACGATGAGCGGGTGGTGATGCAGCCGGATATTCCGGAAACTTCCAATTCCATTACTTTTTATGTGGCTGATACGATTGCCGATACTACGCAAGTGGCATTGATTCCGCGTTTTGAATTAACAGAAGGATCAACCGTTTCCTTAGTGCCGGATGAGGAAGTGGTATTTTCAGATGGTGCAGTGAAAGTGGTTGTCTGGGCAGAGGATTCAATCCACCGCCGGGTTTATTCCCTGAATATGGATAAAGCGCAGTCACACCGTTATCCGCTGGATGAATGGCAAACCTGGCCCAGAAATGAAATGAATGCCGATCTGACTTACCTGACTCCAACCGATGAAAGCTGGCAGACTAATAATGAATGGTTCCGCGGTATGAAACAGGAAGGAACGTATGGTATGAGCGCTGCTTTCCCGGTAGAAAAAGTAGAAGATAATGTGGTAGCCGGAGCTGCAGTGAAGATTACTTCACATTATGTGGAAGAAGACGAATTATTCCCGGGTTTGCATTCAGGTATGTTCTATATGGGTGACGAGTTTATGCTAGACGAAGAACAGCCCATGAAATCTACTCCGTTTGGGGTGATGTTTGACACCAGACCTCTGAAAGTAAAAGGAAACTATCGTTATCGTCCGGGTAGTCCTTATTATGTGGGAAGCACCGTTGACCAGACCGGTATGACGGATACTTGCCGGATAATTGCTTTGTTGTATGAAGTAAACAATGAAACAGAGACTTTAGACAGTGTCAATATTTTCAATGATGACAAAGTCATTGCTTATGGTATTTTTGATGGAGCAACTACAGAAGGTGAAGGTTATATCCCGTTTGATGTGAAAATCAACTACATAAAGAGCTATTATTTTACGAAGAAGTATAAATTAGCTGTCATTTGTATGTCGAGCCGTTATGGTTATCGCCAGGAGGGTGCAGACGGAAGTGTATTGTGGGTGGACGAATTGGAAGTAATTTCACAGAAAAAGAAAGAAGAATAAGACAGATCTTTTTAGTGTTGGGGGGCCGGAGAACGTTGTTTTTTGGTCCCCTTATATTTTAAATTCAATCAGATGACAACAAGAAACAAATTCATTATTTTATGGATTCTGGGATTAATCCTGGGGTTTTGTGCCTGTAGCAGTGACAATGGTATAGAAGATACTCCCGGTACAGGGCAGGAAGAACCGGGTGGAAGTGAAGGAGATAAACCTTCTGAAGGGGATGGTGAAGGACAAGATTCTGTTGAAGTACAGAAGAAATATAGCATCCGTTATGCTGCAGATTATGAAAAGTATCTGGCAGATGCTGAACGCTGGCCTGGTTTAGTGGGGGATTCTTTGGTGGAGAAACGGCTTGAAGGAGTGAAAGTGACCATTGATGCCCGTTATACCCGAATGCATGCTAATTCCCGGTTGAGTATCGGTTCTACACCTTGGTTTAGTACCGGACTTTATGCAGCCCCGGGAGAAATTATTACAGTTGTGAGACCTCATCAGCTGACTTCAACCGGAGTAAAGGTTAGTGTAAGAATAAATGCCTCAAATTGTGATTTGAAGAATTATTCAGGGACAAAAAACAGGGCGGATAAGATCTGGGTACAGGAACAGATGAACGGGGATACGCTGGAGTTGGTAAATTATTATGGAGGTAATATCTATATTGTTCCTGCTGAGCCATTGGATAAGAAATGGACTTTTACCATTACCGGGGCTGTGAAATCACCGGATTTTGTGTTGGGTACTACCAATGAAAGTGAATGGCTGGAGGCTATCCGCAAATCGACAGTACCGATGGCTGAGTTGGAAGGTAAGCGGATTATCTGGACTTTCCCGACTAAATATCTGAAGACCTTGACCAATCCGGCAGAATTAATGGAATTTTACGATGATGCTGTAGTCAATACGTTTAACCGTTTTAATGGTTTAACAGACGATGCTTCGGATTTGTTGCATCGTTCTCCTTCGTTTAAACACCGCGGATGTGCGGACATTAATACTTGTGCCGGAGCTGCACATTCCGGATATCCTTGTATGTATGGTGAGAGCATGAATTATGCTTCCCGTTTTATTCAGCTCAACCTGATGAAAAATGAGGGTGGGGCCTGGGGATTTTTTCATGAGTTAGGACATAATTACCAGACTTGGGTATGGAAATGGGATGCCGGTCCGGGAAGTATCGGTGAAGTAACCAATAACTTGTATATTATGTACGACCGTAACCGCCGGAAAACATGGCCGCAACAGACTGAAAATTATGCGGATGTCGTGAATGGATTTGTGCTGTCCGATAAACCGGATAAGGATTTTGATGAAGGAAACGAAGGAGATTTAATACCTTCCGGAAAAGGTTCCCGGATCGTACCTTTTGTACAATTGGCTCAGAAATTTGGTTGGAAATTTTTCACTTATATGGTACGTTGTGCCCGGGAAATGGATAATGTATATGCGAATAGCCTTACAAAAGATTGGGGAAGACGTGAATTTTTCTGCAAGCGTTTGTGTGAGTTTGCACAGGCAGATATGCGGCCTTTTCTGGATGCCTGGGGAATTAAATACGGAGATGTGGCTAATGCGGAAATGGCGTCCATGCCGCCTTATGAGGGAGACAAATTCTGGGAAAGATGGGATGCTGGCGTGATTGCTTCCGTGGAGCAGTTGTCACAGTCCGATCTGGACCGGATTAAGCTGAAACTACCGGATGATACTTATAATAATGTACTGGGAGAAATAAAACGTACCGATTGGACGATCACTGCTGAAGGAAGTGTATGGAAGTGGGATAAAACAGTAGGGGGGGCGCCGGAAAAAGTACTTGATAATGACATAAAGTCCTGCATTATGTGGGTGAAACCAGGTAAGACATATTCAATTACAGCTTCCAGTTCTCCGGATGGAGAAGCACACTCGCTGACGGGAAAAGAACCAATGAGTATGACTATTGATATGCACAGTGAGGAAACATTCAATTATGCTATTATCCGGCATCGTACGGATATGACCGGCGGGGTTCATGTTCAGAAATTGAAATTACTGGGGAGTAATGATGGAAAGAATTTTGAAGAAATCAGTGAGATTACGGTGGATACTGAGCCCTCGGTTGCTCATCGGTTGGATTTAAATAAAACTTACCGTTACCGTTATGTAAAAGTTCAGATACTGGAATGGATGCAGGCGAATTATACGGTTTGTATTGCCGATTTCCGGCTTGGATGTGATTGACCATTGATTTTTTGAGATAATATTAAAACAGATTGATACAGGAATAAAACTGTAAACGTTTGTGCAGGTTTTATTTTATTTACTTTTGCTGCGGATCATTGTGAATAGGTGTTTTCAGATCACTTGGGAATTTTTGTATAATAATAGTTTTAATATGAATCAGATGAAAAAGCATTTAGTAGCTATCTTGGTTTTGTGTATGTTTTGGGCACCTGTGAGTGTGCTGGCACAGAAAAAGGACCCAATTCCTTTAAAGTATGGGGCGCAGCGTATCGGTAAACGGACGGACGAGGCAATGCAACAGTGGCGGGATAACAAATTCGGTCAATTTATCCATTTCGGTCTTTATTCATTGCTGGGAGGATATTATAATGGTAAATGTTATAATGGTGCTGCAGAATGGATTAAATCTTCTGCCCGGATTCCTAATGCAGAATATGAAAAGCTGGTATCCCAAATGGCTTTACCAAAATTCGATGCAAAAGAATGGGCAAGAATCGCAAAGCAGATGGGTGTGAAATATTCTGTGATTACAACCAAGCATCATGAAGGTTTTTGCCTTTGGCCAAGTAAATATACCGATTATACCATTGCCAATACGCCTTATGGAAAGGATCTGTTGAAGGAATATGTGGATGCCTATAATGCTGAAGGTATCGATGTGTATTTCTATTTCTCGATTATCGACTGGAACAACAAAGATTGGAGAAGTTCAATAAAATCTAAAGAAGATAGCCTGGCTTTCGAGCGGTTTAAGAAATTTACCTTGAATCAGGTAGAAGAATTGATTACCAATTACCCGACAGTGAAAGGTTTCTGGTTTGATGGGACCTGGGATGCTTCCATGGTGAAAAGTGGATCTTTTACCTATGATATAGAGAAAAAGATGCATGAATTGAAACCCGATATTATTTGTGGTAGCCGTTTACGGGTAGATGAACGCGGGGCACGCCATTTTGATTCCAATAAAAATTTGATGGGTGATTACGAACAAGGATGGGAACGCAGCCTGCCGGATAAACCACTGCCAAACGATTGGGAAGCGGTAATGACTGTTCCGGAAAATCAATGGGGATACCATGCTAATTGGCAGGGACATATCAAGAGTGCAAATGAAATCATTGAGATGATTGCTAAAGCGACTTCTCTGGATGGTAATTTCGTATTGAATTTCGGCCCCAAAGGAGATGGAGGAATCCGTAAAGAGGAACAAGACCTGGCGAAGAATATTGGTAAATGGATGGCTGTGAACGGGGAAGCAATCTATAATTGCGGCATGGCTAGTTTTAAGGAACAGAAATGGGGATATTTTACGGCGAACAAAGAGAGCAAGGCATTGTATATGATAATCACAAATCATCCGGCTACCGGACAGTTGAAAGTGAATGTGCCGCAAGGTACAGTGATTGATCAGTGTGTGCCATTGAATTCTAAAACTCCGTTGAAGCTTCAGAAAAGTACCAAGAATGAGTACGTGATTGAAGCTCCCAAGGCTAAAATGAATGAGATCTACGTTTTGAAACTGACATTGAAAAAAGGTGACTCTGTAGGTAACTACGTGGCTCCTAAAATGTAATCGGTAAAGATACGTTCTTATTGGTGTTAACGCCAAAGTGCTGTTAATTGCTTTGTAGGGTAGGGCATTAACAGTACTTTGGCGTAATTTTTTACCTAACTATGCTCTTAACCGGATGACATCTAAATAGGAAAACTTATGAAAAACAAATTTTATTTTTTATTGACAACTCTGATTTTATGGGGCTTATGTAATAGCTGCGAAAATCAGGAATTCGATTCATTGTGGGATCAGAAGGTGGAAACTAAGAGTATTTCAAATGAGGAATATGTTACCGTTAAATTTCAGCTTAAAGGAGATGGAATGGTGATTGCAAATTCTGAATCTTTAGATGAATTTTATTTATTTCAATATGAAGAATTGTATGTAAAAAAAGATGAAAAAATAACATTTGAGGTTGTTGAAGGATATTTTAAGTATTGGTTCGATGGAAACTCTGAAGCAATAGTAGAAGTTGTGGCTGAAAAAGATTGTATGATTGTAGGTGCTGTCTTTCATCCACGGCTTTTTTTGGAAATTAAGGGAAGAGGACAAATGATGGTAAATGGAAATACCATTCAAGGACCGGGTTCGTTTTCTTTTGTTTCTTTAGAAAATGATAACTTTGTTATATCGGAAGTGACGAGTTATGATTATTGGTTGGAATCATTATGGGGCTCGAATGGAATTTTCTATAGTGGTTTTGAGTCTTTAAATTTAGAGAATAATCTGACACTGTATGCAGATTTCCATGAATATAATGTGGTTTTATTTATTAGAGAAGATTCTTATGTTGAGTCTAATGCTTATGATTTGTTTCTGGATGGGTATGAATATGACATTGAGTATCAAATCCAGCCTTTTGTATATGTAGGTGGTTTTAGTTCTGTTGAAATACATAATGCTTATCTGCAAAAAGATGGTTTAAAAGGTTTAATTGTAAATAGAGGAAACAGGAGATTGTATATTACAACAGAATTTGCAGGAGATAGAAAAAATATAATCTTGGAGAAAGATCAAGAAGAAAGCCTTAAATTTTCGTCAGCCATTTATTCGGAAGATCGTAGGTTGGATTTAAATATTAGTGTAAGTTATAATTAGTATATTCATTTATCCGGTTAAGTCTAAGGCTTTATCGCAAAAGGGCGATAAAGCCTTAATTTTTACTTTTTCAAGTACCCTTTTTCTTCCATGTTTTTCATTAGCTTTTGCATGGTTTCCATTCCAATTTGTTGGGCAATGGGCATAATTTCTACGGCGATTTTGGTATTGGATTCTGCCAGTTTTTTGCCTATCGGGCTTTCATAGAATGTAATGATTCCTTGAATATCTTGCAGGCTCAGGTATTTTTGATAGATCGGTAACATGGCTTTGAGCATACGGTCGTACATGGAGATCATCTCAGTTTCCAATTCTTTCAGGAATTCATCCGGCAATTGTCCTCCCGCTTGCTGCTTGAGCATGGCTGTGATCTGAGGGGCAATTTGTTTCATGGCGTCCATGCTTTTGGAAACTTCCAGCATTTTGCTCATGGCTGCTTCATACTCTTTGTTTTCTTGAGCTTGTACCGTTATGCCTACTACCAGAAGTAGCATAAGACTGACTAAAAATTTTTTCATACTTTTTTTATTAACGATAATTGATCTGTGCTTATGGTTGTTTTTGGTTAAAAACTGAATTGTACCCGGGCCTGAATGATATCGAACTCCTGATTTCCACTCAAAGCTGTTTTTCCGGGGAGCATGCGGGTGTAATTAATCTTGGCTGCGACAAACTTATTAATAAAGTAGTTCATTCCCAAAGAAATGTCTGTGATTCTGCCACCTTGAATACTTGCATCGTTCAGGTTGGTGTTGTCGTAGCGTAAAAGGATTTCCAGGCTTTTAGGAGCGGGATTCACGATCATTCCGGTTTCCGGGTTGTAGTTGTGTTTGGCTCCCAGGATCATATAACCCATTTGGGCATATCCTCCTTTGGCATTGTAGTTTTCAGTTGCGAACCGATTGAGATGGGCCAGGAAATATTGTCCCTGAAAATACCATTTGTTGTACAGCATGATCAATTCCAGATCCAGTTTCCACTGATTGATCACCTGGTCAATCCGGGCTTCAATCAAAGTATTATCGCTTTTACTAAGCAGGTCTGTCGGAGAACCGCAACTGAAGCTTATTTGCTGGTCACTGCTATTAAAACGGGGAGCAATGCCAATATGTATCAGCTTTTTGTCTTCCATCAGTGGGCGTCCGGTTACTTTGGCAGCAAGTGAGTAGCCCTGATTCAGTGGTTGGGATTTTTCTATATCTCCATCACTGAATACACCGGCCACGACGTTTATCCAGGGTTGGTTATAACTGTAACTGATTCCCAGTTTTCTTTTATTTCCTAAAGCTTTGTCTGAAGGGGCATCCGTGATGAAACGGTAATTTGTGGTGCCTACCCGGGCATTCCCGAAAGGTTCGTAGTGGTATCCCAGGCGTATGTTGTGTTTGGCTATGCTGTAATTCAAATAGATATCTTTAAGACTGATTTTACTATCTCCATAACCCAGTTCAATTTTGGTCTCCCAATGTTCTTCGAAACGGATCACTGTGCCCAGACGCAGGTCATTAACCTGAAAACTGGTCACTGTCGAATCGCAGTTCAGTATGCCGCCGTCGAAGAATACACGTCCGATTAACTTCCAGTGGAAATTATTTTTTCCTCCACTGACAAATTCCTGAGCTATGACTTGTTGCAATAAGAAAATGGAAAAAAGACAGATAAGGAAGCCTGTGAAAAGTAATTTTTTCATGTAGTTCAATTTTGTTTTTGCAAGACAAAAGTAAGGAAACAAAAGCGAACGGAAAAGCAGAAAATAGAATTATCGCATAAATAAATCGTGTGTTTCCCTTCATCTTCCTTCGTTTCGATTAAATTGGAACAATCGTGATTTGTTGGTTTGCATCTAAACGGATGATTCCATTGTATGCGTTGCCTGCACTGTCTTTAAAACCTGAAATCTTGCCTGTTTGCCCTTTCTGGACCAATGTTTCAATTTGTTTTTCGGTTAGTTTTTTCCCTTGTATTTCCATCGGAATCAAAAAATCACAGGATTTATGATATAAGGTACATCCCCAGGCAGTTTTACCCTTGACAATCTCTCCTTTGCCACACTTGGGACATTTTAATGTTATTTTTTCCTTTGTGTCCTTGGAAGGCTGTTTTTTTTCTTTTTTCCTTTTCTTTTTCTCCTTTTCTTCTTCTGTTTTCTGGCTTGCCTCCTGGTTGGATTCTATGGGAATGGTTTTTGCTGAAGAATATTTTACGTAATGGACAATTTCATTGACCATAACTTTCAATTCTTCCATGAAATCTGCCACTTGGTAAGTGCCGTCCTCAATCATGCGTAGCTTTTTTTCCCATTGTCCGGTAAGCTCTGCTGATTTTAGTAGCTCATTCTGAATGGTATCGACTAATGCTGTTCCGGTTGTGGTGGCTAGAATACGTTTTTTATCTTTACGGATGTATTGACGTTTGAAGAGCGTTTCAATGATGTTGGCACGGGTAGAAGGACGCCCGATACCGTTTTCTTTCATCAGGTCACGTAATTCCTCATCTTCTACTTGTTTACCTGCAGTTTCCATGGCCCGTAGCAAATCGGCTTCTGTATAGTATTTGGGAGGTTGAGTTTGCTTTTCCTGTACCTCTGGGATATGGGGACCATGTTCGCCTTTTTCGTAAAGGGGCAACACATTTTCTTCGTTTTGTTTGTCGGTATTTATGCCAAATCCCACCCGCCACGCCGGATCAATAATTTGTTTGCCCGTAGCTTTGAAGTCTTCACTTCCTATTTTAGCCATAACAGTTGTATTGGCAATTTCACAATCCGGATAGAAAACGGCAATGAAACGACGGGCCACCAGATCGTATACCCGTTTTTCCTCGGGAGATATATCATAACTGAATATACCGGTTGGAATGATGGCATGATGATCGGTAATCTTTTTGTCATTGAAGACTTTAGATGATTTCCGTATTTTCTTTCCCGACAGGATGGGCTTCGTAAGAGCTTCATAGGGCTTTAACCCTTGGAGTATTTTAGGAACTTTAGCATATTGGTCGTTTGGTAAAAAGTTGGTGTCTACTCGGGGATAAGTTGTCAATTTCTTTTCGTATAGCGACTGGATGATTTTTAAGGTGTTCTCAGCCGTAAAAGCGAATTTTCGATTACATTCTACCTGCAATAATGTTAAATCAAACAATTTTGGCGGATGTTCCATAGCTTTTTTCCGCTCGATGTTAAGAATTTCCAAATCGAGTGGGCTGATTTTTTCCAAAAGAGCCTCAGCCTCTTCTTTTTTATTGAATCGTCCGCGCAAGCAAGAGAAAAGTCCTTCCCTGTAATTCGTTCGTATTTCCCAATAAGTTTCCGGTTTAAAGTTCTCGATGGCTTTTTGGCGCTCAACGACCAGGGCAAGGGTGGGCGTTTGCACCCGTCCTATTGAGAGTACGTTTTTTCCTGTTCCATATTTCAGCGTATATGCCCGCGTGGCATTCATCCCTAGCAGCCAGTCGCCGATAGCCCGTGCAGAGCCAGCCGCATAAAGGGTATCGAAATCTTTCGAATCCATAAGTTTATCAAAGCCTTCCCGGATGGCTTCTTCTGTCAGCGAGGAGATCCAGAGGCGTTTGATAGGTACCCCGCATTTGGCTTTGGTTAATACCCAACGTTGAATCAGTTCCCCTTCTTGACCGGCATCCCCGCAATTGATCACCAGCTCAGCTTTTGAGACTAGTTCTTCAATAATGGCAAATTGTTTTTTTATCCCTTCATCTTCGATCAGCCGAATCCTGAATTTTGAAGGGATCATCGGTAATACCCCTAAATTCCATTTTTGCCATTTCTCCGTATATTCTCCCGGCTCTTGCAATGTGCATAAATGTCCGAAAGTCCAGGTAACGCAATATCCGTTCCCTTCCAGATACCCGTTCCGCCGGTTCGTTGCCCCCAGAATATTAGCGATTTCCTTCGCAACACTTGGTTTTTCTGCAATACACATTTTCATAATTCCGCACAACTTGATTCTGCCCACAAAGATAATGTAAACCGAAAGCAAAGCCAAGTTTACTTGAACTTTGCTGAGGTGCACCTTATTTTATCGAACGATAATGCAAACCGGGAGCGGAACGAAATGAACTTGTTCATTTCTTCCGCCGGGGGGTATTTCTTTTACCATAGTTCCCAGAAAACGGCTTTCTGAAAAAATGTTCCGGTATTTGTAAATCGTCATTGAAACCCTGATTTTTATCTCCAGGATGTCATTCTAAACGGATAAGATCCGGAATGGTATATTGTATCTAACTATTAATCTGGTAATTAATAGGGTTTGTACTGGAGTTATCTATATGCATATCCTGCTTTGTATTATGTGGTTAGTAACCCCGATAGTTATGATTATATAATAAAAAGGTCCAATTAAATCCTGGAATTTTTGAAAGGGTTGGAGTATAATGGAGCTCGGGGATACGAGGAATATGATGAGGAGGAAGGGATGATTTTCGGAATACTGCATGTTGGGGAGGAATCGTATACCTATGGAGGAGTCTCCATGATGGAGGTGAAAGAGGACTTTGAGAGGTTAAAGGCTGGAAAGTTAGTGTCTAAAGGTTGATGGAAAAGTGAAAACTAAAAGGCATAAAGGTATGGTTCCCTTATCCACACCGGATAAGGGATTTTTGTTGTATAAAAATTGTAGTTTTTGATTATTTTGGATAGGTTTGTCATAGTGAATCCCAAAATTGCAATGTATGTTTGAATATGCTGTTTCCCACGTGGAAGGTCTTGCTATATTTGCGACTCTGGTAGCAGGTTTTATCATTACAGTATTGCGTTTCTTTAACTTTAAAAGTAAGAGTGAGATCAAACAAATTTTAAAGGAGGAGTTTGATCAGGTTGTGTTACAATTGGCGTCGGAGAAAGAAACGAGCAGACTGACTGCGGCGATTTTATTGCGTCGTTTCTATAAACAGGAGAATCTGAAAAAATATGCACCATATCATCAGGAAACTATATATGTGATATCTTCTCTTTTGCGAACTCTTCCTACTGGTATTTTTCAAAAAACATTGGGAGACGGTTTGGGTTATGCTGTAGTTTTGGATCATTGTGATTTACAAAAAACGAATTTACAGGATGTTTTAATCAAAGGAAGCGGGAATAGGCCTATCCGGATGAATGGTACTGATTTGTTTATGGCTGATCTTTCTAATGCTCTTTTTGTTTGGTTGAATGCTGAAAATATTGTTTTTTATCAGGCGAATCTATATCATGCTACTTTTAAGGAATGCAATTTTAAAGGAGGTAATTTTCGTCAGGCTGATTTGACCTCTTGTCGGTTCAAAAATGTTTATTTGAATGAAGCGGACTTTACGGGTGCGATGAATATTCCCAGGGAGATTGAAAAATATCTGGTAGGAGGAGTAGTAAAATTTGATGGAATGATTACAACGCAACAGGTAGAGGAAAAGAAGAGAATTTTTTTTAGTATGCCAGGTAAGATGAGGCCTGAAGATGACATTTTGATAAGGGATTTTAGATCACGTATGGAGGCCATGGGGTATGAAGTTGTATTTTATGAGCGTAAGGAATATCGGAATTTTGGTCAGGTTGGTCATATCCGAACGTTGATTTCTGGTTGTCACGGAGTTATTGTTTTTGGCTTGAAACAACTTGAAATCAAGCAAGGTGTTTTTAGACCATCTACCAATGAGAGAGAAGTATGGTGTCAAAAGTGGTTACCGACACCCTGGAATGAAATTGAGATGGGTATGGCTTTAATGGCCGGATTGCCGGTGTTGCTTGTGAAAGATGATGAAATAAATTTGGGGCTTTTTGATGGTAAGATTAGCGAAGTTTTCATTTCGGTTTTATCGACAAATGAAGATTTTAAGAAATTAGAGGAGAACAAGAAATTTTTGCAATGGTGCGGACAGGTTGAAAGAACCGAAACTTTGGCATCCGGTAAAAAAGAGGAATAGATTTATATTTTAAAGCAAGATTCCCTTATCCGTTAATGGATAGGGGATTTTTTTGCTGTAAATTCAAAGGGTGAATGTTAAAAAAGAGGAATTTGCATTTGAATATCAACGAAGTGGCTGAAGTTGCAAACTTTATCAGGAATAATTCGAATAAAGGTAAATAAGCCTTGTAGTTTTTAAGTGAATAATTGATTTTTTAACCTGATGATTTATGGAACAAAGACCTGAAAAATCTTTTTTGACGAAAATACACTCCGGGTATATACAGTTGTGTCTGGGGATCTTTTTCGGAATTGTAGGCATTTTATTGCAATCGGGATATACGATGGCTGCTGATAGCTGGCCGGAACGCGATGGGATGCAGCAGTCACAAATGCAAAGGACTATTCGTGGGAAGGTGATGGATGATAAAGGAGTACCTATCCCCGGGGCGAATGTGTGGGTAAAGGGGACGACTTTGGGAGTAGCTACAGATGTGGAGGGAAATTATACCTTAAAGGTTAGTCCTGAGGCTAAAATATTGAATGCTTCGTTTATTGGTTATTCGGTGGCTGAGAAAAGTTTGGTGCCCGGGGTGGATGTTTATGATTTTTCTTTGGTTCCGGAATCCAAAAAACTGGATCAGGTGGTTGTGGTAGGATATGGGACTACCCGTTTAAAAGATTTGACTGGAGCGGTGTCTTCCATTGGAGCCGGTGACCTGGAGAAGGAGCCGGTGATGAATGTGGCTTCTGCTTTGCAAGGGAAAGCACCTGGGGTACAGGTATCAATGGCTTCTGCAAAACCCGGAGAACCGGTTAAAATAAGGGTAAGGGGATCCACTTCCCTGGAGGGAACGAATGAGCCTTTGTATGTGATTGACGGAATACCGTCGGATCAGGCAGATATGGTGACTATCAATCCGGATGATATCCAGTCGGTCGATATTCTGAAAGATGCTTCGGCTGCTGCAATTTATGGATCGCGGGCTGCGAATGGGGTGATAACCACCAAACGGGGTGTTTTGAGCGAAAAGCCACAGTTGGATTTGAAATACTTTACCAATTTTGATACACAAATTGAGAATTTCAGTATACTGAATGCCGACCAGTTCTGGGGAGTTATGATGGGGGCGGCCATCAATACGTTGAAGGTGGATCCTACGAATGAAACTGCTCTGAGCATAAAGGAGGGTACTATCCTGAAAAATGCCCATACGGACTGGTATAAGTTGTTGTCTCAGAAAGCATATACCAATACGGTGGAACTCTCGGTCAGGGGTGGAAGTTCAAAATTGAAATATTTTACTTCTTTTGGTATGAGTTTTCAGAATGGGGTTTTGAAAGGGGATGACCTGAAACGTTATACGGGACGGATCAATCTGGATTGGGACGTCACGTCTGTTTTGAAGTTTGGTACTAATATCAGTTTGGCTTATACGGATCAATCCCAGGAAGGACAGGGGTTGTGGCAAATCAAGCAATTCCGTCCGGACGTACCGGTTTATGCCGAAGACGGGAGCTATTACAAGATCGGAACTACGGACAATCCGGTTGCCAAAACTCAGATTACCAATAAAATGGATGCTTATCGCCTGAATGGAACTATTTTTGGAGAAGTACAAATCATTTCCGGGCTTCGTTACCGTTCTGCTTTATCGTTAGCGAAGAGTTTTAATTTCAGCGATCAGTATTATCCTAGTTTTTTACAGGAAGGAAATTATTATAATACGTATACAGGCAGGGCGGTAAAGGGTAGCAGTGAATCGGTCCGTACGCTTTGGGATAATACCTTGAGTTATCAGGGAATTTTCAAGGATATACATACATTGGATGCTTTGTTTGGGGTGTCATTTGAGCGTTATAAAGACGGGGATTTCGATGCTACCGGAGTGGATTTTCCAATGGATCATATTTTGACCAATCTGAATAGCGCAACAACTCCTTATGATGTGGGTGGAAATTCTGCAGCGAACGGTTTGGTTTCCGTTTTCGGACGTTTCAATTACAAATTGATGGAAAAATATCTTTTTACGTTTACGGCACGTTATGACGGTTCTTCGAAGTTTGGTTCGCATAATAAATACGGTTTCTTTCCTTCCGGTGCTATTGCCTGGAAGATTGATCAGGAACCTTTTATGAAGGGTATTACAGAGGTGAATGAATTGAAATTCCGTGTCTCCATGGGGGTGACTGGGACGCAGAATATCGGGAATTATAATAATAAAGATTTATATGGGACGAATGATTTTATGGGGAAACCGGGAATCATTCCGACTACTTTGGGAAATGATGATTTGCGATGGGAACGTACCAAACAATTTGATGTAGCCCTGGATTATGCTTTTCTGGATTACCGGCTCAGCGGGAGTATCGGATGGTATTATAAGAACACGAATGATTTGTTGTGGTATATCGATTTCCCGACTTCATTACAACCTTTCAGCGGGATGTATAAAAATATTGGCCGGGTACAAAATAAGGGGTTTGAATGGCAGTTGGATGCTAAGATTTTCAGGGAAACGGATGTGAAATGGGATCTGAGTTTTAATTTGGGTGTCAACCGCAACAAAGTGAAATCTTTAGTCTCTGAGGGTTCGCAGGAATGGGCTGGTAAAGGAGTGATTCAGGGTAGTGGAACCGAAGTTTTGGCAGAGGGCCATCCGGTAGGGGCTGTTTTGGGTTATCAGACGGCAGGAATCTTTCAGTCCTGGGAACAAATCGAGGCTTATAATAGACGCGCTCAGGAAATGAGTGAAGGAACAGTAACGTATTATTATAGCAGTGAAACCAAGCCGGGACAGATTATTTACCGGGATGTGAATGGGGACGGACATATCAGTGTGAAGGACCGGGTGATTATTGCGAATCCGGAACCGAAGTTCCAAGGGGGCTTTTCCTCGAATGTTTCGTGGAGGGGGTTATCCCTTTATGCGATGTTTAATTATTCGGTGGGAGCTGAGCGGCTTTACAACAATACGCTGCAGAATATCTCCGGTTCCCTGAATAATCTGATTGATTATAATTTATATAACCGCTGGTCGGAAGAAAATCCTTCTTCCCTGCTGCCTGCGCTTTATGTGGATGATCCCGTTCCTGCAACCAATAATTTGATGGTGCACAAAGCATCGTATCTGAAATTGTCGCATTTACGTATTCAGTACAATTTACCTGTTCTGTGGGATGCCAGGTATTATAAGGGAGGACAGGTGTATTTTGCAGTTGCGAATGTGTTCACTATTACCCGCTATCCGGGGATTGATCCTGCTTCGGTAGGAAGTGCTACAGCGAATTATGGAGGTAACTATGATAGTGATATATAGTACGTTCCTATACAATTGGTTTACGGCTTAATTTTTAATGATTGCATTTATGAAAAAGATATTTTTTCTTTTAATGGCCGGTAGTTTGTTTCAGGCCTGCCAGCTTACAGATGTATTGAATCAGGAGCCACCACATAACCTCACTCCGAACAATGCCATTACGGACGAGAAATCTGCTGAGACTGCCCTTACCGGGATATATGGGGAACAAATCGGGTATGAATCATATATGTCGATCGGGAATCATGCTATGACTGCCGGAATCCTGCAACGAAATGATAATCCGGGGGTAGTGGTGAGTATTTATTATATTGAAAACCGATTACCGGAGCTGAACCTGGTTGGTGCTGCCTATACTCCTTTCTGGAATGCTTTTAATACCATTATTAATTCTTCAACTCAGTTGCTTTCGGTGGTAGAAGGTATGGGGGATAATCTGTTTACAAACAGGCGGAAAACGGCTATGATGGGAGAGATCCGTTTTTTACGCGGGCTGTATCTGTTTGATTTGTTGAGAATGTTCGGAGAATATGATAAACTGGATAGCAAATACGGAATGATTATCCGGGAGACCCCTCCGACTGCCAATGATGTATATAAGGCAAGGGCAACGGTTCAACAGACGTATGATTATATATTAAAAGACATAGATTATGCGATTGAATATGCCCCGGATTTTACTTCTTCAGATTATGCTTCAAAGTTGGCGGCAAAAGCTTTGAAAATTAAGATCCTTTTTTATATGGGAAAATATGAGGAAGCTTTAGAGGCTGCTAATACTTTTATTGGTAATGGAGAACGGGAATTAGTTTCTCCCTATGCTTCTATTTTTACTGATTTTTCGAATAAAGAACTGATTTATACCCGGGGATTTGCCGGTACAGATGAAGTAAAGTATCAGGCAACGCGGGTACAGGCTTATTATAATGAGGGGAAATGGGGACCTACCCCCTCTTTTGCTGAGTTGGTACGGGGAGATCCCAGGGAAGAGGTTATTTTGAAAAATGGAGTCGGGGATGTTTTCGGACCTCAGCAGACGATTCGGAAAGCTTCGAATGCAGAAGGGACAATGCCCACTTACCTGATGCGTTATTCAGAGATTTATATGATGAAAGCCGAATGTGAGGCCCGTACCGGGAAAGGGGATCCGTTAGCTACACTGAATGCTTTACGTTCCGGTCATGGATTGCCGGCTATTACGGGAGTGACCGATATATTACAGACGATCTATCAGGAATGGATACTGGAAATGGGTTTTGAAAATGGACATGAATGGTATGCGACCTGGCGGATGGGGGTAGACCAATTGCTGGAAACTAACCGGGCTGTTGCTGCAAAAATGGAAACTGCGGCAGATCCGGCATTATATAAAGCGAATTTACCTTATAAAAGAATTTATCCCATTCCTTCGGATGAAATCAGCGCAAATAAACTGATGGAACAAAATCCGGGAAATAACTGATATGCTAAGATTGATTTGTTTATATTTATATGCCAATTTTCCCGGTGAATTGGCATATAAACGGTTTTAATGGTCTTGAATTTGATTATCAGGATATATTTTGAATGATGTTAAATTTTAAACA
>ENA-OOYX01000739-OOYX01000739.1-human-gut-metagenome-genome-assembly--contig:-NODE-739-length-17871-cov-2.474517_pt1 | contig 17871 bp, 10 predicted proteins | sample MGYA00241182_ERZ501387 | MGnify/ENA primary metagenome ERZ501387 (study PRJEB25962, sample SAMEA2042740) | human gut metagenome | biome: human gut; feature: human-associated habitat; material: faeces...
GCCAGAGCCGCCGGAACCACCGCTGCCTCCGCTGCTCTTTCTTGCTTTCTCCATGATCATGGTAAAGGTATCACTGGTGCGTTCTGCATAAGCTGCACCTTCACCTGCCTGTAAATGATAGCAGAAACGAATTGCGCCTTCCTGCGCCGTATCAGATGACTGGAATGCAAGGATCTCAACATTTGCAGAAACACCATCCGGAAGAAGTGCCTTTACGGCTTCCTCTGCCAGTGCCTTTGCCTCTTCCTTCGTTGCTCCTGCTTTTATGCGAAGCGCAGGAAGCTGCTTTGCAATCCGGTCTGCCGCAAGCTCCAATGTAAGTACATTCTGTGCATTCTCATCGTTCATGTACGGGGTTGCCGTAATGGTCATTGCCAAATCACTGCTCTGGGTGCGGTACGCAGTATCACCGCTTCCGCCGGATAATACTACCCGGAACGTATACTGTCCATTTGTTCCTGCAAGTGCGCCGACGCTGCCCTTTACTGCTTCCGTATAGGAAACTTTTTCTATAGTCAGCGGGAACTCGGTACCATATTTCTCCCAGATTTTCTGGCGGATCTCATTCTGGATCACATCTTCGGATACCGCGTCACTCTGTTTCATAGAAAATGCGATGTTTGCAGCTTCTCTTACGATCATATCCGCAAGGTCTTTATTATTCAGGTCAAAATTGCCGCCCTTTACCGATACATTCAGTTCCGCTTTCATGTCCGGATTAGCCATGGAAGACATCACCAGTTTTACAATACGGTCTTTCAGAGACACAATGGAAATGTTGCGAACTTCCATGCGGCTCATTTCATCATCCGCATCTTCAACCTGATCCGGAGTCTCCAGGCCGGTTACCAGAATACCATCCGGGAGTGCTTCGCCGTTTTCATCCAGTGCCTGCCATTTGGAAGAAAGATCCACGTTTTCACGATCTGCACGTACAGCACTCTTCACCTCAAAGCTTTCACCACTGTTTACCTGCAGTGTGGAAGAGGTCTGCTCATTGATGGTTGCGCTGGAAATGGCATCTACAGTTGATACATCCTGCATATTCTCATAGGCACCAATATCACCGCGTCCATTGTATGGACGGGTATTGCCATCGCGGTCAGATGCCGTCAGCCATTTGTTGTTATACACAATCTTGTCAATTGCCGGATTATAGGAAACAGGCTTTAAGGTCAGGACACGTCCTTCCTCTTCCATGTTATCATCCAGCCAGCTGCTATAATCTGCGTAAGAAGCATTTACGCTGGTTCCATCTGCTTTGAAATTGGAATCTGCGTTGGTACTTCCGATCAGGTTATAACCGCCATCCACCTGTGCAGAACCGTCTGCCAGGTAAATATCATTCTTTTCGCCGTACTCATTTTCATTACCGACTACAATGCTGTTTGCCACTACCGTATTCGGGCCGCTTAAGTACAGGCCGCTTCCAGACTCATCTGCCTGATTGGAAGCAAAGCTGCAGTGTACGATCTCCAGTTTGGAATTTCCGTTGCTGGAATAAACCGCACCACCGTACTGCCAGGAACTATTGTCATAAAAGACGCAGTTTTCCAGGCTCAAATCACCGGTACCTGTCTGGTAGATTGCACCGCCGTACAGGCCGGACTCATTGCCTGCAAACGTACAGTTCTTAAATTCTGCCTTACTGGTACTGTTGATGTCGATCGCACCGCCCTTCTTTGCAGAACGGTTGTTGATGAAATTACAATTCTCGATCAGCGCCTTGGTGCTGTCTCTTAAGGAAAGCACGCTGCCGTCATAGTTGGACATCTTCGCATTCTTAAAGGTCAGATCACGGATCGTGATGCGGTCGATGCCAATATACATAAATCCTGATTTGTTATTGAAATTAATCTCATGACCATTTCCTTCAATCGTCAGGGTCTTGCTGGAATCCTTGTACTTTAAGGAAGCACTGCTCATAGCATCCAGTTCGATATCACCTGTGATGTAGATGGTGCTGCCACTCTGCGCATCCGTGATCGCATCCAGAAGTGCTCCTGCCGTATTGATGACCGGAAGTCCTGCTTCCAGCTCTGCCAGGCGTGCAAGCGCATCGCTCAGACGACTGTAATTACTGATAGCAGCTGCATCCAGGCCATATTTTTCCATCCATGCGGTTACCTTTTTGCTGATAGAATTGATCTGGTCCTTGTCCCCCAACGTAATCGCATCAATGTCCGGGATCTGCGCAATGAGGTTTTCCACATACTGTACTGGATCACCTGTTACATGAATGGTGAATGTCTTTGTCAGATCCGGATTTGCGTTGGATACCACGGTCAGTACCACATCTGCATTCTTAACGGAATGGAAGGTGATGCTCCGGCTTGCGGACAGGCTTGTCTCTCCGTTCTGCCATTCATGCTGGTCATCGCCCAGACCTTCCGCAGTAATGCTTTCATCAAGCGGCTTTCCATTTGCGTAGCATGCAGACCAGTTTAAGGAGAAGTCATAAACACCGTTCTCCTCACCACCAATCGCATACGGGAATACCAGTTCTTCCCCGCTTGCAGCAGTAAGTTCTGCCTCTTTGTCCACCGTAAAGGTAGTCAACTGCGCAAACTCAAACTCGGCCGCACCGATATCTCCTTTTGCATTCTGCGGACGACTGATGCCAAAGATATCCTCAGACGTTAAATAGGTATTATCTGCCGGAATCTGGTCAATCAGCGGGTTTTCGCTGCTATAGATCAGGCTTCCATCCTCATCCACCCAGGCCGAGAGATCGCTGTAATCCTTGCTGATTTCACTGGTTCCTGCTCCAAAACCACTTTCCGTTGCATACTCTGCATCAGAGAAGCGGTTATATCCACCATCAACAATATTTGTTCCACCTGAGGAAAAGTATACGTCAAAATTATTCTTGCTGCCGTAAGTGCTCTTGTTTCCGCCAAATACTGTGTTTGCGATTACACCAGATGCCCCTCTTCCAATGTAAAATGCAGCGCAATTGCTGTTTTTGTGTTCATTTCCCATCACGGTACAATTCTTCATGGTCAGCTTCTGACTGGATGCAACATATACAATAAAACCATACTTGCTGTATACACTCTTATTTCCGGTCAGTACACAGTTCTCCATAGTAAGGCCACCACTTGTAACAGCGACTGCACATGCACCGTAACTATCCTTCGTGTTACGATAAGCATTACGCAATGTCAAGTTCCGAAGTGTCAGATCTGAGCCACCAGTTACCTGGAATAAGCTGAATGCACCGCCACCATCAATGGCATAACCATTTCCTTCGATGGTTACTGATTTGGATATAGCAAACTGATAGGTTGAGGTCGTACTGCCAGTCAGTTCTATATCACCTTTAAGATAAAGGGTATCTCCCTCCTCCGCGTTAGTAAGTGCTTCCTTCAGCTCGTCCACGGTAGTAATATTTCCCTGCTGCTCCTCCAGCTGTTTCAGTCTTGCCTCTGCCTGAATGAGCTTATCCCAGTTGCTGATCTCGCTCTCAGTTACACGGTACTGCTCCATCAGCGCAGTTACATCTGCACGGATCCCTTCAAGCAGTTCCTTATCTTTTCTTGCGATTTTGTCCGGGATCTCATCAATCAGAAGTTCCGCATATCTTGCCGGGTTACCCGGTAATTCTGCCGTAAGATCCGCCGTAATGTCCTCATTGGTCAGGGATGCTGCTGTGATCTTTACGCTGACAGCCTGTGGGGATACGATTTCAAATTTCTTGTCACCAGACACCCCCCCAGTGCTGTTCTTTTCGTCTTCCACAACCTTTATGGTATCCGAAAGTTCACTGCCATCCTCTGCAGTCACGGACCAGATAATTCCGTAGTTGAAATTATCACCCTCTTCGCCGCCGATCTCATACGGGATTGTAAGTGTAGAACCATTCTGCTCCGGTGTTCCCAGATTCAGGTAGGTGATCAGAGAATACTCATTCAATTCATACGCTCCGATATCACCAAGTTCGTTCTTCGGACGGTCAATGCCGCGCTGATCCGTATCCGGGAGATATGCGTTGTCTGCCGGGATCTTATCCAGTGCCGGGTTATCCACAGTCTTGATAAGCGGAAGGCCCATTTCCTCCGGATCATAATCATCTGCAGATGTCAGCCATTCATCATGATTGTCCAGTTTGGAAGATACCACGGAAGTATCCTCGGTAAACTGCCCGGAAGATGCACTTCCGACCAGGTTATAGCCCTCATCGGTTACATTGGAAGCGCTCACATCCATAGAGCTTCCTACAATGATGTTATTGGCAAGCACTGCGTTTGCACTGGAAAGAGACACCGCGATGCCTGGGTTGTCGGCCACCGTACAGTTCACCATCTGGAACTCACGACCACCGCTGATATAGATTGCGCCTTTGCTGGAGCTGTTTCCAATGATAGTACAGTTTTCCAAAGAAGCTCCATCACCAGACTGTGAGCCATATGTATAAATAACGCTGGCTCTCTTTGAATTCTGCTTCGCATTTGCAATCGTAATGTCCTGCAGATTCAGAAAACCACCAGATTTGATAACGAAAAATCCATACTGATTTTTTCCGTCTAAGGTATGGCCATTTCCGTTAACCGTAATATTTTTTGTAACGGCTAGGGATGCCGAAGAAGTTGCATCAATATCGTCCGCCAAGATAATCGTATCTCCTGCAGATGCATTTTTTACTGCATTGATCAGTTCCGTGTGCGTTGATACCTCTACTTCATTTCCACTTACCGCGCGTGCATTGAACGGCGTTGCCAGTCCCACATCCAGATCATCGATCAGATCAAACTCATCATCTTCATACTCATCGTCTTCATCCAAGTCACTGTCTGTCGCAGTATCTGCATCACTGGCCGTCTGCACATGACGCTTTGCATTGCTTGATGTTGCAGTAATGACTTTGGAAGCTTCCTCTACCAGACTTCCTTCTTCAGCGAGTGCAGTGACACCAGCTGTTTGCATAATCATCGACACGATAAGGAATACAGAAAGTTTTTGTTTCCACTTTTTTGTGCTGATCTCCACCTGTGATTGTTCCTCCTTTTCCCTTTTTTGTGTTAGTATCAGCTAACTCGTGTATTATATAATTCGGAACTTTTCGCGTCAATGCCGCTAGTGACTATCTTTCTCAGCAACGCCTATTATTGATAATTTTTTCACATATCATAAAAAAACAGACTTTACCAGAAAAAAGGCTGATAAAATCTGTCCCATTTTTTCATTTCTACGTTCTTATATGTCTTACAGCATTGCTGCGGTTTCCGTCGTTTCTGACCTTACGTTTCTGTTCTCTCCATCAGCTGTTTTCACAACCAAATCTGAATACCTTTCATTCCCTACTGGCTTATATAGTCCTGAAATCCACTGCTCTGCATCTCAGTTCCATCTGGAAATACCCACAGTGCTTCTACACCTTCCTGCGCTTCCACAAATCCCAGTCCTGCTTCCGGATCCATATTAAAGACCGCGGTAGACAGGGCATCCGCTCTCGCACTGTCACTGCAAAGGATGCTCACGGAATCATAAGTGTCCCATGGCGTCAGTGTATCCGGGTTGATGATATGATGATACCGCACGCCATCCACTTCATAATATCTCTGGTATGTTCCGCTGGTCACCAGGCAGCTGTCATTCAAATTGACTACATGCAGATATGACTGTGCTGCATCGGGATCCGGGTTTTGCACACCTACACGCCAAGGGGTTCCATCTGCCTTCGTTCCTATCGTTTCAACATTGCCGCCAAGACTTAAGACAGCAGAGGTCACGCTTGCCTCTTTCAGCGTCTCCGCCAGGCGCTTTGTGGCATATCCTTTCGCAATTGCCCCAACATCCAGGCTCATCTCTTCATCTGGCAGATAAACCGTAGATGCCTGCGGATCAATCTGCACCTGCTCAAAATCCATATGTTCTGCTGCCTGCTTCAGCTCCTGTATATCCGGGATTCTGGCCTGGGCCGGATCTGCAACGCCCTTCTCCCGGTATGTATGCCAGATGGACAATACACTTCCCATCGCCACGTTGACCTTGCCTCCAGTCAGCTCATATTCCTCTCTGGAAAGCTCCAGCAGATCAATTAGTTCCTTATCCACTTCAACCGGCGCAATTCCTGCATTATCATTAATGGTTTTGACATTATTCACACCATCATAGTTATCATAAATATCAAACAGTTCATGATATTTTTCCAGGGTATCTTCTGCCAGACTCTTATATTTTTCAAACTCTTTTTCACTTTTTGCATTGATCGTGATACTGGTTATCGTATCAAAGTAATCCAGATACTGGGCATTATATGCAGTCAATGGCTTTTCGCTCTTCGAGCAGCCACACAACAGTCCTGCTGAAATTGCTACAAACAGGATCGTTTTTCTTCTGTAATTCAACTTCATACCTCTCTTTGGTTTCGGATAGTCGCGTTCATAATAGCACATCTGATTCATTATCGAAAGTATTGAACGGCCACAATTTTCCACCTAGATGGTATATTTTTCTCAATATAACCGTCTATCTGGCTCACAATGTCTCTACTCTGCTGAATCTTCTCTTTATCATTCAATCAGCAGAATAGCATTTTCTTTTAGGTAGGGGACGAATTCCACTATTTTCATGCAAAAATACATAATCGAATTCATCAAGCCCATGACTTATCAGTCAGATAGACTCCTCGTCGGGAATAAGTCCTTCTAAACTTTATGGTAAAACCAGTTGATAAGTTTCATTCGCTATAACATTTATGGCATTTTACCGGTCATAATTTATTATGACCGTAAGTTGCTGGTTCTTCAGATATTGTTTTATTATTTATAATAAAAAAGGAAGCTGTTGCCCCATAGATAATCACTTATCCATTGTGCAACAGCCCCACGCATTTTTTTCCAGGCTAGTAAAATCATCCTGTTAATTTTTAATTCTTGCTTTTCCTTCTTTTCTGGCTGTTTCCGCAACAGCTTTCGCTACTACATCTGCAACCTCTCGATTTAACGGTGAAGGAATGATACACTCTGCACTCAATTCCTTTTCCGGAACCATTCCGGCAATTGCCCAGGCCGCCTGACGTTTCATTTCTTCCGTGATCTCCGTTGCTCTTACAGAAAGAGCCCCCTTAAACACACCAGGGAATACAAGAACATTATTGATCTGGTTAGGGAAATCAGAACGTCCGGTTCCTACAACTGCCGCACCAGCTTCCAGTGCTTCATCCGGCATGATCTCCGGTGTTGGGTTTGCCATTGCAAATACAATACCCTGATTCATGGATGCCACCATTTCTTTTGATACCAGTCCAGGTCTGGATACTCCGATGAAAGCATCTGCTCCCTTCATAGCATCTGCAAGCAGGCCATGTTCCTTTAACTGGTTACTGATATGTGAGATCTCCTCCTGTCCAGGATTTAACCCACTATCACCTTCACAGATAATACCATTGATATCACACATGATAATATTTCCAAATCCCATGCTGATAAGCAGTTTTCCAATGGCAATGCCTGCTGCTCCGGCTCCATTAATAACAACGCGCAGTTTTCCCATCTTCTTCCCTGTTACTTTACATGCGTTGATCAAAGCTGCTGCAACAACGATTGCAGTTCCGTGCTGATCATCATGGAAAACAGGGATATCACAGATTTCTTTCAGCCTGCGTTCGATCTCAAAGCATCTTGGTGCTGCAATGTCTTCCAGGTTGATCCCGCCAAAGCTTTGTGAGATCATATAGATCGTGTTCACAATGGTATCCACATCTTTGGAATTTATACAGATTGGAAATGCGTCAACATCTGCAAATTCTTTAAACAGCGCACATTTTCCTTCCATAACCGGCATACCGGCAGCAGGACCTATATCTCCCAGTCCAAGTACGGCCGTACCATCTGTGATAACTGCCACAAGATTGTTTCTTCTGGTCAGTTCAAATGATTTTTCATAATCTTTTGCGATCTGTCTGCATGGTTCCGCAACACCTGGGGTGTATAACAATGACAGATCCTTTCTGGTTTCAATTTTCTTTCTTGAAATCACTTCGATTTTTCCATGCATCTGATAATGCAGTTCCAATGATTCCTGATTAATATCCATTTTCTGTCTCCTTTTAGTCAGACCATTTCTTCTGGATGGAATACTTCATCAAATCTGTTCGCATCCATAAAGCCAAGTTTTACACATGCTTCCTTCAGGGAAATATTTTCTTTGTATGCTTTTTTAGCTGTTTTCGCTGCATTTTCATAACCAATATATGGTGCGATCGCTGTAACAAGCATCAATGAACGGTTCAGGTTCTCTTTCATTTTTTCACGGTTGGCCTGGATGCCTTCTACGCAGTGGATCCGGAAGGAATGAAGAGAATCTGTTAAAAGCGTCACAGACTGAAGGAAATTATAAATGATCACCGGCATGAACACATTTAACTCAAAGTTACCCTGAGATGCCGCAAAACCAATCGTCGCATCATTTCCCATGACCTGGACTGCCACCATTGTTACAGATTCGCACTGGGTAGGATTTACTTTTCCAGGCATGATCGAACTTCCCGGCTCATTTTCCGGTATTCTGATCTCACCCAGACCACACCGCGGACCGCTGGACAGCCACCGTACATCATTTGCGATCTTCATCATATCCGCAGCCAGTGCTTTTAAAGCTCCGTGGGCAAATACGATCGCATCCTTGCTGGTAAGTGCATGAAACTTATTTCCTGCCGTTTTAAACGGGATCCCTGTAAATTCAGACACTGCTTTCGCCGCTTCTTCCCCAAATCCCTTTGGCGCATTTAAACCAGTTCCTACCGCTGTTCCGCCTAAAGCGATCTCTTCCAGAGGGGAAAGAGAAGCATACAGCATTTCCCGTGTTTTTTCTAACATTCCCCTCCAGCCACTGATCTCCTGGGAAAAACGAATGGGTGTTGCATCCTGTAAATGGGTACGCCCACTTTTGATCACATCCTGATTTTCACTTTCAAGACGTTCAAACGCACGGATCATCTCATCCATAGCCGGGATCAGTTTATTATGGATCTGAAGAACTGCTGCAATGTGCATGGCAGTTGGAAAAGTATCGTTGGAACTCTGTGACATATTCACATGGTCATTGGGATGAAGCAGTTTCTTTCCGGCAAGTTCATTGCCACGATTGGCAATTACTTCGTTTACATTCATATTAGATTGTGTTCCGCTTCCAGTCTGCCAGACAGCCAGAGGGAAATTTCCCTCCAGCTTGCCGGTCAGGATCTCATCGCATACTTTCGTAATGCAGTTTTTCTGTCCTTCTGGCATTTTTCCTAACCGGAAATTGGCAACAGCCGCTGATTTTTTCAGAATTGCAAACGCTTTAATTACCTCTACCGGTATTTTTTCCATACCGATCTTGAAATTTTCATAACTTCTCTGGGTCTGGGCTCCCCAGTACTTATCTGCGGGAACCTGGACTTCTCCCATGGAATCATGTTCGGTTCTGTATTCCATTTTACATGCCTCCCAGCTGTTCCATTTTCTTGATACCGGAAATTCCAGGTTCCGTCATGGAAATAGGATCAAGGATAATATCTAACTGTTCTCCTGTTAAAAGCTTGTCCCTTAAGATCAGTTCACGCACGGATTTTCCTGTTTTAATGGCCTCTTTTGCAATGTTAGCTGCCTTCTCATATCCAACATATGGGCAGATTGCAGTAATGATACCAACACTTCCCTCAACCATATTGCGGCATCTTTCTTCATTTGCAGTAATACCTAAAATACAGTTGTCAACCAGTGTACGTACTGCACTGGAAATTGTTTCAATAGACTGGAATAATTTATAGAAAATGATCGGCTCAAATGCATTTAATTCAAGCTGTCCTGCTTCCGCTGCCATGGTTACACTCATGTCATTTCCAATTACATTAAATGCCACCTGATTTACTACTTCTGGAATAACCGGATTTACTTTTCCAGGCATAATAGAGGATCCATTCTGTTTTGCCGGAAGATTGATCTCACCAAGTCCGGTTCTTGGACCAGAAGACATAAGGCGCAGGTCGTTGCTCATCTTGGAAAGGTTAACTGCACAGGATTTGGTAATACCGGAGCATGCACAATATCCATCCAGGTTCTGGGTCGCATCGATCAGATCATATGCCTGTACCAGTTCCAGACCGGAAATCAGGGAAATATTCTTTACAACACGCTGAAAATACTGGACATCTGCATTTAAGCCGGTTCCAATGGCAGTGCCACCCAGGTTCAGATTACGCATTTCGTCCTTTGCACGGTCGAAACGGTTAATATCCCTGCGGATTGCTGTTGCATAAGAATGAAATTCCTGTCCCAGACGGATCGGCACTGCATCCTGTAACTGGGTTCTTCCCATTTTGATCACTTTATTGAATTCTTCCGATTTTTTCATTAAAGCCTCGTAAAGGCGTTCCAATTCCGCCTGTGCCTTGTACAAAAGCTTTAAAGTTGTCAGCTTTCCACAGGATGGAAATACATCATTGGTAGACTGGCCGCAATTTACGTGATCATTTGGATTTACAATGGAATAATCACCTTTTTCACCACCCAGGATCTCAATGGCACGATTCGCGATCACCTCATTGGCATTCATATTCAGTGATGTTCCTGCACCTCCCTGGATCGGGTCTACAATAAACTGATCATGGAATTTTCCGCTAATGATCTCATCACAGGCCTGGACAATGGCATCTGTACGCTTTTTATCCAGTCTTCCTACTTCGTAATTAGTAATAGCTGCCGCTTTTTTGATCTGTGCAAAGCTGTTAATGAATTCCGGATGCATCTTTAAGCCTGTAATAGAAAAGTTTTCTGCTGCACGCAGGCTCTGTACCCCATAATATGCTTCCTTGGGAACCATTTTTTCCCCGATTGAATCATGTTCTTTACGATATTCCTGTGCTTTTGTCTCCATTTTTGTTTTTCCCCCTATAAAATTCCTCTAATTTCTGAAATATTGGAAATACCATTCTCTTCAAGATACTTCTCCATACCATCAATAATTGAAAGTGCAATGGTTGGATCCATAAAAGAAGCTGTACCTACCTGTACAGTCGTTGCTCCTGCCATAATGAACTCAATCGCATCCTGCCAGGTTGCAATACCTCCCATTCCCATTACCGGAATGTTTACCGCATGTGACACCTGATGTACCATACGCAATGCGATAGGTTTGATCGCCGGTCCTGAAAGACCTGCATATGTATTCTGGAATACTGGCTTTTTCTTCTTAATGTCGATCGCCATAGCCAGGAATGTATTTGTCAGTGACACACCATCTGCGCCTTCTTCTTCACAAGCTCTGGCCAGTGCTACAATATCTTCTGCATTCGGTGAAAGCTTGATCACAAGTTTGTGACGGCATGCTTTCCGGATCTGGCGTACCACCTCTCTTGCCATCTCTGTTTTTACACCAAAGTTCATACCTCCTGCCTTTACATTAGGGCAGGAAATGTTTAACTCCAACAGATCCAGATCATAATCATTTAATACATTGACTGCTTCCAGATAATCATCCATAGAATGACCGCCAAGGTTTACAATATTAACAAGATCCAGCTTGTTCATACGATCCAGGTCACATTCAATAAAATGCTTTACACCAGGATTTTCCAGTCCAACACTGTTCATGATGCCGCTTGGGGTCTCCCAGATACGGATTCCCTCATTACCGCCACGGGGATTTAATGTCAGTCCCTTAGAACATAAGCCGCCCAGTTTCTGAATATCAAAATATTCATTCATTTCTTTTCCAAATCCGCATGTACCAGATGCAAGGGCCACTGGATTTTTAAATTTTACTCCTGCAAATTCAGTTTCCAGTCTTTTACTCATAATCGAATACCTCATTTCCTAACATAACAGGGCCATCTTTGCAGGCTCTGCGATTACCTTTTGATGTTTTACAGGTACATACCAGACATGCACCGATCCCACATGCCATCCTGTTTTCCATAGAAACATAAACAGGGGCCTTTGCCTTCAGATCCCGGCATTTTCTATATAAAACCTTCATCATGATCTCAGGTCCACAGGTTAAAATAAAATCGTATTCACGTGGATCAATGTCATCTGTAACAAAACCGCCAACATTTACCTTAACCTGGTCAGCTACCGCTTCATAACGGTCTGTTAAAATCGGCTGACCACTAAATCCCAGATAAATATCTACTTTTGTATCCGGATCCAGTTTTTTCAGTGTTTTAGCTGTAAGATAGAGAGGAGCGATCCCTACACCGCCTCCCACCAGCGCAATTTTGCCTTTTACTTCCGGGAAACCATTTCCATGAGGTCCATCCAGTGTGATCTCATCCCCTGCTTTCAGTTTGGTAAAAATTTCTGTTCCTTTTCCAACTACTTTATACAAAAAGCTGACTGTCTCCGGATCTGCATCAAATACACTGATCGGTCTGGAAAGAACCGGGTATTCATTCCATGCACGTAACATATAAAACTGCCCCATTGCAGCCTGATTTTCTTTTTTTACTTTCATAAGGTAAAAATCATCGCTTACCTGTTCATTCTGTAAAATTTCAGCCATTTTCTATACCTCTCCTGTTTTTTGTTTTGTAACGGACGAAATAATGATTGTCAGTAAAATATTGGTAAAGAATGCCCACATAAATCCAGGCCATCCCATTGGACTTGCTTTTAAGATCCTTGTTGCAAAAAGGATCACAATACCTGCTGTCATTCCAAATGCTGCACCTGCTCTTGTACAGCCTTTCCAGTATAAACCAAGTAAAAATGCCGGTGCCAGCTGCGCCAGTCCTGTATACGCAACATCCTGTACGATCTGTACCAGTGTTTCCGGCGGGTCAAGTGCCATAATTCCGCAAACCACTGCAATAGCAAGTACGATACTTCTGGATAAAAGCATATTCTGCTTGTCTGATATTTTTCCTTTTCTGTTTAATAACACAAGATCCTGGGATACGATCTGGGAAGAAACCAGAAGCATTGCATTGATCGTAGAAATACCGGCTGCCGCCATTACCAGTGCTGCTACAAACCAGTTAGAATGTAAAAGCATAAGAACCGGTAAAATATTATCAGCTGCACCTACCTGCTCTGGTGTTGCCAGTAAATGTCCTGCCAGACCAATAAATAAAGTTGCAAATCCATAGATCAGGATCTGGGAAACCGGGATACTGATAGCAGATTTTGCAATGGCATCCTCGTCCTTTGCCATCAGAGACTTGCTCCAGATATGAGGACAGAACCAGATTCCAAATGGAAGTACCAAAAACTGCATAACCCAGTATTTATCTGTATAAAGCCCCTGTGCGCCTGGTCTTGATAAGAGTTCCGGTGCCTGTGCAATGATCCCTGTAAAAAGTTCTTTAATCCCGCCTACAGGTGCGATCGCGATCCATGCTGCAAGAACAATACCTACCATCAGGATCACTGCCTGGATAGCATCAAGAAGTACAACGCCACCTGCGCCTCCGATCAATACATACATCAGAGAAAATAAAATGGATACAATAATAGCTGCCGTATAAGAAATTGCATTTCCGCTTACAATGCTCATTGCTCTGGCATTTCCCACATACTGCATGGAAAGAAATACCATTGTCATAAGTACTGAAATACAGGAAGCCAGCACTTTCAGATATTTACTCTTATAGCGGTCCTGAAGATAATCACCAAGTGACATATATCCCTTTTCTTTCGCTAAAATGCGGATCTTATTTCCAAAATACACCACCATAAGAGCTACCCATACCTGGCTTAATACCATAACAATATAAGGGATACCATGGGTATAATACATTCCAGGTGCACCAAGGAAAGCAAATGTACTCTGCATTGCCGCGATCATGGTCAGAGGAAGAAGCACGGAACTGACACCGCGGTTTGCAAGGAAGAAACCCTCTGCACTTTTCTGTTTCTTTTTGTGTCCATTCCATACAGTAATGACTAACATGGCCACCAGGTAAAATATAATGATACCCAGACTGATCTGTCCTGTACTCATTTGTTTTCTTCCCCCTTATCTTTTTTGCTTGTCTTTACAAACTCATGGCTTACCCATAATACAAACACCAGATTTGCTACCATTAAAACCCACCAGTATACCAGTGTGACTGGAAGCCATCCAAAAAGATAAACCTGCGGTCCTTTTGTAAATGGAAACGGTATCAATGCCAGTAGCAGCAGTACCAGGAATATGATCCCTATCTTTTTATGATTCATGTTTTTCCTCCTCATCTGTATATACGATTTTTCCCCTGCAGATCGTATATTTTACTTTTCCGTATAGTTCTTCCCCAATAAATGGGGAATTTTCTGACTTAGACCAAAAATGCTCTACCCTCCATTTCTCACGCTCATCAAATATGACCAGATCCGCATTTGCGCCTTTTTTGATATTACCACACTCCATACCATACAATCTGGCTGGCATAACCGTCATCTTTTCAAGAAACTGTGATAAGGTCATATGGCCTTTTCTTACCAGATTTGTAATTCCAAGGGCCAAAGCAGTTTCCAATCCGATCATGCCGCTTGGTGCCTGTTTCAGTTCCCTGTTTTTTTCTTCTGGGCTATGGGGAGCATGATCTGTGGCGATCACATCTAATACCCCTTCTCTCAATCCCTGGATCAGGGCATATCTGTCTTTTTCTGTTCGCAGAGGCGGATTTACTTTTGCAAGAGTTCCTTTTCTAAGTACAGCTTCCTCTGTCAGTGAAAAATGCTGCGGTGTAACCTCTGCATAAACCTTCGCTCCCATTTTTTTCATAAGACGTATGATCTGTACGGAAACCTCACTGCTGACATGCTGGATATTGATCTTAGCCCCGGTACGCAGTGCCAGCAGGCAGTCTCTCGCAACCAGTACTTCTTCAGCAAGAGCCGGTGCTCCCTCTAAACCAAGTTTTCTGGCAACCTCACCACTGTTGATTCCCGAATTTCCGATCAGATCTGGATCTTCTTCATGAAAGCTAATAGGTACATCCAGCTGTGCCGCTGTTTTCATGGCTTCCATTACCAGTTTTTCATCTTTGATTGGAATACCGTCATCTGTAAAACCAATAGCACCCGCTTTTAAAAGTTCCGGCATATCTGTAAGTTCTTTTCCTTTCAGGCCCATTGTTACAGCTGCCGTATTATAAACATGGATTGGAAGTGTTTCTTCCCGTTTCTCCAGCTCTTTCAGGACTTCCACATTGTCGATCACAGGTTTTGTATTCGCCATGCAGACCACGGTGGTATACCCGCCTGCAGCTGCTGACCTGGCTCCTGTTTCTACATCTTCTTTATATGTAAATCCTGGATCACGGAAATGTACATGAATATCAACCAACCCTGGTGCTACGATCTTTCCTTTGGCGGAAATAATTTTTTCATAGCTTTCACTTTCAGAAAATTTTCCAATCTCCTTTATCCGGCCATCTTCAATGATCAGATCCAGTGTTTCATCCAGACCTGTTTCCGGATCAACGACTCTTCCATCTTTGATTAGGATCATGACGCCTCCTCCTTCAGATATTCATACATCACCCGCGCGCCTTCACATATATCCGTAATGGATGCAAACTCCATTCTGTTATGTGAAACACCTTTTACACAGGGGATAAATACCATACCTGTGTTACAGATACCGGCAAAAGACATTGCATCATGCCCTGCTCCGCTGACCATTCTCCGGCAGTTTACGCCAAGTCTTCTGGCTGCCATCTCCAGACCATTCTGAACATCTTCGCTCATATCAATAGGCGGTATCTCGCTTGTTTTTACTTCCAGATACTCGATTCCACGCTTTTTGCAGATCCGTCTGGCACTTTCCCGCATTTCCCGTTCGATTCGATCCAGGCTGGATACCTCAATTCCACGGATATCTACTCCTAATTCCACTTCACCAGGGATTACATTCAATGCATTGGGATGATTATTTACAACACCCACGGTAGCAACTGACTGATATACTGCCTCACGGTTTCCGATCCGCTCCAGTTCCAGTATGATCTCAGATGCAGCACACATTGCATCACAACGCATACCCATAGGCGTTGCACCTGAATGTTCTGCCATACCACGAAGATACAGTTTAAACCTTCTCGGTCCTGCAATCGTCTGTACGATTCCTACCGGTGTACCTGCTTCTTCCAGCACCTTTCCCTGTTCAATATGAAGTTCCAGATACTGTTTTACCCCATTGATCCTTGACGGATGCAGGTTTAATGAGCGTTCCCTGAATATCTGCTCCAGGCTTTTTCCCGCTTTAGACACAAGGCTTCCCACATCCTGTTTATAAATTTCTTTTGTGATCAGGCCACTTCCAATTGTACAACAGCCAAAATTACTGGATTCCTCACAACGGAAAGCCCCAACGCGTAAAGGAATATTCACCCCATCTTCCCTGGCCCATCTCATTACCATTAATCCGGCTATAATGCCTGCAACACCATCATATCTGCCTCCTTCAATTACCGAGTCCAGATGAGAGCCGATCAGGTAATATTCTTTTCCGTTAGCATTGGATGCATAAGTATTCCCCACCTCATCTTTCAGGATCTTACAGTTTAATTCTTTCGCCAGGCCTGCAAAAACCTCATGCATCTGATCTTCCTGTGCTGAATAGCCCAGTCTTGTCACGCCCCCTGTTTCCGTGCATCCAACATCATAAAAGCTGTCAAACAGTTTTTCACAATACTGGACATCTTCAATACGATTCTCCATCGAAATTCCTCCTCGAATTTGATGATCTTATTGTATCTAAGGAGGAACATGTTTACTATATCTACAAAAACAAGCTTTTTGCGATATTTTTTGTTTAAAATAACAACTTTCTATTTACCCTCTATAAATTTATGTGCCAAAAATGCCAGATAAAGTCTGAAATTATCATCCGGTCGTTTCATATCCATTCCCGTAAGTTCCTGGATACGGTTCAACCGGTATTTAATTGTATTTTTATGTGTATACATTTTTTGTGCTGCCAGTTCCATACTGTTCCCGCATTCATAATACACATACAAAGTTTCTGTCAGTTCTTTATTATGTACTGACTTTAAAATATCCGTGAATACATTTTCCTGCGCAGAACACAGAACCTGTTCCAATTCACAAAACATCTGAAGATCTTTATACTTATAGATCATCCTGTCCCTGTAAAGCACACTTCCTACGTTCATTGCTTTAAAAGCCATACTGTAAGAATCACGTATCCCCTGAAGTCCTCTTTTTATTGTCCCGGTTCCACACATCAGCACATTTTTTTCTTTTCTCCAGGACTCGGATAATTCTTCGTCACAGATATACTGATCCAGCTTACATTCCAGTTCCTCCTCCTGCTTTCCTTCCAGCAATAAAAGAAATCCTTTGTCCAGTGTAACGAGATAACATCCCGATATCTTAGGATCCTCCTGAAGTTTGTGATGCAGTGTCTGGCATAAAAAACGCTGTGTCTTCTTTTCCTGCTCTGTTGGTGTATACCGCTTTCGAAAGCAGATATTTACAGCTACAAAACAACTGGAGTCTATATCGAAACCAAAAAGGCGGCCTCTCTCCGCCATTAAGATCTCATCTGTGTAGTTATCATATAAAATATCCTTTACATATTTTTCCAAAATAGAAGATGCGTTCTCTTCCCGGAATATCTGATCCATCACATTGATCAGAATATCTATATACGAAAGATGAAATGGTATTTCCAGAAGTGGCAGGCTGCATTCATCTGCCTTCTGCATAACCTCTTTTGATATTTTATCTACATAACTTCCTGTTTTTACCGCAACACAACAGCAGGTATCTGCCAATTCTTCGATCAGCCTACACTGTTCTTCTACGCCCTTACGCACGGAATAAAAACTTGTGATCAGAAAATCATTTCCCTTGAGCCACCTCTTGATCTCCGGGACCTCCATCACCGTCACATGCTCCACTTTCCTAAAAAGTCCCTCTTCCCCCGCCACCA
>ENA-OOYX01000770-OOYX01000770.1-human-gut-metagenome-genome-assembly--contig:-NODE-770-length-17215-cov-2.681527_pt1 | contig 17215 bp, 30 predicted proteins | sample MGYA00241182_ERZ501387 | MGnify/ENA primary metagenome ERZ501387 (study PRJEB25962, sample SAMEA2042740) | human gut metagenome | biome: human gut; feature: human-associated habitat; material: faeces...
TTAAGGCCTACCTGCGTTCGCTGTACGTGGTCATCGAAGAGGATGAGTTCGCCGAGAAGTACGCCGGCGACGAGTATCCGGAGGAGTAAGACCAATGTGGGGGCGTCGGTGAATAAGGAGATAGCCGGCGCCCTCTCCTATTTTTGAAAGGAGAAAAACCATGGCAAATGAGGTAAATTGCTGCATGATATTTAAGGAGGGTGTGGAATGAAGCCATTCTGGAAAAATTCCCGGAAGAAGAAAACGAAGAACCCTTCCACGCCTCCCCAGCAGAAACCGAGAACACGGGCAAAACCGAAGTCCATGGAGGAACCGTGGAAACCTCCCATGGCTGTTCCGCCCAAAGCGATGGGGCAAGAAAGAACACCCATCACACAGATGCTGGAATCGGCTCGTCCCGTCCGGAAAGAGTACATTCCAGCCAGGCCGTCGACGCGAAAGAGCGAGTATTATCACGAGTTTCGCTCCAATTTTCAGCAGCTGCTTTCTCCAAAATGTCGCCCGATTGATATTTGGAGGGATTTCATCGTCATGGTGGCCTGCGCAATGTCCAATACCGTGGATAAAGCCCATTATGATGAGCGGGAGAAACGGTATCTGGAAATCATCAACAAATACGAAGAATCTCAGCAGCATATTTTCCCCAAACTCTACGCCGCTGTGGTCCTGGCTCTGGATGAAAACCCGGAACAGGACTTTCTCGGCGAGATGTTTATGGATCTGCACCTCGACTATGAGGAGCTGAAACAGATATTTACGCCATACCACGTGTGCCAACTGATGGCGGACATCACGATGGACGACCTTGTTGAGCAGATTGACAAGCAGGGCTATGTTTCCATCAATGACTGCTGCTGTGGAGCAGGAGCAAATCTAATTGCCGCAATCAATTCCGCCCGACACAAATTAGAAGATGCGGGCCTGAACTTTCAGAACCACATTCTGATCATCGGGCAGGACATCGAGGAACTGGTGGCGCTAATGTGTTATATTCAGATCTCCCTGCTCGGGGTCGCTGGCTATATCAAGGTCGGAAACGCCCTTACGGAGCCAATGACCCCTGGCGACAGCATGGAAAATTACTGGTTCACGCCTATGTATTTTTCTGACGTATGGCACACAAGAAGAACCATTCGGACGTTTATGGATTTATTTAAGGAGGATGCGACATGAATAAATGGCCAAGATGCGAGGACTGCGTGCGCGACAATTACCTTAGAGCGCCCGTCTGTCAAACCTGCGTTGCCGGAAGCAATTTTTTGCCCCGGGGACGCAGCAAGATTTACTACGAGTCTGTCCAGGAGATGAATCAGCCGCCGGCAGCTTATCGCGCTATAGTTCAGGCCTTGCGGAGGTTTGACGATAGCGCTCTTGTTCCGGAGATTCTGGACGTGACGTTCAACGAGCCAGCCACTATCGTCTTCTGGGCCGATGGCACCAAGACTGTGGTCAAAGCCGTTTACGACGAGTTCGATCCGGAGAAGGGGCTTGCTATGGCGATTGCGAAGAAAGCTCTCGGCAACAAGGGCAACTACTACAATGTCATTGCAAAGTGGACGGACGAGTATCTTGAGAAAGAGGACAAGTGATGCCCCGTGGCCATTCAGTTATATGACTACCAGCTCGAAGCTCTGAATCGGATGAAAAACGGCTGTATCCTCTGCGGCGGGGTTGGTTCGGGGAAGTCCCGGACCGGCCTCGCTTATTACTATGTGCAAGAGGGCGGCAAAGTGGGTACGGACGAGTATATTCCGATGAAGAATCCCAGAGACCTCTACATCATCACCACTGCACGAAAACGGGACACCTGTGAATGGCAGGGCGATTTGGCTCCGTTCCTGCTCTCCCCCACTCCGGAGGCCAACTACTACAAAAACAAAGTGGTCATCGACTCCTGGAACAACATTGGTAAGTACGTTGACGTCAAGGACGCCTTCTTTATCTTTGATGAACAGCGGGTGGTGGGGTATGGCGCCTGGACCAAGGCGTTCCTCAAAATCGTAAAGTCGAATGACTGGCTTCTGCTCTCGGCCACGCCTGGCGATACCTGGCAGGATTATATTCCGGTCTTCATCGCCAACGGGTTCTACCGCAACAAGACCGACTTTGTGGACCAGCATGTGATCTACGATTGGAGGGCCAAATACCCGAAGGTTGACGGCTACCGCAATACCGGAAGGCTAATCCGGCTTCGGGACAGGATTCTGGTCAACATGGATTTCAAGCGGCAGACAGTATCCCATCATGAGGACATCCGGGTTTCGTATGATATTTCCAGGTATAAGGACATCATGCGGACGCGATGGAATCCCTGGGAGGACAGGCCCATTGAAACTGCGGCCGAACTCTGCATGGCGCTTCGCCGGGTGACCAATTCGGATGAATCCCGGTCTGTTGCGATACTGGAAATCATGGAGGACCATCCCAGGGCCATCATCTTTTACAGCTACGACTATGAGCTGGATATTTTGCGTTCACTGGGGTATCCGGAGGGTACGGAGGTTGCGGAGTGGAACGGTCACAAGCACCAGGAAATCCCTACCGGAAAAAAGTGGGTGTACCTCGTCCAGTACACCGCCGGCTGCGAGGGTTGGAACTGCATCACCACGGACACTATTATATTCTACTCGCAGCAGTATTCCTACAAGGTTGCTACGCAGGCGGCCGGACGGATTGACCGGCTGAATACGCCCTACCGGGATCTCAACTACTACCACCTGAAGAGCTTTTCCGGGATTGACCTCGCCATCAGCAAGGCTCTGTCCAAGAAGAAGAACTTCAACGAGGGCAAGTTTGTCGGTTGGGCCACAAAGCCGTTGGAGGTGAACCCCAAGAGTCATGAACAGGAAAGACGTCGCAGAGCTGCTTAACCGCAGGCGGAGACAAATTCTCGTTCACAGCATCATCTATTACAAAATGGACGATAACCTCATTTCGGATAGCGCCTGGTCGGCATGGGCTACGGAACTGGAAGAGCTTCAGAAGAAGTATCCCGACATCGCCGCCAAGGTTCCCTATGCAGAAGAATTCAAAGACTTCGACCACTCGACTGGTATGAACCTGCCTTTGGATGACCCCTGGGCCGTCAATAAGGCCCGACAGCTGCTTGCAATGAAGGACAGAGGATTCTGCATCCAATGTGAGCAGCTTGAAATTAAACTCTAAAAGGAGAAAGACGATGAATGACGAAAATAAATTTGCGTCAGACCATAGCGATGTTGAAAGTCGCGTTTTCGCTTTTCGCAGTTGCATGGAGCCTGCTCTGCATCTGTTTCCGGAGAACATCGTTGAGAGGTTGAAAAGCGACGGCTTCTTTACGGCCCCGGCCAGCACCAAATACCATGGAGCATACGAGGGCGGTCTATTCGAGCACAGTCTGAATGTGACCAACTCTCTGGTAGAACTCACAAAGCAGAATAGCCTGACGTGGGGACGCCCGGAATCGCCTTACATCATCGGCATGTTCCATGATATTTGCAAGCAGGATCAATACCGGCATCCGGTTGACGCGACTTTCTATGGTGGCGGTGCCCCGATCCCTCTTGTTGATGAAAGCAAGTGGGAGTACGACCCCGATGCGGTTCTCAAAGGGCACGGGGAGAAGTCGGTGATGCTGCTTTCCCAGCATTTGCCCCTTACCATGGAAGAAATCCTGTGCATCCGTTATCACATGGGCGCCTTTGTAGACCAGAAAGAGTGGAACGACTACACAAGGGCAATTCATGCGTATCCGAACGTCCTCTGGACGCATACGGCAGACATGCTTGCGGCGCACATCCTGGAAGTTGACAAGTGACCATACCTTATTATATTCTGTCTCGAAAGAGGTGAAAGGAATGCTTGGTGCGATTATTGGGGACATTGTTGGCTCCAGATTTGAACGGCACAACCACAAGTCCAAGGACTTTGATCTATTCACAGACCGGTGCCGGTTTACAGATGATACAGCCATGACGGTGGCGGTCGCCAAAGCTCTGCTGGAGTGCAAAGGCGACTATACCGAGCTCAGTGATCATACGGTTCGGTGTATGCAGGAGATTGGGCGAAAGTACCCCAATGCCGGGTACGGACAGATATTCTACCTCTGGCTCCACCATAAGAACCCGGGGCCCTACCGGAGCTACGGAAACGGCTCCGCCATGCGGGTAAGCCCGGTGGCTTATGTTGCCAAAACGGAAAAAGAATGTATCCAACTTGCCAAAGCAGTAACGCAGGTCAGTCACGATCATCCAGAGGGGATAAAAGGCGCGGAGGCTGCGGCTTTGGCTACTTGGGGTGCACTGAATGGCGCGACAAAAAGCATGATCCAAAAGCGAATCGAAGATCAATATTATATTCTGGACTTCGCAATCGACGAGATCCGCCCAAAGTACCGCTTTGACGCAAGCTGCCAGGGATCTGTCCCTCAAGCAATCGAGGCGTTTTTGGAGTCGGAAAATTTTGAAGATACCATCCGCATCGCGGTCTCCCTCGGTGGGGACAGCGACACGATCGCAGCCATTGCCGGCGGGATCGCGGGAGCCTATTACGGCGTCCCGAACGACCTTAGACTGAAAGCAATAGAGTATCTGCCGGCAGAGTTCATTGATATTCTGGAAGACTTTGAGAAAAACTATTGTTGAAACGCAAATCGGGGCCACCCTCATCTTTGGGGGTGGTCTTTTCTTATTATTAGGAGGCACTGCCAATGGATAAAAAGCAGCTACAAGAGTTTATCAGCGCCATTGGGTCGATTGCGGAAACGGCCCTTCTCTTTTATCGGAGCACCCTGGCGGCGAAAGCAACCCCGGAAGAGGCTATGCGGTTGACCCAGGCCTTTATCGCGGCCATATTTTACGGCAACAAAAACAGCAGCTCCACTCCGGAACAATGAAAGGAGAACATTATGACGATTCAGGGGTGGGTTCTCTTTGGGATTCTTGCTCTCTTTATTCTTTCGTTTGGCATCTTTGGCGCAATTATATTTGAAAAGATTGTCTGGAAGGTCCTCAGCGTTGTAGCAGCCATGCTCCTTATCATCGGACTCTTTGCCGGGATGCGCTGGTATTATCAGAATACCGCCAGCGGTCAACGGGCAATGACTGACCAGAAAAGTGAACTGGACAACGGGCTCGAACGGACGGTGACGATTTATACGGCAGATGGTGAGATCATTGCACAGTACACTGGGAAAATTGACATTGAGGGCAATGACGGCGGCTACGTCCTCTTTGACTATGAGGGGAAGCGCTACACCTACTATAACTGCTTTGTGGAGTCTATTGCGGACATTAAGTAGGGTACGGACGAAAAATTATATTTAAGAGGTAAGACTATGGCTGGATTGAATTGTGAAATCAGATGGGAAACCCGGCTCTGTGAGGTAGATGGCGAGCTTGGATATTTCCATTGCTGGGAGCATTGGTCCAATGTGATAGATGCGAGTCCGCTGCGGGGTGGTCATCCCGGAGGCCAGATTGGGCAAATCTATGGAATTGTCGAGTTTAAGGACGGCGTCCGGCGGATCGACCCTGCAAAAATCAAGTTCTGCGACGACGAAAACGCTATTCTGGCGGAGATGGAGAAACACAATCGCGCCGGTAAATCGGAGGGTCAGTAATGAAAGTTTGTATTTTATCGAATGATGACCCCGCGGCCTTTCAAAGCTCGATCAATGCTTTTATCGCTGACAAAAAGGTCATCGACATCAAGTATCAGAGCATGAACCTGACGCTCAAGTTTACGAATGGGGTTCCTTCGGAATCAATCATCGTGGATCGTGCGCTCATCATCTATGAAGAATGAGCAGATAGCGGCAGTTCGTTGCAAATGCGGACGCCCGGCACATATTTGGCATTCGCGGGATGGATATTTATGCGGGTGCATCAATCCAAAAGTGGAATGCGAAGATGAAAGGAGAAACTAATGAGTATTAAGTTTGAAGGTCAGGTCTTAAAATTTGGCACCGTGGATAAATGCAATAGAAAATTTGCCCCGGACTGCAAGATCACGTTCCCCGAGAAAATCCCGGTAGCCTACAACTTCGATATGGATGAAATAATCGGACATGCTGATATTTCCAAGGTGGAGGACGGACTCAAAGGCGTGGTATCATTGTTCGATACGAATATTCTCCCTGGAAACGAGTATTTCGTTGGCGGATATTATACCAGGATCAAGACGCATGTGGAGAACCATATCACTATTGTCGATTCTGGTAGGTTGGTCAGTATGAGTATCATTCCGGAGCATAATGTCGCTGATGAAAATTTGAAAGTTAGGAGAGTTGGACCCAATGCTGAAAATTGAAAACACCGAGGTTCTGGGCTGGGAGCACGCCATTCATGGTATGCGCAATCCGATGAACTCTTGGGCGAATAGCGATTCCAGTTGGAGATATGTCGCTCCAGCTCAGAGGGAAGGTCATATTTTGGCTTCTTATTCTGATGATTCTGAATTTTGGATCGGCCCTAATGATGCGAATTTGATGAACCGTCTCCGCAACGCCGGCACCGACCACCGGAAGTTCATGCGGATGATACCGGTCTATGTAGACCTGATTGGCCCTCTGTACTGGTGGAAAGAGTTTGATACATACAAGGTTGGTACTGTGACTAATAGTTGCTCGACTATGCACAAGATTGCAGCGAGGGAATTTGCGCTGGATGACTTTTCACATGATCATTTAACTCCGAGATTCAGAAATATGTTAATGGAAACAATTGACGAGCTTAATTATCTTAGAGATAAATATAATCACTTTGATGCAGAAAAAGAAATGAGTATGAAGGCTGGATATATATTTGACTCTAAAAAAGATGTTTGGTGGCAGATAATTCAGCTTCTCCCGAGCAGCTATAATCAGACTCGTAATGTCATGATGAATTATGAGGTTCTGGCGAATATTTATAAGAGTCGTCGAGGACATAAGCTGGACGAGTGGGTGGATTTCTGTAAGTGGATTGAGAGCTTGCCATATAGCGAGTTGATTCGTAAATCTACGGAGGAATAACCATGAATAATTTTAATTCATTCAGAATCGAGAATCTTCCTAAAACACGAAATATTACGCGACCAATGATTTTAAATCGAGTTATGTCAAGGGAAAGTTTGGAACTGTTAGAAAGATATAGGAACGGTAAATATCTAAGCGTGATAACAAATTTTGGATGCCATTATACTTGTCCATACTGCATTGTTAAAAATAATCATTTAGATATCCCGTTGACTACGATCGATGGTCTTAATCATTTGTTTACGGAGATAATAGATAATCAATGTAATTGGGTATCCTTGTCCGGCGGCGGTGATCCATTATGGGAATATGGTCAGCATACTGATTGGTATGATGCATTTTTTTGAAATTGTTAATGATGCAGAAGTAAAAATTGAATTACATACCAGTCTGCCAAATTTACCAAACGTTCCTTATGATAGGTTCGATAGAGTTGTTTATCATTTACATAGCCCGGAACAACTACGTGCCATAAAAAGACAAAACTGTTCTATAATACGCATCGTATTCGTGGTTACAGAAGATTTTACGGAGGATCTTATAAATCGCATTGCGGTATTCTGTGCTAATTGTGATGAGATCGACGAGTTAAGTTTTCGTCAAATGGTCGATGATCATTATCACGAAACGAAGTATTGTTATGATTATTTGAAAGCCGGTCATAAAAAACTGTGGTGGTATATCGAGCAAAATGACTACAACCTATATTATTGTCAAAACCGTATTTATACGGAATATAAAAATATTGGAAAAATGGAGGATTAAATTTATGCATTTTACAATTATTCAAATTATTATCATGTTTCTTATCGGCTATATATGCCTCTATACACTGGTTGATCGCATTATGAAGTGTATTGAACACTGTGCTACAGCCAAAGCATACGGACGGTTCAGAGAAGCCGGAGTAATGACCAAAATGAATGATGTGGCAGCTGGCATCGCAAAATCAAAAGAGGAGAAAGACAATGTTGAGAAAGGATTTAATTAAGAACAAGATATACGGAATTATATTCATTGTACTTGGAGCGTTGACAATCCCGATTGAATGGGATGCAACGTTCTTTTTATTTACCTTGATGTTTGGCATTTTATTATTTGTATCGAGAGAAAATTGCATTATGAATTAAGGAGGCGGCTATATGAGCCGGGCTGAAAGGAGAAGGGCACAGAAGTGTGAGCAGAAATCTAAAACCGCTACATACAATCTGACAAGAGCTCAATTAGATGCCCTGGTTCGAGAAAAGATATCTGGTGAACTGGATAGAGTTAAGCAGGAGGCTACGAATGATGCTATCAATCAGGCGATGATCCTTCTGCTTACTCTGCCGCTTGAAGTGTTGATGGATCACTATTGGACGAAGACATATGCAAAGCGGATTCCAAAGTTTACAGAGCATGTTCTCGAATATTATGAAAAGTGGCAAAACGATGAGTTAGATATGGACAAGCTCAAAGAAGATCTTTGGATATATGGTGGCGTGCGATTAGAAGAAGTGGAGGGTAAGTAAATGGGATATTTAATTTTAGGAATTATCATCTTGGCAGCCATTCTTGTTTTAGGCGTATATATTGTTTTATCTGTTATGAATGCTGCAATGTGGATGGACGATTCTATGAAATGGGGAGGTAGAGATGACAGCTAAGGACGACAGAAAAAACGCAGAGGGTTATAACGATCCGACAGCTTACAATGCGATCAAGAATGTGGAGCAGGAACAGGACAAGGACGATGTGAGGTTTCATCAGTTATTGAATATGCTGTTTTCACTTTGTGAATTGGCAGATTTCCATATTGAGGGACGAGTTGTGCTGAAGGATAAAAGAACGGGAAAGGTTTGGAGGTAGGTGAGATGAAAATCTGTAAAGTAAGACCAGATTATTCAACCTGTTCCGCTTGTATAGCTACTCAAGAAATGTTCAACGTGGTTGACGATTGCGGTAAATGTAAATCGAATACCGATACTTATGAATTATTGCAGGTCGGAACTGGATTTTGGAGCGGTGACTATGCAATGGTTCAAAAGGACGGCAAAATCACCAAAGTATCATTAAACCGCGTTTATGACGTAAAGGAGAGTTTATGATGACTATGGAAGAATTACAGAAAGCGTGCGAAACTTTGGCAGAGGCGTGGAACAAAGTTTTGGAGCCGATGGAGAAACTGGCTAAAGATTTGAGTGAAGCCTTCGGACGTATGTATGCTTCTGAGGAAGAGAATCGTAAAATTCGCACTGGTCGGAAGCTTAAATCTGTAAGGCGTGTGCCGGATTCTAAGATGTCTACGTACAATTATAAGCCTGTTGTGAAGCGCAATTTGCCCTATCAGAGACGGAATTTCTGACCGATTTCAGCTAATCTAGGTTAAAAATCTTTGTAGTAACAGGTCATTTTTCTGCCCACTTTTTGGTTTTAGGATTTGACCAAATCCCGGATATTTTTGACCAGAACTGAAAAATCGGTGTCAATTTGGAGAAAATTTATGAATTTTGGTCAAATTTCTGGCCATTTGCCCGGTTTTGCCCACTTTCAAAAACCCGGATTTGACCAGCAAAAACCCAGTATTTATGCGGGTTTGCGGGCTTTCTGCCCACTTTCCCACTTTTAATACTAAACTATTATGATAGAAAGTTTAAAAATATATAGTAATAGGCGAATAAAAGTGGGTTTTTGACCAGAAGCAAGAAAGAGGTGATTTTATGACTTACGATAAGAAATTGGTCGAGGATTGGTTGTGCGAACATTTTCCGTATCATTTACGAGTGAATAAAGATATTCCGAATGGTGCACATGTGACGATGAAAAATGAAATCGCCATATCACAAGAATGGCTATGGGTTGATAATCCGCCGTATCAATCTTTTGAAGATGTGATGTTCGGTTATACCATTCCTAGGGATTTTTATTCAGGTGCCGGAGCTTCGTATTGTGGATATCCATTTGGTGGATTGTATCCGATAGGAGGTTTGCCGTGAATGTAAAGAGAAAGGTAACATGGAAAGATATTTTCAATAATTTCAAATCGGTGTATCCGCGGTTATCGAAAGAAGCCCAGGATTACCGTCCGTACAACTACATGAGCATTATCGTATATTTAGCAGACGGAACCAAGGTGGTTTATGATGATATGGTAAAGCGAGCTAAGATGCTTGCAGCCTAGGATCTGGCTACAGAATCCGCTTTCCATTTTGTGTGCTTCATGCTATACTATAAGAGCCACACAATCTAATAATGAAATCGCGTTCGAGGGAATAACTTTGGTAAAAAGTGTATTCTCTTTTACTCGTACCCTTGAACGGCGAAGAGATTGTGTGGCAACAATAAGAGATGCACTTTTTCGGTGCGTCTCTCAAATTGGGGCGCACTTTTTATTTGCCCTAAATTCCTACTTGAGTATGGAAAGGGTGATTATATGGGAACGAAATCAAATAAAAACATTTCGGGTGTCATAGGAGCAATCGGAGCTGTTGGTGGTTTGATTACTGCGGTTACACCTTTGGTTGAAAAAGCAATAGATAACGCACAGAATAAACCGACTGAAAAAATAGATACGAAAGTTATCATTCCAGAATTATATCGTAAGGGATTTCCGATAGATCTGGAACAGGCTGAAGAATTATTAACCGAACGTGGCTTGAAAGTTTCAAAGAGTAAGCTTCGTATGAAAGAAGCAGATCCAAAGTATCGAGATTACGAGGATACCCAAGTCATAGACTCAAATCCTAAGCAGGGCGCTAAGGTGAAAGTCGGTACAACTGTTTGTCTGAGATACATAACGGCTGAAGTTATCGAGGAGAGCCAAAAGATATTTGATGATGACGTTCGTATTAAACAGGAGGCTAAAGAACAGAAGGCCGCTGAGAAGCAGGAGAAGAAAGAACGTTTGAAAGAAAGTGTTTCTGAAACTATGGATTCTGCTAAGAGTGGTTTAGGAAAGATATTTAAGAAAGATCGAAAAGCTATAGAAGCTGAGAAAGGAGAAACGATAGATGAGTAAAGGTGGAAAGAAAAAGCGTAGCACGGCTGGGTTAATCCTTGATGTGATTCTTACATTGTGTACCGGTGGCTTATGGTTGATTTGGATACTGATCCGGTATTTAAGAAATAACAGCTGACAACTACATATTTGGACAGAGATGCTTAATCGTGTCTCTGTCTTTTTTTTTATGCTCTTTTTTGCGCGCGAAAAAAACATGCCCTTTTATGAAGAGAGAGGATAAATAGGCATTTTTATTAAATACCACATCCTCTTTTGAGTTTTTAGAAAATTGAAAGGAGACTCCATTATGTTGGAAAATAAGTTCCAGGCAAATTTGATCAAGGAACTGAAAGAAAGATTTCCGGGTTGTATCGTGATGAAAAATGACCCGACCTACATTCAGGGCATTCCAGATTTGCTGGTTCTTCACAAAGACAAATGGGCTTCCTTAGAATGTAAAAAAAGCGCTGGCGCAAAGAAGCAGCCGAATCAGGAATATTATGTGGATCGTATGAATCAGATGTCGTTTTCAAGATTTATATGTCCAGAGAATAAAGAGGAGGTACTGGATGAACTTCAACAATCATTCGAACCTTGAAGGACAACACGCCTTTCTTGGTGCCAGTAAATATCACTGGATAAATTATGGTGAGGATAAAGTTGCGGAAGCATATCGAAATTTCCTTGCCACACAAAAAGGAACCGTATTACATGCATTTGCAGCACAGTGCATCATGCTCAATCAGAAATTACCAAAATCGAAGCAGACATTAAATATGTATGTGAATGATGCCATCGGCTTTAAGATGACACCGGAGCAGATCCTTTACTATTCCGATAATTGTTTTGGTACAGCCGATGCGATTTTGTTTCGGAATAACTTCTTAAGAATTCACGATTTGAAGACCGGAAAGATTCCGGCGCACATGGAGCAGCTTGAAATATATGCCGCTCTTTTTTGTTTGGAATATAAAGTGAAGCCTGGGGATATTGAAATGGAATTGAGAATCTATCAGAACAATGAAATTCTGTATCATAACCCAACGGCTGAAGATATTGTTCCAATCATGGACCGAATTATTACTTTTGATAAGGTGATTAAGAAAATCAGAGAACAGGAGGGGTAAGCTATGAATTCCATTGTGGAAGATATTTTAATGCATTATGGTATGCCACGGCGTTCTGGGCGTTACCCTTATGGTTCTGGAGAGAATCCATATCAGCATAGCGGTGATTTTCTTAGTCGTGTTCAGGAATTAAAAAAATCCGGAATGAGCGAAACAGACATTGCTAAGAATATGGGTTTGACTACCACACAGCTTCGTACTCAGATGAGCCTCGCTAAAGATGAACGTCGTGCTCTTCAGGTAGCAACAGCAAAGGGTCTTCGTGAAAAAGGTTACAGTTTAAATGAAATTGCCGATAAGATGGGATTTGCTAATGACTCGTCTGTCCGCTCTTTATTGAACGAAACTTCGGAAAACAGAATGAACCAGGCTAAGGCCACTGCGGATGTTCTGCGAAAACTCATTGAAGAAAAGGGAATGATCGATGTCGGAACCGGCGTTGAAAGAGAACTTGGCGTGTCAAAAGAAAAACTAAACCAGGCTCTTTATATGCTGGAATTGGAAGGTTATCCGATTTATGGCGGCGGCGTTCCACAGGTTACCAATCCTGGAAAGCAGACCAATATCAAGGTCATTTGTCCACCGGGAACCGAGCACAAAGATATTTATGACTTCGAGAATGTCCATTCTGTAAGAGACTACATCTCCTATGACAATGGGGAGTCTTTCAGAAAATCTTTTGAGTATCCGGCCAGCATGGATTCAAAGCGCTTGCAGATCCGCTATGCCGATCAAGGTGGTGTTGATAAGGATGGTGTAATTGAACTCCGTAGAGGCGTGAAAGACCTGTCTTTAGGTGATTCTCATTATGCACAGGTCCGTATTATGGTTGACGGAACTCACTACCTTAAAGGTATGGCTGTTTACTCTGATAATATGCCGGATGGCGTTGATGTGATTTTCAACACTAATAAAAAGTCTGGCACTCCTACAAAAGATGTTCTCAAGAAAATTAAGGATGATCCAGATAATCCGTTTGGTTCCCTGATTAAGGAGCATGGAGGTCAGAGCTATTACGATGATCCAAAGGGTAAGTATACAGATCCTGTAACCGGAAAAAAACAGTCTCTTTCTCTGATCAATAAGAGAGCAGAAGAAGGCGATTGGGGTGAATGGAGTAAGACACTTCCGTCACAGTTTCTTTCTAAGCAGAGTTTGACACTTATCAAAAAGCAGTTAGGTTTGGCAAAAGCTGATAAGCAGGCAGAATATGATGAAATCTGTTCATTAACAAACCCCACTGTAAAGAAGGCTCTGTTAAAATCATTTGCTGACGATTGCGATGCGGCCGCCGTACATTTGCAGGCAGCGGCGTTACCTCGTCAGAAGTACCAGGTAATTCTCCCATTAACAACAATCAAAGACAATGAGGTATATGCTCCGAACTACAAAGATGGAGAAACAGTTGCGTTGATTCGATACCCGCATGGTGGAACTTTTGAGATTCCTATTCTGAAGGTCAACAATAAGCTGGCTGAAGGAAAGAGCGTTCTCGGAAACACACCGGCAGATGCGATTGGTATCAATAAGAAGAATGCGGACCGTTTATCTGGAGCGGACTTTGATGGTGATACCGTAATGGTAATTCCTTGCAACTCCACCAAGAGTAAGGTAAAGATTACCTCCACTTCTCCATTAAAAGGTTTGGAAGGTTTTGATACCAAGGATGCTTATGGTGGAACAGTTAAGAAGGATGCTGATGGTGTAGATCATTATTATCGTAATGGTAAAGAGTATAAGATTATGAGAAATACTCAGACAGAAATGGGTAAAGTATCGAATCTGATTACTGATATGACTCTGAAGGGAGCCACACAGGATGAATTAGCGAGAGCAGTTCGTCACAGTATGGTTGTAATTGATGCCGAGAAACACAAACTGGATTATAAGCAGAGTGAAATCGATAACGGTATCGCTTCTCTTAAGAAGAAGTATCAGGGAAATGTGGATTCAGAAGGTCGTTACCATGAAGGTGCATCTACCCTCATTTCAAGAGCAAAATCTGAGACACAGGTTCTTAAGAGAAAAGGTTCCCCGACAATCAATGAAGATGGTTCTTTGTCATACAAGTCTGTTAAGGAAGAGTATGTCGATAAGAATGGAAAAATTCAGGTGAGAACTCAGAAGAGTACAAAGATGGCTGAAACAAAAGATGCCCGTACACTTTCTTCAGGTACCCCCCAGGAAGAAGCTTATGCCGATTATGCAAATTCTATGAAGTCTTTAGCTAACCAGGCTCGTAGGGAGATGATGAGTACAGGTAAAATTGCTTATTCTGCGTCTGCTAAGGCAACTTATTCTGAAGAAGTAAACTCTTTAAATGCTAAGCTGGATTTGGCTTTGGCAAATGCTCCTAGAGAGAGGCAGGCTCAGACAATGGCGAATGCTACTGTTGCGGCTAAGAGAAAAGACAATCCGGATATGACAAAAGCAGAAGTTAAGAAGGCAAGTCAGCAGGCTCTGGCACAGGCAAGGAGTTCTGTTGGGGCTAAGAGATCTAACATCGAAATTACGGATAAAGAATGGGAAGCCATTCAGGCCGGAGCAATTTCTGAGAACAAGCTTACGCAAATTCTGAATAACACGAATACCGATACTATTCGTCAGAGAGCGACTCCTCGTGCAAGCACTGCTCTGAGCACAGCTAAACAGAATCGTATCGCTGCACTTAGCGCATCTGGCTACAGCACTTCAGAGATTGCGGAAGCTCTTGGGGTTTCTTCTTCGACAGTTTCTAAGTATTTGAATGGAAAGGAGTGAACTAAGTAAGATGAGATTTGCGCTTACAACTTTTGATAATCCTTATGATCCGTTTGAACAGTTCACTCAATGGTTCATGTTCGATGAAGAAAAAGGTTATCACACAACTGCTTACCTTGGTCGAATTGCTCGAACATCGGATCAATTATCAGATGAAGAGAACAATAAGGAAGTAGAGCGAGCTATTGATGAGATAATCCGTTATGATTTTCAGAACATCTATCGAAAGATTACAAGTAAATCAGAAACAAATGAACATAAAGAAAAAGCTTCCTAAAAGTGATTTCGTCGGCATATCAAAAGCCGAAACCACCGTGCATAACTAAAAGGGGTATAGGGGGGTGTCTAAAAAACATACCCCCACCCATATCGCGGCGGTCTTTAAAATTTCCCCGGAGGGTATTTTTGGAGAGCCTTTTACGGTTCCAGTATTTACAAGGGTCTATGATTCATGATATTTGCGGTGATTTCTGTGGGATCATCTCAGAGTTTGTTCTCCTTTCGTTGAGTAGCATTGTCATGATTTGTAGGTCCTTTTAAATACTGGAAAAGTATGTGAGAACTATCACAGAAATAACGAACAACTAAATGGAAGGAGGCATCAACTTTGAGGAAAGCAAAGCAATCCGAGTCTTCTAGGATGATGCGTCCAGCATTAACGCCAGAAGCGAGAGAAAATCAGCTTGTTTCATTGGACTTGGCTGAAAAGCAGTTACGAGAGGGAACAGCCTCGTCGCAGGTGATTACTCACTATTTGAAGCTCGGTTCAACGAAAGAAAGAATTGAAAAAGAGATTTTGGAAAAACAGAAGGAACTGATAGAGGCGAAGACTCAGAATCTGAAATCCATTGAAAATTCGGAAAAGCTGTATGCTGATGCATTAAAGGCATTTCGTGGTTATAGCGGTCATGGAGATGAGGTGGATGATGCTTAAATGTTATTCAGAACTCTTGCGACTTACAACCTTTAAGGAACGATACGAGTATCTTCGTTTGGATGGAGTGGTTGGTGAAGAGACATTCGGATTTGATAGGTATCTTAATCAGATATTTTACAATTCTCAAGAATGGAAGGACATTCGGAGAAAAATTATTATTCGTGATAATGGATGTGATCTCGGATTGGATGGTTATGAGATTCGTGGAAAGATTCTTATTCATCATATGAACCCAATAAGGCAGCAGGACATATTGTTGCGGACTGATTTGGTTCTGAATCCAGAGTATCTGATCGCAACAACTTTATCGACCCACAATGCTATACATTATGGAGATGAGAAACTACTTTTAACAGTTCCAAATGAACGACGAAAAAATGATACATGCCCATGGAGGCATTAGGAGGAAAATTATGGAAGGAAACAAGAAGCCACTTATTGGTGTAGTGGTAAATTGTACGAATTTGAACATTCGCAAAGATCCGACGCAGGCATCAAGATCATTAGGCATTATCGGTTCGGATACAGTTGTAACGGTTTGTGATGAGGAGTCTGTTTCTGGTTTTTATAAAGTTAAGACCGGAGACGGTATCATTGGGTATTGTATGAGCGAGTTTATAAAACTCTGTTAGACGGGGGTGCGATCATGAATATTACAGATAGTGTACTGACATCAATCAAAAAATTACTCGGAATCGCAGAGGAGTATGAACATTTCGATGCGGATTTGATCATGCACATCAATTCTGTGTTCTCGATTCTTACACAGCTTGGTGTCGGCCCATCCAAAGGTTTCATGATCGAAGATAAGAATGCAACATGGAACGATTTCATTTCTGATGAATCCAAATACATGCTTGTCAAATCTTATATGCATTTGAAGGTTAAACTTCTTTTTGATCCGCCGCTTAGTTCGGCCGTTCTGGAGTGTTATAAAACACAAATCAGCGAGTACGAATGGCGTTTAAATGTTGCTGCGGAAAACGATGACGCCGATCCAGATGAGCCTGAGCATTATTCCGGATCATATGAAGTTACACCAAAGGCGCATCGGACTCAAACTTTGGATACGTCTGGAAAAGTGCTTAGTGAAGACCTTGTGATTCATGAAGTTCCGTATTATCAGACATCCAATGCCAGTGGAGGTGTTACCAGTTACATCGCAAAGGAGGGAGATTCAAAATGAATAACGCCTATTTAGCACACCATGGAATTCTTGGAATGAAATGGGGAGTTCGAAGATCGGAGGCACAGCTTGCCAGAGCTAGGGGACACTCTTCCAAGCCCTCAGACGATAAGAATGAGGTAGCAGCACGTAAGGTTGCTGTTAAGAATCGGCGAACAATGTCCGATTCCGATCTGAAGATGAGAATTGAGAGACTTAAATTAGAACGCGAGTTTAAGAATCTTACAGAAGA
>ENA-OOYX01000788-OOYX01000788.1-human-gut-metagenome-genome-assembly--contig:-NODE-788-length-16982-cov-2.354641_pt1 | contig 16982 bp, 10 predicted proteins | sample MGYA00241182_ERZ501387 | MGnify/ENA primary metagenome ERZ501387 (study PRJEB25962, sample SAMEA2042740) | human gut metagenome | biome: human gut; feature: human-associated habitat; material: faeces...
CGGCACATGGTCGCTCATGGGAACCGAACGGATGACGGCGGATTGCAGCAGTGCGGCGAGAGAGCACAACATGACAAACGAGGGCGGTTACGACTGCCGGTTCCGCTATCTGAAAAATATCATGGGACTCTGGATGATCCAGTCTGTCCGAAAGGAGAGTGCGCCGGAACTTGGGTTTGGAGAGATCTGTGCGCGCGCCGCAAAGGAGACGATTGCATCGCGTATCGACGTCAACGATGCGCGCTTTCTGGCGCCGAAGAACATGACGGAGGAAGTAAGGAGGGCATGTCGGGAAGCGGGGGAGCAGGTTCCGCAGACCATCGGGGAACTGGCGGCGGTCATCTACCACAGTCTTGCGCAGTGCTATGCCGGGACGGCAGAGGAGATCGAGGCGTTGATGGGAAAACAGTACCCAGAGATTCACATTGTGGGCGGCGGCGCGAATGCGCAGTATTTAAACCGGCTTACCGCAGAATACACCGGAAAGACGGTCGAGGCGGGACCGACGGAGGCGACGGCGCTCGGCAACCTTGCCGCGCAGATGATTGCGGCGGGAGAATTTGAAGACCTCAGGGCGGCGAGAGCATGCATTGCGGATTCGTTTGCAATGGAGAAGTTTGAAGGAGAGAAGGGAGAAACGAGATGACAGGTTATGAAGCAGCAAAGGCAAAGTATGAGGCACTTGGCGTGGACACAGACCGCGCGATCGAGCGGTTGAAAAAGGTTCCAGTATCGCTGCACTGCTGGCAGCTGGACGATGTGATCGGATTTGACAATGACGGCGGACTCACAGGCGGAATCCAGACGACCGGAAACTATCCGGGGCGCGCCAGAACGCCGCAGCAGCTGATGGAGGACATGGAGGAGGCAATGAAGCTGATGCCGGGAACGGCAAAATTAAATATTCATGCGTCCTATGCGATTTTTGAGCCGGGAGAATTTGCGGACCGCGACGCCTTAGAGCCGAAGCATTTTGCAAAGTGGGTGGAATTTGCGAAGAAGCACCATATGGGAATTGATTTCAACCCAACGTTTTTCTCCCACGAAAAAGTAAAAGACGGACTTACCTTATCAAGCCCCGATGAGGAGACCAGAAACTTCTGGATCAACCACGGAAAGGCATGCATCCGCATCTCGGAATATTTTGCAAAGGAGACCGGTGTGCCGTGCGTCATGAATATCTGGACAGGAGACGGATTCAAGGATGTTCCGGCAGACCGTATGGGACCGCGTCTGCGCTACAAGGATTCGATCGAGCAGATTTTATCTGAGCCGTATGACAGGAAGCTTGTCAAGCCGTGCGTGGAATCCAAGGTATTCGGTATCGGCGTGGAGTCCTACACCGTGGGTTCGGCAGAATTTACGTTGAGTTTCGCCGCACAGCATGAAGGCTGCATGCCGCTCATGGACAACGGACATTATCATCCGACGGAGTATGTGTCGGACAAGATTCCTGCCATGCTCTGTTTTTACCCGGAGTTTGCACTTCACATTACCAGAGGCGTGCGCTGGGATTCGGATCATGTGCTGCTCCTGGATGACGAGACGAAAGAGATGGCAAAAGAGATCGTAAGAAATGACGCGCTTGACCGTGTATACATGGCGTTAGATTACTTTGACGCGAGCATCAACCGTGTCCTGGCGCTTGCGACCGGCTTCAGGAGCTGGCAGAAAGCCCTGTTAACGGCACTGTGCACGCCGAATGAGATGTTAAAGGAACTGCAGGATACGAATCAGCTGGGAAAACTCATGGTTATGCACGAGGCGGTAAAAATGCTTCCGATCGGCGAGATCTGGGAGGAGTACTGCCGCAGGGAAGGCGTGTGCGATGACCTTCATTTCTACGATGAGATCGAGCGTTATGAGCGTGAGGTACTGACCAAAAGAGGATAAACAGATAGAAGCTGAATCAGAGAGAAGAGAGGAAGAGAATCATGAAATTTTTGGATGCAGAATTTGTACAGGGATTTATCCGCATGGCAAACGATGGATGGGAGCAGGGCTGGCATGAGAGAAACGGCGGAAACTTATCTTACCGCGTGAAACCGGAGGAAGTGGAAGCGGTGCGGGAGAACTTTCAGGAAAAGGAGTGGCAGCCGATCGGCACCACGGTGCCCAATCTGGCAGGAGAGTATTTCCTTGTGACCGGAAGTGGAAAATATTTCCGCAACGTCATCTTAAAGCCGGAAGATTCGATCTGCATGATTGAGCTGGACGAAAAGGGCGAGAACTACCGGATCGTGTGGGGACTGGTGAACGGCGGAAGACCGACCTCGGAGCTGCCGAGCCATCTGATGAACCTGGAAGTAAAGAAACTGCAGAATCCGAAGTACCGCGTGGTCTATCACGCACATACCACCAATATCATTGCGCTGACGTTCGTGCTTCCACTGGAGGATCGCGTATTCACGAGAGAACTCTGGGAGATGGCAACGGAATGTCCGGTGGTATTCCCGGCAGGTGTCGGCGTGGTGCCGTGGATGGTTCCGGGCGGCAGGGAGATCGCGGTTGCAACCAGCGAGCTGATGAAAAAATATGATCTTGCGATCTGGGCGCATCACGGCATGTTCGCCGCAGGAGAGGACTTTGACTTAACGTTCGGTCTGATGCATACCGCAGAAAAATCCGCGGAGATTCTGGTGAAGACGCTCTCCATGCGTCCGGATAAGCTCCAGACGATACAGCCGGACGAATTCAGACATCTGGCGGAGGATTTTCATGTGACACTGCCGGAAGAATTCTTATATGAAAAATAAAAAATCAGGCTGTCTTAAGTGAAGACAGGATGGCATGTGGCATAAGAAAACCCCCGGGCGCAATGGAAAGGTACGAAACCTAGGATTGTCAACCGGGGGCCTTCTTATGGAATTCTTCTGTCTGATTCATAGAACCTTTCTCTAGGCAGTGGCATCGAACGAATGAACATCATCCTCCTCTGTCACCGTCATTGCCTGATGCAGCAGTGTGGCGAACGAAGAAGAAGGCTGCTGTTTGGAACGTTGCTGCTTTCTGCTCTCTGGTGCAAGCCGGTCGATCCGGTTTACTGGGTGAACGGGTAACACGAAAACACTATCATAGTAGATTGCGACAATCATCCTCCTTGACAAATAAATCACAACTGATAGGGGTTAATGAGTTCCTTCTCTACTATATATATCGGCTGACATCAGAAATAATTAAGAGAAAATAGAGAGAATATTATTTGGAAGAAGCGTACACCTGTGTTAAAATATTGCTGTGAACAGGGGGCACGTTTTTTATGTCATTACAGTTTGTTTTCGGCAATTCCGGAAGCGGAAAGTCCGATTATTTATATCAGTCGATATTGGAGGAAGCGGAAAGGGAACCGGAGAAGAATTTCCTTTTGCTTGTCCCGGAACAGTTTACGATGCAGACGCAGCGGGAACTCGTGTGCCGCCAGCCCAACCATGCCATCATGAACGTGGATGTGCTCAGCTTTGTGCGCCTGGCGTACCGTGTGTTCGATGACCTCGGAATGCAGGATCTGGTCATTTTAGAGGAGACGGGCAAGAATCTGGTGCTGCGCAAGGTGGCGGAGCTTAAGAAAAAAGAACTCTCGGTGCTTGGCGGCAATCTCAACAAAATGGGATATATCGGTGAGATCAAGTCCCTGATCTCGGAGATGGCGCAGTACAATATCACGCCGGAGGATCTTGGTGCTTTTCTCGGCGGGCAGGATGTCGGGGATACCCTGCGCTGTAAGATGCAGGATATTCTTACGATGTATGAGGGATTCCGGGAGTATATTGACGGAAAATACATCACGGCGGAGGAGATTCTGACACTCTTGTGTGAGGTGGCGGAGGAATCCGAGCTCATCAGGGACAGTGTGATTGTCTTTGACGAGTTTACGGGATTCACCCCGATCCAGAACCGGCTGCTTCGGGTGATGCTGCCGCTTGCCGACCGCGTCATCGTGTCGCTTTCCATGGATATCCGGGAGGATTTTTACCACAGCAGAGGCGTGCACGAGCTTTTTTCCATGAGCAAGGAGACCGTGCAGACACTGCTTAAGATTGCGGCGGATGCGGGATGCGAGGTACTCTCTCCGGTGATTATGGAGCCGGGAGAGCACAGGCGCTATGAAAATGCACCGGAGCTGTTTTTCATGGAACAGAATCTGTTCCGTCCGATGTACCGGAAGTGGCGGAAGCCGGTTAATGACATCAGCATCACCAGCTTAAAGGATCCGCGCCAGGAGCTTTCTTTTGTCGCAAGGGAGATTGTACGCCTGGTACGGACAAAGGGCTACCGCTACCGGGATTTTGCGGTGGTGACCGGAGACGTGCCACAGTATGCCAACTACGTTCCGGAGACGTTTGCACAGTACGGGATCCCGTTTTTTATCGACCAGACGAGAAACATTCTGTTTCACCCGTTCATCGAGTTTATCCGCGCGGCGCTTGAGGTCGTGGAGTTTGATTTCTCCTACCAGAGTGTGTTCCGCTTCCTTCGGAGCGGACTGGCGGGACGGCTTCTGACGGAGAATAAGACGGAGCAGACGGCAGACGAGGACGGCGCCAAAGCCAAAGCCGGAGCCGGGGTGAATGATGAGGGCGGCGCTGGAGCCGGAGTGGTAGACGAGGACGGTGTTGAAGTCAAAGCAGGATCGGATGAGGACGGCGCCAAAGCCTGGGCGGATGCAGAGGATGTGATTGACCGCCTGGAGAATTATGTGCTTGCAAAGGGAATCCGCGGCAGAAAGCGCTGGGGCGAGAAATGGACGTCCGTGATGAAGCGGGATGCCCGCCAGCCGGAGGCGGCACAGGAGGAGCTGGCTCTTTTGAACCGGTTGCGGGAGAGGATCGTTCTGGCATTTGAGCCGCTGTGCGGACTTTTTTCCGGGAAAAAACACACGGTTGCGGAGCAGACCTACGGACTGTATGAGTTTATCACGGCGCTGGATATTGAAGCGCAGCTTAAGGAGAAGCAGTTTCTCTTAGAGCAGGCGGAGGAGACGGAGTACAACGGCGTCCGCAGGAATCAGACCAGAGCGCAGGAGTACGGGCAGATTTATAAGATCGTGATGGATCTTTTGGACAAGGTCACATCGCTGCTCGGGGAGGAGCAGATGACGATCCGGGAGTACGGAGATATTCTGGACGCAGGATTTTCTGCGGCAAAGGTCGGTATGATTCCGCCGGGAAATGACCGCGTGACGGTCGGAGACATTGAACGCACCAGATTAAATCATATCCGGATTCTGTTCTTTGTGGGAGTCAATGACGGTATCGTGCCGAAAGCCGGCAGCACCGGAAGCATCATCTCACAGTTCGAGCGCGAGAAGATGGCGGAGCATCATCTGATGTTAGCGCCGGGGGCGCGGGAAAGAGTCTTTATCCAGAAGTTTTATCTTTATCTGAACTTAACCAAGCCGTCGGACGGATTGTATGTCACTTACTCAAGGGTCAGCCCGGAGGGAAAGGCGCTGCGCCGGTCTTATCTGATCGGAACGCTCTGCAATATGTTCCCGGAACTAAAGATCCGTGAGCCGGACGAGGAGACGGAGGCGTCCGCGATTTTAACGCCGGAGAGCGGGATCGATTATCTGCTGGAGGGACTCTGGACAGAACAAAAGTCGCGTGCCTGGGAGGCACTTGCGAAGTGGTATCTCTCGGATGAGACTTATCATGCGAAGGCGCTGCGCCTGCTTGCGGCATCGTTTTACCGTTACAGCGGAGAGCCGATCGGAAAAGAGGTTGCGCGCGCCTTATACGGCACGGAACTGGAGAACAGCGTCACAAGGCTGGAGCAGTTTGCGGAGTGCGCGTTTGCACATTACATGACCTACGGACTGGGACTGTCACAGCGGGAATTACAGGAGTTTGCCGGTGTGGATATGGGAAATATCTATCATGACGCGCTGTGGCATTTTGCGGAGCGCATCCGCAGGTCTTCGTATACCTGGTATGATCTGCCCGAACAGACGCGCGAGGCGTGGATTGAGGAGAGCATGAATGACGCGATTGCGGGCTGCGCGAATGTGGGCGCATTCGACGAGGCGAAGAACCGCTATCTGCTGTCGCGCATGAAAGACACGATCCGGCGCACGGTGTGGGCGCTCACGATCCAGGTGCAGAAGGGGCGTTTTACGCCGAGTGATTTTGAGGTGTCGTTTTCGCAGGCCGATCATCTGGAGGCAATCCGTTTTCAGCTGACCGAGGAGGAAAAAATGCGTCTGCGGGGCAGGATTGACCGTGTGGATACCTGTGAGACGGACGATAAGGTGTATGTAAAGATCATTGATTACAAATCGGGCAACACCACATTTTCCCTGCTGAATCTGTATCACGGGCTGCAGCTGCAGCTGGTGGTTTATATGAATGCGGCGCTCGAACTGGAGGCAAAAAAGCATCCGGGAAAACAGGCGGTGCCTGCGGGAATGTTTTACTATCACATTGAGGATCCCATGGTTGACGGCAGCGGCACAGAGTCGGAGGAGGAGATCCGGCAGGCCGTGCTGGAGGAATTAAAGCCGAACGGGTTAGTCAACGACGATCCCGAGATATACGGGGCGATGGATACGGAACTTTCCGGAAGCTCCGCAGTCATTCCTGTGGCGCTTAAAGCGGACGGTTCCTTAAAAGCGACGTCCAAGACGGCGAGTACGGAAGAATTTGAGACAATGTCGGACTACGTGAAGGAGACCGTGACGAAGGCGGGCAGAAGAATCCTGGGCGGAGATGTGGCGGCGGCACCGTATGAACTCGACGGGAGAAGCGGCTGCGATTATTGTCCGTATCACATGGTGTGCGGATTTGACGCGCGGATACCGGGCTTTTCTTACCGGAAGTTAGAAAAGCCGGACGGTGCCGAGGCGATTCTTGCGAAAATGAGAGAGACGCGAAGCGAGGAGAAGAGACAGTAGATGGGTGTTTCATGGACCAGAGAACAACAACAGGTAATCGATTTAAGAAAGCGCAACATTCTGGTATCGGCAGCTGCCGGTTCGGGTAAAACGGCGGTTTTAGTCGAGCGCATTATCAAGATGATCACGGAGGGAGAACATCCGGTGGACATCGACCGGCTTTTGGTGGTGACGTTTACGAATGCGGCTGCGGCGGAAATGCGGGAGCGCATCGGGGCGGCGATCGAGAAAGCGCTGGAGGAGCATCCGGATTCGGAGCATCTGCAGCGCCAGCTGACGTTAATCCACAATGCGCAGATCACGACTATCGACAGTTTTTGTCTGTATGTGATCCGCAATCATTTCCACGAGATTGACCTGGAGCCGGATTTTAGGATCGGGGACGAGGGAGAGTTAAAGCTGTTAAAAGAGGACGTGCTGCGCGGCGTGCTGGAGAGCAATTACGAACAGATGACACCGGAGTTTGCGGCATTTGCAAAAGGGTATGTGTCGGGGAAGAGTGATGCGAAGGTGGCGGAGATGATCCTCTCGCTCTATGAGTTCTCCATGAGCTACCCGTGGCCGATGGAGTGGCTTACTTCCGGCATCTGTGGCTATGAGATATCGGATGTGCAGGAGATGGCAGAAGCGCCATGGATGCAGCCGCTCGTGCTGCATCTGCGGTCGGTGCTGGCGGATCTGGTAAAAAAGCTTCGCATCGCGCATGTGCTTACGCTGGAGGAAAACGGACCGGATGTCTATGAGAAGGTGATCGCGTCGGATCTCGCAAAGTTTGAGGAGCTGACAGCGTGTAAAAATTTTCTGGAGCTGTACGAAAAGCTTACCGCCGTCACTTATGACAGGCTGCCGTCGAGCCGCGGCTTTTCGGGAGATGCAGGGAAGCTTTCGCGTGTGAAGGAACTCCGCGACCAGGTGAAGGATACGGTAAAAAAGATCAACAAGCAGTATTTCTTTGCATCGCCGGAAGTCATGTGCGGGCAGGTGCGCCGGGCAGAGCCGATGGCGAAGGAACTGGTGCGTCTTGCCATCGCATTCTCCGAGGCGTTTGCAGCGGAAAAGCGCCGCAAGAATCTGGTGGATTTTCACGATCTGGAGCATTTCGCACTGGAGATTCTCGTGGATGCAAAGACAAAGCAGGCGCGCGCTGCGGCGGAGGAGTTCCGCGACATCATGATCGACGAGTACCAGGACAGCAATCATGTGCAGGAGACGCTTCTTAGGGCGATCTCAAGAGAGGAGCGCGGAGCGTACAACCTGTTCATGGTGGGGGATGTCAAGCAGAGTATCTATCGCTTCCGTCTGGCGAGACCGGAGCTTTTTATGGAAAAATACGATACCTACACGCTGGAGGAAAGCAGTACGCAGCGCATCGATCTGCACAGGAATTTCCGGAGCCGGTCAGAGGTGCTTGATCTGACAAACGATGTGTGTTACCGGATCATGGCGCGCGATCTCGGCAATGTGGCATACGATGAGGATGCGGCGCTCTACGCGGGCGCAGATTATTGTGCGCCGGATGAGGCAGGGATGTTTGCACCGGAGATTCTTGTGGCGGACAGTGCCGAAGAACTCTTAGAGGGCAGCGGGTACGAAGACCGGAAGCTGTATGAGGCGAAGCTTGTGGCAGAGCGCATCCGGAAGCTGATGATCTCGCAGAAGGTGACGGACAAGGCGACGGGGGAACTGCGCGCCGTGCGTTACAGCGATATTGTGATTCTGCTCCGCAGCCTAAGCGGGTATGCCGATTCGTTTGCCGCCGTGTTGAACGAGGCGGGAATACCGGCGCATACGGTGTCAGCAACCGGCTATTTTTCGGCGGTGGAGGTGCAGACGGTGCTTGCGATGCTTCGGATTCTTGACAATCCGAGACAGGATATTCCGCTTGCGGCAGTGCTTAAGTCTCCGATCGCCGGGCTTACGGACGAGGAGCTGGGACGGCTTAGGGCGCACGACCGCAGCGTGCCTTTCTGTGAGTGTGTGCTCGCACGCTGCAGGAAACTTGCGCAGAGGGAAGAACCTTTGGCGGAAGGTTATGAGAAAAAACTGTGGGAGTTCTGGAAGCTGTATGAGAGGCTGCGGGCGCTTGTGCCGGACACCCCGATTCACGAGCTGATCGAGATCGTGTTGAAGGAAAGCGGCTACGGAAATTATGCGGCGGCGATGCCGGCAGGAGCCAGACGCAGGGCGAATCTGCGCATGCTGGTGGAGAAGGCGATCGCCTATGAGAATACGAGCTACAAGGGATTGTTTCATTTTGTGCGCTACATCGATGAACTCCAGAAATACGATGTCGATTTTGGCGAGGCGGACATGGTCGGGGAGAATGAGGACGTCGTGCGCATTATGAGTATCCACAAGAGCAAGGGACTGGAATTCCCGCTGGTCTTTGTGTGCGGTCTGGGAAGAAATTTTAACAAGCAGGATACCAGAAGCCGCATGGTGCTGCACCCGGAACTGGGAATCGGAATTGACTGGATCGACGGCGAGCGCAGGATCAAGACGCCGACCATATTAAAGCGCGCCATCGCAAAGCAGATCGAACTGGAGAATCTGGGTGAGGAGCTCCGAGTGCTCTATGTGGCGCTCACACGTGCGAAGGAGAAGCTGATCTTAACGGGGTGCAGAAAAGATGCAGAAAATGATCTGGCGGCGCTAAGGGAAGCGGCACAGGAGGAACAACTTTTCCCGGAAACGGAGCATGTTCCTCTGCCGTATCTGCTCCGGGAGAGCGCGGCAGGCTATTTCGACTGGCTGCTTCCGGCGGTGTTTTCCTATCACGGACGCTATCAGGTGCGCGTTGTGCCGGCGGAGGAACTGCTCGACGCAGAGAGCCGTCACATGGAGGCGGAGACGGAGAATCTGGAACAGTGTCTGTCACGCATTGCAGCGGCGGATGCGGCAGACGTGGCGGAATTTGACGGGAAGTTCTCATTCACCTATCCGTACGAGCGCGATCTGGAGCGCAAAAACAAATATTCCGTGTCGGAATTAAAGCATCGGGCGATGCGGGAAAAGCTTCTGGAGGAGGAGACGGATGTTGTCCCGGCGTTTTTAGAGACGGAGGGAAAATCCTATGTTCCGCCGTTTGTCCAAAAAAAAATGGAGCAGGAAGAAACCGGCGGACAGAACCAGGGTGCACTGCGCGGAACTGCGGTTCACAGGGTGATGGAGTGCTACCAGTTTTCGGCGGCGGCAGGAGTCACGGAACAGATTGAGGCGATGCTTGCCGGAGGACAGATCACGGAGGAGATGAAGCGCCTGGTAAAACCGGCTCTCATCGAGACGTTTCTCACATCGGCGGCGGGAGAGCGGATGAAGCGTGCGGAGACTGCCGGAACGCTGTACCGGGAGAAACCGTTTGTGATGGGATTTACGGGCGAGGAACTCGCGGCATTCGGATTCGGAGACGGAGAGAAATGTGCGGATGACAAAGAGCTGACGCTGATCCAGGGAATTATTGATGTGTTCTGGATTGAGGAGGACGGCATTGTGGTGCTGGACTATAAGACGGACCGGGTGAAAACCGGCAAGGAACTGGCGGACCGTTATGCTTCGCAGTTAAAGCTCTACGGCGAGGCGCTGGAGCGGATCTACAACCACGGAAGCGAGAGGACGCTCCGCGTGAAGGAGCGGCTTCTCTACTCGTTCCGGCTGGGCGCAGTGATACCGGTGTAAGTGTAAACGGGACACGGAAAAGGACGATTGATTTCAGAGATAAGAACATCAGAAAGGAAGAAAATGAGATGGGACAGATCATACTGGCATCCGCCTCACCGCGGAGAAAGGAACTGTTAGAGCAGATCGGGATTTCGTTTGAAATCTGCGCGGCAAAAGGCGAGGAGCGGATCACGAAGAGCGTACCGCACGAAGTCGTGGAGGAACTGGCGTCACAGAAGGCCGTCGAGGTGGCATCCATGGTGAGAACCTACGAGGAGACGCATCAGGAACTGGTGACACCTTCGGATCTCATGGTGATTGGCGCCGACACGATTGTCTCCTGCGGGGGACAGATATTAGGGAAGCCCAAAGACGAGCATGATGCCTGCCGTATGCTTAAGCTTCTCTCCGGTGGCACACACCAGGTATACACCGGAGTGTCGATTGTGCTTTTGGATGCGTCCGGAAAGGCTGGTCAGGTGACGTTTCATGAGAAAACCGATGTTACGATGCGCGCGATGAGCGAGGAGGAGATCCGGCGCTATGTTGCCACCGGCGAGCCGATGGACAAGGCGGGCGCATATGGAATTCAGGGGAAATGTGCGATTTTTGTTGACAAAATTGATGGCGACTATAATAATGTTGTAGGGCTTCCGGTAGCAGCCATTTACCGGGAATTAAAGAAGCTTGGAATTGATATCTATTTATGGTAAAATAAAACATTGGCGGAGGAAAAGATATGTACGATGAAATGTGCCTGGATACATTTTTGGCGCAGCAGGAGAAGCTGTTTCGGGAACCTGTGGCAGAAAGCAGGGAAGAGGCAGAGGAATTTCTTTCGGACTGTTTTGCAACGATCTGTAAGAATCTGAAAGAAGTGCGGGCGTACTTTAAGGAAGAGGGCGCGGATATTGCCGGAATGAGCAGCGAGGAACTGGCGGAGCAGGCAGAAGTGTTCGCACTGCCGGACGGAAGATACCTGATCGTGGAAGCTTAAGCCGTCTGCTTTGGAGAACGCAGGCAGATACATAACAGAATGGTAGAATATATAGAAAGAACGAGGGAATGTAATGAAGAATTATGATGTGATCATTATAGGAGCCGGTCCTTCCGGAATTTTTTGCGCGTATGAGCTGATTCATGCGAAAAAGGATCTGAAAGTGTTAATGATTGAAAAAGGAAGACGGATTGAGAACCGTGAATGTCCGAAGCGTAAGACCAAGGTGTGCGTGGGGTGTAAGCCGTGTTCCATCACGACCGGATTCGCCGGTGCGGGAGCTTTCTCCGATGGCAAGCTGTCCTTATCGCCGGATGTCGGCGGTAACCTGCCGGAGATTTTAGGCTACGATAAGACCGTGGAGCTCTTAAAGGAATCGGATGACATCTATCTGAAATTCGGTGCGGATTCCAAGGTGTACGGTGTGGATAAAGAGAAGGAAATCCGCGAGATCCGCAGAAAAGCGATCATGGCGAACTTAAAGCTGATCGAATGTCCGATCCGTCATCTCGGCACGGAGGAAGGCTACAAGATCTACTCCAGACTGCAGGAGCACCTGTTAGAGGAAGGTGTGGAGATGGAGTTTGGTACTATGGTCAAGGACATCATCATCGAGGACAACCAGGTCAAGGGTATCATTACCGACAAGGATGAGACATACACGGCGACAGAGGTCATCTCCGCTGTGGGACGTGAGGGCGCAGACTGGTTCTCCCATATCTGCAATCAGCATGATATTGAGACGAAGGTCGGCACCGTGGACATCGGTGTGCGCGTCGAGGTGCGCGATGAGGTGATGGAGTTCTTGAATGAGAACCTCTACGAGGCGAAGTTAGTGTACCATACGCCGACGTTCGATGATAAGGTGCGTACCTTCTGTACCAACCCGTCCGGCGAGGTTGCAACCGAATACTACGACAACGGACTGGCGGTAGTCAACGGCCACGCCTACAAGTCCAAGGATTTAAAGACCAACAATACCAACTTTGCCATTCTGGTGTCGAAGAACTTCACAAAGCCTTTTAAGACGCCGATCGAATACGGCAAGCAGATCGCACAGCTCTCAAATATGCTCTGCGACGGCAGGATTCTGGTGCAGACATTCGGAGACTTTAAGCGTGGCAGAAGAACGACGGAGGAGCGTCTGTGCCGCAATAACCTCATCCCGACCTTAAAGGATGCGGTACCGGGAGATCTCTCCTTAGTATTCCCGCACCGGATCATGGTGGATATCGAGGAGATGCTGATGGCTCTCGACAAGGTAACGCCGGGTATTGCAAGTGATGAGACACTGCTCTACGGTGTGGAGGTCAAGTTCTACTCCAATAAGGTAGTGGTAAACTCTGACTTCGAGACGAGTGTCAAGGGACTCCGTGCGATCGGAGACGGCGCGTCCGTGACGAGAGGACTGCAGCAGGCATCCGCGAACGGAATTTCTGTGGCGAGAAGTATCTTGAAAAATATCATGTAGATGTTGAGATAAAGGGTGTTTCACGATGAGAAAAAGATGGGCGATGGGAATGACAGCGTGCGTATGCGCGCTGTCAATGGCTCTTACGGGATGCCAGATTGGCAATAAAGATATTGTGGTCTCGGGAACGCTAAGCAGCAGGCAGGTGTTTACACTGGACAAGTCTGCATGCAGCTTAAAGGAGGCAAAGGTATATCTGGCAAATTATCAGAATATCTATGGAACAGCATATACGATTGACCTCTGGCAGCATGACTTTGGAGACGCATCCCTGCTTGACTATGTGAAGGACATCACGCTGGAGGAACTTACCCGTGTATACACGATGGATCTGCTGGCACAGTCGCAGGAGGTGACGCTCTCGGAGGATGAGACTGCGAAGGTGGCGGAAGCGGCAAAGGAATATTATGCATCCCTCTCGGAGGATGAGACCGCCTATATGGACGTCGCTGAGGCGGATATTGCAGAGTATTATACGCACTATGCGCTGGCGCAGAAGCTGTATCATTCGCTGACGAACGGTGTCAACGAGGAGGTCAGCGACGATGAGGCGCGCGTGATGGAAATCATGCAGATTTATGTCACGGACGAAGACCGGGCGCACGAGGTGGAGCAGAAGCTGGCGCAGGGGGATGATTTTGCCTCCGTCGCCAACAATTATAACGAATTGTCGGCGATTCAGGTGACGGTATCGAGGGATGATCTGCCCGACGAGGTGGAGGAGGTGGCGTTTCAGCTGGACGACAATGCTGTCTCCGGAATGATCGCTGCCGGAAATGGATACTATTTTATCAAGTGCCTGAATAAATATAATGAAGAGCTGACGGAAGCGAATAAGTCCAACATTGTGGAAAAACGTGAAAAAGAAGCATTTGACGATGTCTACAATGAATTTGTCGCATCGTTATCCTCGAGGCTGAACACGGATCTGTGGGATGGAATTGAGCTTACCACGGATGGCAGTATTCAGACGAACAGCTTTTTTGCGGTATTTGAGAAGTATTGCGGTGAGATCTGAGATACAGTATGAAATGAGGTAGATTCTATGACGAAAGATATGACAAGTGGTTCACCGATGAAGCTCATTTTAGGATTTTCGGTGCCTCTGTTGTTTGGATTTTTGTTTCAGCAGTTTTACAATCTGGTGGATACCCTGATTGTTGGAAGATTTCTGGGCGTGGATGCACTTGCGGCAGTGGGATCGACCGGTTCGCTGAACTTTCTGATTATTGGATTCTGCATGGGAGTGTGCAACGGTTTTGCCATTCCTCTGGCGCACCGGTTTGGAGCCGGCGATTATAAGGCAATGCGTGCGTTTATGATGAATGCCGTCTATCTGGCGGTGATCTTTGCGGCGGTCATGACGGTGTTTACGGTGGCATTCTGCCGGCCGATCTTACAGCTGATGCAGACGCCGGAGAATATTATTGACGATGCCTACACCTACATTGTTATTATTTTTGCGGGGATTCCGGCAACCTATCTGTACAATCTGGTGTCCGGCGTGATAAGGTCGATGGGTGACAGCAAGACGCCTCTGATTTTCCTGGCGCTGGCAGCATTTGTGAATATTGGACTGGATCTGCTTTTAATCATTGTATTCCCGATGGGGGTTGCCGGAGCGGCGCTTGCAACCGTGATCTCGCAGGCATTTTCCGGTATCGCGTGCGTCATCTACAGCAAGAGAAAGTTTGAGATCCTGCACACCGATGAGGAAGAGCGGAAAGTGAATAAGGGCTACATGAAAACCCTCTGCGGCATGGGTGTGCCGATGGGATTACAGTATTCGATCACCGCGATCGGCAGCGTAATCCTGCAGAGTGCAGTCAACACGCTCGGATCGAATGCTGTGGCATCCATGACGGCGGGAAGCAAGATCGGTATGTTCTTCTGCTGCCCGTATGATGCGCTCGGTTCTACAATGGCAACCTACGGCGGACAGAACGTGGGAGCGAAGAAGTTAGACCGCTTGAGCGGCGGATTAAAAGCGGCGGGAATTCTGGGAATCGGATATTCGATCCTGGCGTTTGTGGTGCTGTGGCTTTGCGGCAATCAGCTTGCCATGTTTTTCGTGGAGAGTGCACAGGCGGAGGTCATTGCAAATGTAAGGCTGTTTCTGGTATGCAACAGTGCCTTCTACATTCCGTTGGCTTTCGTGAATATTGTACGCTTTTTGATTCAGGGTATGGGATACAGCAAGTTTGCAATTCTGGCAGGCGTCTTTGAGATGGCGGCGCGTACCCTGGTCGGATTTGTGTTTGTTCCGATGTTCGGCTATCCGGCAGCGTGCTTTGCAAGCCCGGTCGCATGGATTTTTGCTGACTGTTTCCTGTTCCCGGCATATTTCCATGTGTTGAAGAAGACGAAGAAAATGTTGAGCGAGCCTGTCCGCACGAGCGTGGCATAGCAAGCAGGCATGGTACCGGCTGAGCGTGGCATGGCATCGGCTGATGCATAGCAGTTATGAGAAGAATGGAGTATTTATGACAGAGATTTTAAAGGCAATTATATTTGGTATTGCAGAAGGAATTACGGAGTGGCTGCCGATCAGCAGCACCGGACATATGATCCTCTTAAACGAGTTTCTGACACTGGATGTAAGCGCACAGTTCTGGGATATGTTTCTGGTAGTGATCCAGCTGGGAGCGATTTTGGCGGTCGTGGTGCTGTTCTGGAATCTGATCTGGCCGTTTGCACGCAGTTCCTCAGAAGCGGTCGTGGCCGCAGAACAGAATGAGAAGAGCGGTTCCCTTGTAAAAAGGGAATACTGGGTGTTAGGTCCCGTCACGGTGCGCATGCCGGTCATTATCAACTGGTGCAAGATCGTGGTGTCCTGCCTGCCGGCAATCGTATTTGTTGTGCTGGGGCTGGATGAGACCTGCGACAGACTGTTTTACAATCCGGTGTGTGTGGCGGTGGCACTGATTGTGTTCGGTGTTGCCTTTATTCTGGTGGAGAATCACAATGCAGCAAAGCAGGCGCGTGTGGAGCAGATGCGGGACATTACGTTTCAGATGGCGATTCTGATCGGTTTGTTCCAGCTGCTCGCGGCTGCGTTTCCGGGAACGTCGCGCTCCGGTGCAACGATTATCGGTGCGCTCTTAATCGGTGTGTCAAGGAAGGCTGCGAGTGAGTTTACGTTCATTCTGGCGATTCCGGTGATGCTCGGTGCAAGCCTGCTAAAGCTGATGGATTTCGGACTTCATCTGACCGGGACGGAGTGGGCGGTTCTGCTTTCCGGTATGGTCAGCGCGTTTCTGGTGTCGGTTGTCGTCATCAAGTTCCTGCTCGGATATATCAGAAAGCATGACTTTAAAGTGTTTGGCTGGTACCGCATTGTGCTCGGCGTGGTGGTGCTTTTGTACTTTTTTCTGCTGAAATAGAGGTGACGGATGAGTATTTTAAATGTAGAACACTTGACGCATGGATTCGGTGACCGTGCGATTCTGGACGATGTGTCCTTCCGTCTGTTAAAGGGGGAGCATATCGGTCTTGTCGGAGCGAACGGCGAGGGAAAGTCGACGTTTCTAAATATCGTTACGGGAAAGCTGATGCCGGACGAGGGAAAAGTGGAGTGGGCGAAAAATGTGCGGGTCGGTTACCTCGACCAGCACTCGACACTCACCGCGGGAATGACGATTGAGAGTGTCTTAAAGTCAGCATTTTCGTGGCTGTTTGCGTTGGAAGAGAAGATGAATCAGATCTGTGATGCGCTCGGCGAGGCAGACGAGTCGCAGATGGATGCCATGATGGAAGAACTCGGCGTGATACAGGACACCCTGACGATGCATGATTTTTACACGATCGACGCAAAGGTGGAGGAGGTTGCCAGAGCGCTCGGACTCTTAGAACTCGGGCTGCACCATGATGTGACCGATCTAAGCGGCGGGCAGCGCATGAAGGTGCTGCTGGCAAAGCTTCTTCTGGAGAAGCCGGACATTCTTCTGCTGGACGAGCCGACGAACTAT
>ENA-OOYX01000793-OOYX01000793.1-human-gut-metagenome-genome-assembly--contig:-NODE-793-length-16813-cov-2.423738_pt1 | contig 16813 bp, 13 predicted proteins | sample MGYA00241182_ERZ501387 | MGnify/ENA primary metagenome ERZ501387 (study PRJEB25962, sample SAMEA2042740) | human gut metagenome | biome: human gut; feature: human-associated habitat; material: faeces...
GTGCAGCAAGAGATCCGGAAGTCCTTGCCATCAAGCAGACCTTATACCGTGTCAGCGGAAATTCACCGATCATTGCGGCACTGGCAGAGGCAGCAGACAACGGCAAGCAGGTTTCTGTTCTGGTAGAGCTGAAAGCCCGTTTTGATGAGGAAAATAATATCAACTGGGCAAAGATGTTAGAGAAAGCTGGCTGCCATGTTATCTATGGTCTGGTGGGCTTAAAGACCCACAGTAAGATCACTCTGGTTGTCCGTATGGAAGAAGACGGTATCCGCCGTTATGTCCACCTGGGAACCGGAAACTACAATGACTCCACTGCAAAACTGTATACAGACTGCGGTATCTTAACCTGCGATCCCCAGATCGGTGAAGACGCAACTGCTGTATTTAATATGCTTTCCGGCTATTCAGAGCCAAGAGCATGGAACAAGCTGTCAGTAGCTCCTTTATGGCTGCGCCATCGTTTCCTGCGCATGATCAACCGTGAGACAGAGCATGCAAGAGCAGGAAGAGAAGCTCACATTATGGCAAAAATGAACTCCCTTTGCGATAAGGAGATCATTTCCGCCCTTTATGACGCTTCCTGTGCAGGGGTAAAAATAGAGCTGATCGTCCGTGGTATCTGCTGCCTGAAAGCAGGAGTTCCCGGTCTTAGCGAAAATATTTCCGTGCGCTCCATCGTAGGAAATTTCCTGGAACACAGCCGTATTTTCTATTTCTTTAATGACGCAAGTCCGGAAGTTTATATGGGCAGTGCAGACTGGATGCCAAGAAACTTGGATCGCCGTGTGGAGATCCTGTTCCCGGTAGAAGATGAAAACCTGAAAGAAAAGGTGATCCATATCCTGAAACTGGAACTGGAAGACAATGTAAAAGCACATCTTCTCCAGCCGGATGGAAGCTACGAGAAAGTGGACAAGCGTGGAAAGGTCCTTGTAAATTCCCAGGATCAGTTCTGCGAAGAAGCCATCGAAATGGCAAAGGCCTGCCAGGAGTCAAAAGACCCGGCAGTGACCAGGATCTTCCAGCCGATCGAAAGCAGTAATGAATAAAATTTAATCTGAGAAGGGCTGTTTACGCAGTCCTTCTTTTTTTTGACTTTTTTAATTGCAATCTGCTGTTTAGGAAAGAATTTCTGCATTTTAGGAAAAAGTGGTTGCAAAGAAAAATAGTTATGGTACGATACCAGTATCTTTTATTTTGATCTTTTTTAAATATTTCTTTTCTATCTGGAGTCTTTTTTGATCCCAACCAGTTTAAACAAAATAAAGCAAAGCTACAAAATGTAAAAGGAGAATCTGTGCCTATGTGGAAAATAGCAGTTGCTGACACGGCAGAGGACCATTTAACGCTTTTAAAAGATGCCCTAAAAACGTATTTCCAGGAAACACACAGGGTATTTTCTGTGACTTCTTATACAGATCTTACATTTCTGGAAAAAGACATGGCTCAGGGGGAACATTTTGACCTTCTGATCCTGGATCTTGTGATGAACGGCCAAAGGAGCGTTGAAGCAGTCCGGCGGATCCGGGAAAAAGAGGATGGAACCCCTCTTATATTTCTCACTGCAAACAGGGAATACGCTGTGGAAAGTTATGAAATGAACGCACTGGATTACATGATAAAACCTTTGAAAAAGGAGCGCCTGGTGAAGCGGTTAGACCAGCTTTTCAAAAGAAAAAATCCCAGATTTTCAGTCCGTACACAGGGAGATTACAGCTATTACGGTTATGATGAACTGGTGTATTTTGAAGCCAGGGAGCACCGGGTATATGGCAGGCGAAAAGACGGAAGGGAGTTTAAATGTTCCCAAAATCTTGGCAGGATCGAAGAACAGCTGAGAGAAGATCCACGTTTTTACCGCTGCCACAGAGGCTATATCGTAAATCTGGATTACGTAGAACAGATCAGAGAAGTAATGTTGTTAAAAGGAGATCTCCGTGTTCCCTACAGGCTCAGAAACAAACGAAAAATAAAGGAAGATTACCAGCGGTATGTAACAGAAAATATCTGTTTTTTAAAGGAGGGAAAGGGCAGTGGAAAAAGAATGGGTTAGCAAGATGGGAACTTTTGTGGGGACGCTTTTGTGTATCCTGATCCTGCCGGTTGTAGTTATAAACTGCACACTGTTGTTTAAAAGCCATATAAACAGGGAGCGGGTGCCGAATATTGCAGGTACTTTCCCAATGGTGGTACTGACAGATTCCATGTATCCGGAATTTCAGGCAGGGGACCTGATTTTTTGCCATACAAAATCTGCCTCGGATGTAAGGCCAGGGGATGTGATCGCATTTTTTGATCCTGCAGGAAACGGAAAAAGCATTGTCACCCACAGAGTGGAGTCAATTACAACAGATGAAAATGGAAGTCTGGCATGGGTTACAAAAGGGGATGCCAATAATGTAAAGGACAATGCTGTAGTGCCGGCAAAAAATCTGGCCGGTGTATACCGCAGGCGGATCCAGGGACTGGGAAATGCAGTGGTCTTTATGCAGACGTCAAAAGGAATGATGGTCTGTGTTGTGTTCCCGATCCTTCTGTTTGTTATGTATGATGCAGTCCGCAGAAACCGATATGAAAAAAACAGAATATATGCCATGGAATGTGAAAGGAGAAATCAGGTATGAAGAAAAACAAAAGGATGCGTACAGCATCAGGACTTATGATCGCAGCTCTTTTAACCACCAGTATGATCAGCGGAACATTCGCAAAATACACCACAGCAGATGCAGCCCAGGACAGCGCAAGGGCAGCAAAATGGGGCGTAAATCTGGGGATCAGCGGAAGTCTTTATGGGGATGCTTACGCAGGAGCAGACTCCAACACCATTGTCTCCAATACGGACAGTTCCGTTACGGTTAAAAGTTCTGCTGCCGGAACCGATGTGATAGCCCCCGGAACCAGGAATTCTAACAGTGGACTTCACATCACATTAAACGGAACCCCGGAAGTAAGCACCAGAGTATACGGAACCATCAAGACACAGAATATTTACCTGAAGAAAGGTGAATATGGGGTGATGGTGGAAGCCCATGATGTAAAGGCAGAGGATTTTGCAAATGGGGGGAATGAATACTATACGGAGACAGGTGGTGCGTATGAAAAGGCGAAGGGGTATACGCAAGGGACCGGAGTCACATATTATACACTAGAGAATGTAGCTAATGTTGAGTCCAATTACTATCCCGTAGTTTACAGCGGTGCAAAAGTAACTGGCTCAAAGACAAAAGACAGCCTCAGTGAGATCGGACAGAATATTGCTAATCTGCTGGCAGACTCCCAGCCTGTTACCGGCAGTGCAGGAACCGGCGCAGAGCAGGGACAGACGATCTATACAGTAGAAACAGATGCTGCAAAGATCTATGCACCGGGAGAAGATCTGGCAGATCAATTAAACAATCTCTCCAGTACCAATATTACCTGGGAATGGGAGTTTGAAGGAGATGACGGTGCGGATACGATCCTGGGGGCGCTGATCGCAGGGACAAGTAAGGTTGTGGTGAAGGATGTATTATCAGGCTCCTATGCATTAGTAGGAGTTAATGAGACCACAGGTTTAGCAACAATGTCAGGAGTTTCATCTCCAATTGCCTCCGTAAAAACCAGCTTCTCCATAGAATTAACTGCTGACCAGGTAGACTGATTATATGTTCTGTATAGGCGGATCCTGAAACTGTATATCTGGATAAAAGAAAGTTATACAGCTGCTGTCTGCGAAAGATCTGACCCGGCTTTCCAATGGAGAAACCTGTTTTTGCCAGGTGTATTCTTCTGGTTCATCCTTTTATTTTTCAGACACAGGATCTACGTTACCGGATTTATAAAAGCGGCAGCAGGCGGAACTCTGAAATGGAGCGGAAAAGAAGAAAAAATTGCTGTGGATGGACGTTTTGTTTTGGAAAAAGTTCCCTTTGGAAAACAGAAGTGGGAAGTTCTTATGCCGGATGGTACCGCTTATCAGCTGGTTTGGAAACTGGAACGAAAGAAAAAAGAACCTGTTTCATTTGTTTTCCGGGAAAACAGTCCGTTTAAGATCCGGGTGGGAAAACAGATCCGGGCAATAGAACTGGTGCTGACTTTAAAAGAAAGTACATTCCTTCCGGACACTTCATACCGGGCGGTTATTGATAAAAAGCAGAAGGTATACATACCAGAGGGTGTGATCCCGCCGGAAGAAGACGGAAGCAACCGGACACCGGCAGGACTGAAGGTAGACAAAAACGGAAAATTTAGCATCGATGAACAGAGAGGCATGGATAAATGAAAAAATGGATCCGCAGGTTTGTAATGACAATTCTGGGGCTGGTATTAGGCACAGGGATGTACATGATCTGTGCAGAACGTGTATTAAAAGATCCCTTTCCCATGCCTTTTGGTATCGGCTTTGCTAATGTTGTTTCAGGAAGTATGGAACCTGCTTTAAAAAAAGGAACTCTGCTTTTAGTAAGAAAAAAGGCAGATGCAGAAATCGGGGACATTGTAGTCTACCAGTCAGGTGAGTCCATAATCGTACACAGGATCATTTCCGCAGAAGGGGATCAGGTCATTACAAAAGGGGATGCCAATGAAACAGAGGACATTCCCATTAAACGGTCTCAGATCAAAGGTGTGGTAATGTTTAAGATCCCGGAAATTGGAAAAGGGATACAGTGGCTGCAGACCCTTGCCAGATACAGCGGTGCAGATCATAAGCAGGAAAGCGCAAAAGTGGCTGCATTTGAACATGGGGAACAGATCCTGCAGCCCTTTAGCAGAGCAGGGAAAACAGGTGATTTGCAGCCGGGAACAGACAGGGTATACGCCCTTACAGTGACAAATGAAAAAAATGGAAATGTAAGTGAGACCAGACAAAACTATTCCATTCAGGTTACAACAGCCGGAACGCTGCCCCTTACATATGTATTAAAAAGAAATAATACTGAGCTGGGACGTTTTTCAGAAATGGTCACAGAAAATTATCTGTTTCAGACGGCTGATATGTGGTTTGAAGCAGGAAAAAAAGAGGGCCATGCATATGAACTGGAAGTAATATGGCCGGAAGATAAGAAAGATGTTTTATGGGCGGATGTTCCGGATCTTGTGAAAATACAGGTTCATATGGAACAGGCAGAAACTATAGCATCAACTCTTGTAGTACCCGTTCTTGCCCGGTATCATCACAGCAGCACCCATATTTACGAAATGGCTGCAGTTCCTTTTTATTTTACCAGTGACCGGCTGACAGAAGAAGGAAATGAATACCAGCTGTCACCGGAAACCGAGGCACTTGCAATAGAACTTCGCAATGATCAGGACGGATACAGATGGTCTGATACGCCCATCCATTACATTTATCAGGTGAGAAAAGATGGGGAAGAAAAAGGCGGAGAAGGTATTTTGTATCCACAGCAGGGGGCAGGAAGTTCTGAGCGTATCGTAATTCAGGATATGGCTCCGGGAGTTTATGACATAGAGGTACAGTCGTTGTCTCCTTTTGAAAAAACATTAAAGGGAACCTTTGTGATACCGGAAAAGGAAAACGATATTTTCTGTGTAAAAGAGGACCAACAGGGCAGTTTTTGTGTACAGCTGATTGTTTCTGTAAAAGATTACGAGGGGAATATAAAGATTTCCTGGCCGGAGGGACTGATACCGGATAGTACCCAGGCGGTTTTTGAGGATGTAAAGACCAGGACGGAAGATCTGTATGAGGCAGGGGAGCTGACTTTGTGGATGAAACCTTATACGTCCCGGACTTATCGCTTTTTTAAAACAGATACAGAGACCGACTATACCTGGGATACGCAGCTAAGAGCAGAGGCAGCAGATTAAGATGTACTTGGGAATATGAAAAAGGGATATGAGACTATGAAAAGAGATTATGAAAAAGCAGAAGAAGTATAAAATATGCAGAGGATTGTTTTTTCTGGTATTTCTTATGGAGATTAGTGGAAGGCTGGCTTTTTGGGGAATGGCAGCAGAAAAAGAGTCAGCAGAAACGCAGACGGGGGCAGCAGGAGCATATTATGAAGAGGATGCTTTTACAGTGCTTCTGGAAACAGAGTATGCAGAGAAAAAAGTTTCTTTAAAAGAAGCATTTCACTGGTGTCCGGAATACTTACAGGGCCTTAGGGTAAAAGAGGTAGAACTCTCCCCGGGGCTTTATTTAACAGAAGAAGATCCCGGGGATTTTACAGGAGAAAGAGCCAACGGACAGTTTCGGGTTTGTTTAGAGATTAATGACAGTGGAAAAGAACTGCTTACAGAAGATGGCTGTCCCGGAAACTGGTGGATACAGGAAGAGGAAACGGTAGATCTGAATATGATCCTGGAGTTTTCAAAAGCCCTTACAGACAGTGAAAGAGAGCGGTACATTGATGTGACTCTGGGAAACGACCAGGTTACCCTTAAACGCAGGATCTGGCTGGTCTGTAAGGTGATACCGGTCAGTTTTTCCGGCTCTGGAATACTCCCAGGCTCCTGTTACCAGTTAAGATCTGCAGAGACAGAGAAAAATAAAAAAGCAGTTATAGATGAGGCTTCATCTTTTACAGCATTTTACAATGTGCGTTCTTTTATTCCCGGAAACTATGACAGCCGGAAGATCGTCTGGAAAAAAGACGGGATGGAAGAAGGATTGCCTGTGGGGACTTCGATCATTATGACAGAGCGGTCAGAAGAGAGAAGCACAACAGATTTCTGGTATTACAAGGTGCAGGAGAAAGTCAGCAGGATTGACCTGAATAAATTTACCCGTATGAGTGGTGATGAGGAATACAGTTATGATATGGAAAGTACAGAGTATAACTCTTTGGACTATCAATTCATGGCAGATTTTGAAGAGTCAGAAGAGAAAGCAGAAGAAGGTTTATATCAACTGGGTTTCATAGCATCAGACAGCTCAGAAGAAGTGAAAGTTTGCCAGATGGAACTGGAAGTGCAGGTGGTGCCGGGAAAAACATATGATCTTGAAATAAGAGAAAGCGAAGAGAGAGAGGAAACACCAAAAGTTACAGTAACCTGCAAAACAGAAGATCCCCGGGAAGAGATTGCGCAAAAAGAAAAAACGTTCGCTTTGGTACTGACTGGCACAGGAGAGACCGAACTTCCCGAAGATGCCCGGTTAAAAGTGGGAAAAAGAGAATACAGGACCAGCGGAAAAGACAGTTTTATCCTGCCGCTTGGTGATATGCAAAATGAAAATTCCAACTGGGAATTTACTTTACTTTCTGACCTGTTTCCGGAAGAAGAAAAAGAGTACCATTTTACAGCGCAGCTTTGCCGGACAGATCCATTCACAGAAAGCGGGATTTTAAAGGGGAAAACAGTAACAGAACCCCAGATGGTTGTTTTCAGGAAAGCCCAAAAAGATATAACCGGTCTGAAGATCACCGGTGTCAGGATATCAGACAGTGAGGGATGGCGAAAGGGACAGTCTTTTAATGTTCAGGTATTAAATATGCCTCCGGAAGGTCAGATAACAGTAACTGCCTATGAAGGCCTCACAGGCTGGCAGAGATCCGATGCCTGGAATGTGTCAATGGAAGAAGGAAAGATCTCAAATCCTTCTGCAATAAAAGGTATTTTCCGCCTTATATTTGAAATAAAAAATGCTGCCGGAGAAGTTGTCAGTCTGGCACCTTACTATCTGATCGTAAAATGAGTACCGCCTGAAAATAGAACGCTATATTCAGTAAAAAGAAAGAAAAAAACAGGGAACTGCTGCAGTCAGGGGAAATTTACTGCACAGTTCCTTTTTTGCCATAATTTTTCAAGAAAAAAGTAAGGAAGTAGGCATATGTATATGGTATAATGAAAGGGATGAAAGGGAAAAAACAACCAAAGAGGAGGACAATCAAATGCCCGATATTAATATTCTTGTTGTAGATGATGAAAAAGAGATTGCGGACCTGATCGAGATCTATCTGGTCAGTGATGGATATAAAGTATTTAAAGCTGAAAATGCAGAGGCTGGTCTGAGTATCCTGGATAAGCAGGATATCCACTTGGTTCTGTTAGATATTATGATGCCTGGTATGAATGGACTGGAGATGTGCAGAAAGATCCGGGAGACAAACAATATTCCCATTATCATGCTCAGTGCTAAATCCACAGACTTAGATAAGATCTTAGGACTTGGTACAGGTGCAGATGACTATGTGACAAAGCCATTTAACCCATTGGAACTGACAGCCAGGGTAAAATCCCAGCTGCGCCGTTACACTCAGTTAAATCCAAACAGCGGTGCAAGGGAAACAGTGAACAATGAGATCACCATTAAGGGAATGAGCATTAACCGTGACAATCATAAAGTGATCGTAGACGGAGAAGAGATCAAATTAACACCCATTGAATTTGACATCCTTTATCTGTTAGCTTCCAATCCTGGAAAGGTATTCAGCACCGATGAGATCTTTGAAAAGGTGTGGAACGAAAAAGTATACGAAGCCAACAATACAGTTATGGTACATATCCGTCGCTTAAGAGGAAAAATGAAGGAAGATACCAGGCAGAATAAGATCATCACAACTGTGTGGGGAGTAGGTTATAAGATTGAAAAATGATGTAAGCAGACGCTACCGGACCAGGGTGATCACAAACATCATATACAGCGCCATTATTACCTGCCTGGTAGAGGTGTTCTTTGTTACAAACCTGTCTATGGTGGCACGGTATATGGGAAACAAGGGAAAAATGGTCCTGATGGTCCAGGCGATCGAAAAGCAGCATACAGCGGTGGTGCTTTTGTATCTGATCCTGGGGATCCTGCTGTTTTCCATTACATTTATGATCCTTCAGGAACCCTATATCCGCTATATCAGTAAAATATCTGATGCAGTGCAGAATATATCAGAAGGAAACTTAAATACAGTGATCGATGTGATCGGGGATGACGAGTTTTCCGGTATGGCTGCCAATTTAAACAGGATGGCAGCGGATATCAAGCAGCTGATGGAAAAAGAGCGTGAGTCGGAGCGGACGAAAAACGAGCTGATCACTAATGTGGCCCATGATCTGCGAACCCCTCTTACTTCCATTATCGGTTATCTGGAACTTCTGGCAGGGAACCGTCAGATCCCGGAAGATATGCAGCATAAATACATAGAGATCGCATATGGAAAGTCAAGAAGGCTGGAGAAGCTGATCGAGGATCTGTTTGGTTTTACCAAGTTAAATTATGGCAAGATCGCCATGCATGTGGGACAGCTTGATATTGTGAAGCTGTTGGGACAGCTTTTGGAAGAGGCGTATCCTAATTTTGTGGAAAAGGGTCTGTCTTATGATCTGCAGAGTAATGTGCCTGCCAAGACTATTAACGCAGACGGAAATCTTTTAGCCAGACTGTTTGACAATCTGATCGGAAATGCCATTAAATACGGAGCAGATGGAAAGCGGGTCCTGGTGCAGATCCATGCAGAAAGCGAAACAGTAACAGTTTCTGTTACCAACTATGGATATGTGATCCCGGCAGACGAGCTTCCTCTTATTTTCAATAAATTTTACCGTGTAGAGCAGTCCCGCTCCAGCAGTACAGGAGGAACTGGACTGGGACTTGCCATTGCAAAGGAGATCGTGGATATGCATGGAGGGACCATTAGTGTAGCCAGTGATCTTAACGGAACCGTATTTACTGTAAAACTTCAGGTTCGTTTTGATGTAAATAAGGAAAATTTTGGAAATATTGAGGACGAAAAACAGTAATTAAAGAGGAATTACAGGATGGATACAGGCAAAAATAAAATGGTTGGAATGAGAAAAAAAAGGGCGCTGAGAGGCACCCTTTTTGCGGTCATATTGTCCGCTTCCATGAGTTTTTCGGCTCTGGCTGCCATGACAGCAGACGGACCGGGAATGGGGACAGCGGCAGGGGCATCAGCGGATACTTCCGACAGTACGGACAGTGAGCAGGTGCTTAAAACAGAAGCAGCGCCAGAGGAAGGCCCTATCCGTATGGATGTGGTCTATGGATATGACAATGTGGCAAAAAGCGGGCGTTTTCTTCCACTGGATATACAGTTAGACAATACGTCAGAGGAAACCTTTGAAGGAACTTTGTGCGTTACTTCCCAGGAACCGGACTATGACGGTTACAGCAACAATTCCCAGGAAAAATATGATACATACCGCTACGAATTTCCGGTCATGATCCAGGGAGACAGCAGCCTTGAAAAGAAGTTAAATATCTCTCTTTGCAGCAAGTCAGACCTGATGTACATCACACTTATGGATGGGGCCGGCAATGAGGTACTTAGCAAACGGCTGAAAATGGATCTGAACACAGATGCAGCCCAGCTGTTTATCGGTGTACTTTGTGATGAGCCGGAACGCCTTTCCTATCTGGAGCAGGTAGGTGTCAATTACAGTATGCTGCGTACAAAGACCATTGACCTGTCTGTGTATGATCTGCCGGATACAGAACTGGGACTGGACCAGTTAGATGTGCTTCTGATCACGGATTTTAACTCAGAGACCCTTACAGAAGAGCAGACAGAGGCGATCTGGGAATGGGTACACCGTGGCGGTATTTTACTGTTTGGAACAGGTGCCAGGGGAGATGAAACATTATCTGCTTTCAGTAAACAATTGCTGGAATATCCGGTTTCACCTGGAATGGTTTACGAGATCCAGATGGGACAGGACCGTACAGCCAGGGAACCGGGGGAAAATATTCTTTCCCTGGAAGGAACAGAAGTGGATTTAAAAGGCGGAACAGACCTGCTTACAAGTGGTTCCCTTACGGTTCTTTCTGCTACTTCTGTAGGAAATGGAATGGCAGCGGCAGCAATTTTTGATTTTACGGATCTGGAAGAATATTGTTTAAAAGACAACTCCTATGCAGATTATTTCCTTACAGCACTCCTTGGTGAAGACAGAATCAATACCTTAAACAGCAACGCAGGTGGTGGAAATTACAACCAGTTCTGGTCTGTCCAGAGTCTGGTAAATACAGGAAATATTCGCAATCTTCCAAAGATCGGATTTTACATGACCCTGGCAGTGGCATATATTGCCCTGGCAGGTCCGGGACTTTATTTCTTCTTAAAACAAAGAGATCTGCGGGAATATTACCAGCCTGCAGTGGCACTGATCGCCATCTGTACCACTGGTATGGTGATCTTAATGGGAACAGGAACCCGTTTTAAGGGCCCGTTTTTCACTTACGCTACCATAGAAAATACCAGTCAGACAGATAAAACAGAGACGACTTTTATCAATATGCGGGCTCCTTATAATAAGACATATTCAGTGGAATTAAATCCCCAGTACCGTCTGTATCCTGTTACAGGCAGTCCTTATTATGACCAAAATCCATCGAAGGAATTTTTCGGTGAAGGAGAAGCAGATATCACCATCCGCTATGGGGAAGATGCCACCTGGATCCAGGCAGTGGATACAGGGGCCTTTAATTCCAAAATTTTCCAGATGGAGCTTCACACCCAGAATGAAACAGGAGAAGGTTTCTCAGGTGAGATCCGGGCTTTTAACGGAACAGTTTCCGGTACTCTTACCAATAACTATTCTTATGCAGTAGAGAACGCAGCAATTCTTCTTTACAATCAGCTGCTGCTGATCGGAAATATGGAACCAGGTGAGACGATCTCCTTAGATAACCGTCAGGTGACTTTCTGCGCGACCAATTTCAGCTATGCGCTGGCTTCCCAGATCACAGGCGTTTCCCTGTATGACAGAAACGGGGATATGGAAGATGCCACCTATGTTCAGGCATTAGAGCGGGCCAATCTGCTTTCATTTTATATTGAAAATTATCTTTCCGGTTATCATGCACAGGCCAGTGTGGTTGCTTTTGGAAGAGGAAAAGAAAATCTGGATTTCCTGAAGAAAAATGACTATGAGGCTTATGGCTGTACCCTTCTTACCTCAGAACTGGATGTAAATTATGAAAAGGGCGGAAATGTATACAGATCTGCCATGCAGAAACAGCCAAATGTTCTTTCCGGAGAATATGACGCGGACAGAAATACCATGTATGGAATGGCGCCTGTGATCTTGGAGTATTATCTGGGAAATGAAACAGATGTGGAAGCTTTGGACTTCCATCCGCTGACAGCAGAGGCTTCTGACAGTCTGCGTTATTATTACACAGTTCCATTTACAGGCGGCATGTATTTTTATAATTACAATACAGGGGACTATGATCTGATGAAGCCGGAGAAAGATCACTATACCAGGGAAGAGCTGGAAGAATATCTGTCACCGGGAAATACCATTACAGTGAAGTATGTATATGATACCACAGGAGAATATACCTGGAATATCATGCTTCCGGTACTTACAGTCACAGGAAGGAGCAAGTAATGCTTAAGATTGAAAATCTGCATAAAATATATGGCAAATATCATGCTTTAAGTGGTCTGGACATGACTGTAAAGGAAGGCGCTCTTTATGGATTTGTCGGTCCCAATGGAGCGGGAAAGACGACGGCGATCAAGATCATGACCGGGCTTTTACAGGCAGAAGAGGGAAGCGTATTGATCAACGGAAAAGATGCTCTGGCAGATCCGGACCAGTTAAAGTCCTGTATTGGATATGTGCCTGATTTTTTCGGTGTTTACGATAACCTGACAGTAGGGGAATATATGAGTTTCTTTGCTTCCTGTTATCAGTTGGACGGACTGGTGGCAAGGAAACGTTACACTGCCCTTTTGGAGCAGGTGGGTCTGGAAGATAAGCTGGATTTTTATGTGGACGGTCTTTCCAGAGGTATGAAACAGCGGTTGTGTCTGGCAAGGGCGCTGATCCACGATCCCCAGATCCTGATCTTAGATGAGCCTACTTCCGGACTGGATCCCCGCACAAGAGTGGAGTTTAAGGAGATACTGGAAGACCTGAAATTTGCGGGAAAGACCATTCTCATCAGCTCCCATGTGCTCTCGGAACTTTCTGAAATGTGTACGGATATCGGTATCATTGACCAGGGAAGGATGATCTTAGAGGGAAATATCCAGGACATTTTATCAAGGGTCAATGCGTCCAATCCCCTGGTGATCTCTGTTTACAGCAACATGGAAAAAGCGTTGTCTATTTTAAAGAGCCACCCCTGTGTGCGCACTATTTCCATGAGGGAAAAGGATATCTGTGTCCGCTTCACCGGGGATGCCCAGGATGAGGCGATCCTGCTGCAGCAGCTGATCGACAGTGATGTGCTGGTAAATGGCTTTACCAGAGAGAAAGGCAGCTTGGAAACAGTCTTTATGCAGCTGACTGACCATGAAGAAGAAAGGGTGGTGACGTCTTATGAAGCAGAATCCGGTCTATAACCGGGAAATGCGGGTAAGTTCCAGAAGCATGAAGCTGCCCCTGATCATTTTCCTGTTTAATGGGATCTTGTTTTTGGTGACTCTTTTAAATATGTATTCTGTGATCATGCAGGTAAAGGCGTCAGCCAGTATCCAGTACAGCAGTTTTATGGAATTATATGAATTTGTTACGTCCATGGAATTTATCCTGTTAATGTTTATCGTTCCTGCAGTGACTGCTTCAGCGATCAGCGGGGAACGGGAGCGGCAGACCTTAGATCTGATGCTGACTACACGGATGAGTGCCGGACAGATCGTAACAGGAAAGCTTTTAAGTGCCCTCAGTACCTTATTTTTGCTGATCCTTTCCAGTTTTCCGGCAGTTGCCATGGTATTTGTATATGGAGGAATTACCTGGACAGATGCGTTTTCTCTGATCCTATGTTATGTAACAGTAGCTTTTTTTGCAGGAAGTATTGGCATCTGTTTTTCAGCAGCTTTTAAGAGATCTACGGTTTCAACGGTTGTAACATATGGAACACTGACCGCTGTGGTTGCGGGAACTTACTTTCTGAACCGCTTTGCTCTTTCCGTATCAGGAATGGATCTGCAGCGGAGCGCAGCCTATGTTTTAGGTGAGAGCAGTGCGAAAGCTTCTTCCGGTGGTTTCTTTTATCTGTTTTTGTTAAATCCGGCTGTTACATTTATGGCAGTGATCGGGGGACAGGCAGGAAGAGGAACACCGTTAGCAGATATTGTAAGTTATTTTGGAATACCGGAAAATGGATTTATCATAAAGCACTGGATCGGTTTCAGTATCCTGATCCAGCTGGCAGCGGGAATGGCCCTGATCAACCGGGCGATCCATTTTGTAGAGCCCATAAAGCATAAGAAAACCAGTAGAAAGGGGAAAAAATAAATGGGAATTATAAAAGCGGCAGCACATGCAGTAGGAACGGGACTGGCGGATCAGTGGCTGGAGGCCTTAGAACCTGACAATATGGGGGCCCAGACTGTTTTTACAAAGGGCGTTCAGATCCGTAAAGGAAAAGGGGAAAATGGAAAAGGTTCCGATAACATGGTAACAGAAGGTTCCATTATCCATGTATACCCGGATCAGTTCATGCTTTTGGTAGACGGCGGAAAAGTAGTGGATTATACGGCAGAGCCTGGATATTACAAAGTAAGCCTGGATACACAGCCTTCCCTGATGAACGGAACGTTGGGAAAAGCAGTAAAAGAGTCCCTGGGAAGGATCCGTTTTGGCGGTATTGCCCCCACTGCACAGAGGGTATATTATATCAATCTTCAGGAGATCCGGGGACTGAAGTTTGGTACCAAAAATGCCATCAACTATTTTGACAGTTTTTATAATGCAGAGTTGTTTTTACGGGCCCATGGAACGTATTCCATTAAGATCACAGATCCGCTGAAATTCTATGCAGAAGTGGTTCCGAAAAATGCAGAACGCCTGGAAATGGAAGATATTAATGAGCAGTACTTAAATGAGTTTTTAGAGGCACTGCAGACTTCCATTAACCAGATGTCAGCAGATGGTATCCGCATTTCCTATGTTCCGTCCAAGAGCATGGAACTGGGAAAATATATGGCAAATGTACTGGATGAGCAGTGGAAAGAACTGCGTGGTATGGAGATCCAGTCTGTGGGAATTGCAAGTATTTCCTACGATGAGACATCCCAGGAACTGATCAACATGCGCAACAAAGGCGCTATGATGGGAGATCCTTCCGTAAGAGAAGGTTATGTACAAAGTACCATTGCCGAAGGTCTGAAAGGCGCCGGAACCAATTCAAATGGTGCCATGGCAGGATATATGGGAATGGGATTTGGCATGCAGAACAGCGGTGCGTTTATGGGAGCCGCTTCCGCAACCAATATGCAGCAGATGCAGATGAACCGGCAGATGCAGCAGGGACAGCAGATGCCATATGGAACAGGAAATGGAGGCTTCCAGGGCGGACAGATGGGTTATGGAGCAGCAAATGCAGGCGCCCAAGCAGTCCGGCCGGCGCAGACTGCAAATCAGCCGTGGATCTGTCCTGCCTGCCATGTGGAAAACACAGGAAAATTCTGCAGCGAGTGTGGAAAACCAAGGCCTTCCGTAGAGTGGACCTGTCCAAACTGCGGTACTGTTAATAAGGGCAAGTTCTGCAGTGAATGTGGAAGCCCAAGAGGAGAAGCCTGAGTATGGGAGTGATAACCTATAAATGCCCCAACTGCGGCGGTGGGCTTACGTTTAATGCAGAAAAGCAGAAATATAAATGTGAATACTGCCTTTCCGAGTTTTCACAGGAAGAACTGGACGAGATAGAGAAGCGGGAGCTTGAGAAGGCCAGAAAGCAGGCAGAAGTCCAGCGTGATCCTGAACCAGAAGGAGCAGGATCTGAGGCTGGGACAGAGGAACATGTATCAGGCTCCAAAAAGACTGTTACCCCCATCATGTACACCTGCCCCAGCTGTGGCGCCCAGATCGTCACAGACGAGACAACAGCGGCTTCTTTCTGCTACTACTGTCACAATCCCATTGTCCTGGAGGAAAAGCTGCGGGGTGAGTTTAAGCCTGATTATGTAGTTCCTTTCCAGATCGATAAGAAAAAGGCTCAGGAAATATTTACCCAGTGGGTGGGCCGGAAAAAATTTGTACCTGATTATTTCTTTTCTGCCAGTCAGATCGAGAGCATGACCGGTGTGTATTTTCCTTACTGGTTATATAGCTGCCAGGTGAAAGGTGATCTGCAGGCAGAGGGAAAGACGGTCAGAGTGTGGGATATGGCGGGAATGCGCTATACAGAGACAAAAGTTTATGATATCCGCAGACAGGGAGATATGAACGTTGACTCTGTAGCCAGAAATGCCTTAAAAAAAGCCAATCGAAAGCTGATCGACGGTGTGCTGCCTTACCGCCTGAATGAGAAAAAAGACTTTTCCATGGGTTATCTTTCCGGATTTATGGCAGAAAACAGGGATATGGAAAAGGACAGTTTTGTAAATGAAGTGAAAGAAGAAGTAAGGCAGTTTGCATTATCCAGTCTCAGCAGTCAGACAGGAAATTATTCCAGCGTTCAGATACGAAAGAACCAGGCGGATATTACAGGAGAGACCTGGGCAACGGCCCTGCTTCCTGTGTGGACAGTGACTTACAATGATAAGGCAAGAGGAAAGATCTACTATTTTGCCTTAAACGGACAGACGGGAAAGATATGGGGTGAACTTCCGGTGGATCAGAAAAAGCTGGCAGTTTTATTTTTAAGTATTTTTATCCCGGTATGTGTGATATTGCTGTTTTTAGGATACTGGATCGGCTGATGAGGTGATGAGATGAAAAAGATAAAAGGGATAATGACCGGTCTGCTGATCTGTGTATTTCTGATCATGGGCAGTATGGCAGTGTGGGCAGATCAGACAGGAGCTGTAAGCGGTCAGACGCGGGTGTTTGACCAGGCGGGACTGTTCAGTGAAACAGAAAAGATCCAGTTAGAGGAAGAGAAGATGGAGGACAAAAAGGATGAATGACCCATATCAGATTTTAGGTGTAACAAGAGATGCCAGTGACC
>ENA-OOYX01000803-OOYX01000803.1-human-gut-metagenome-genome-assembly--contig:-NODE-803-length-16632-cov-1.954274_pt1 | contig 16632 bp, 17 predicted proteins | sample MGYA00241182_ERZ501387 | MGnify/ENA primary metagenome ERZ501387 (study PRJEB25962, sample SAMEA2042740) | human gut metagenome | biome: human gut; feature: human-associated habitat; material: faeces...
TTGCTGCAGGTTGGCGTTGGGTTTCTGATCCCGTTTGCATTAACGATTGTTATGGGAATTATATATGTAACAGCAACATTTCAGATATTGGATCCAACAGAATATCTATCAGAAGGGCTCTTTACAATGGGAATTACATTTGTGTTATGTTTCGTTCCACTATTCTGGGGTGCCATTGCATATGCGAGACTGCAGATTGTATGCCAGCATTTAGGATTTTGGTTAAAGGGAGCCAAAGAGTTATCAGATCGCGGAGGATCTGTGAATCTAGGACGAAGTGTCGCACATGCCGTAGGCGCTGAAACGGCAGAAGCAGCATACGCTGCGGAAACGGCAGGTCTGGCATTGGAAAGTGTTAATATCTGTAACCAGTATTTAAGAGACAATGGGCAGAAACCGATAAGCGTAAACATCTTCAAAATAACAGTATTTGTTGCGAGCGTTGTAATCATTGCAGTATATGTAGCTGCAATCGTAAGTGCTTACAGATAAGTGTTTCGGAATGATAAAGAAGAACCTGAAAGCTCGTATCTTTCAGGTTCTTTTCTCGCTTTATTTCATAGAAAGCACATAAATATCATTTCCATTTTTCGTGCACAATGTTTCTCCCCTGCGGAACATCCACTCAAAAGAATCCTGCTCTGCTTTCAGAAGTTCGGTTTCTTCACCGCTTAAAAGATTAGATTTCTGTTTCCATGGAAACATCAAATTGTGCATCCGGATTTTCCTCATAATCTCCCACTGGCATATACACAGAATAATAAACAACATCCCCATCCACAAAATAACTGCCCAGTGAGCAATCCTGTTCTATGGGAAGCTGTATTTTATTTATATCTACAGTCAAATTTTTTCTGTTCTCTGCGGATTGTTTTGTTTTATCCGAAGAACATCCTGTCAACAGTAAACAAACGAATAAAAAATACATACTTATCTTTTTCATATCTGACAGCCCTCCTTTACTGCTAAATTAATTTCTCTTTTTCATCTTGTCAATATTTTCTGGCACACTTTGTCTGGTTTTGGCATACTTTATATGCACATATAAAAATAGATGTGTTACTATAAAAAATATAAAAAAATAGAAAGAAGAGAACTATTGTGAAAAAATTTATTTATGCCATTACTCCATTTTGTATTTATTCTTTTTTTGTTTTACTTTTTTATTATGTTGCGGATTATCTAGCTCCAACGCATAATATGGAATTAGCTCGTTACTTGTTTGCATTGTTTTATCTTTTTCATGCTCTGATAGGTGTATTTGTTTTAGGGTTTATTTTCGGAAAAATCACACAAAAAAGATTTGCCTCAAAAAAACTCATTCATTCTTTATGGCTGGCTGTATTCACCTTTGTTGTTATATTTATAATCGGAGGATTGGACGGTATATTCTCTCAAATGCAATTTCGCTCTCACCAAATGACTATAGATGATTTTATTTTTGGTATTTCCCACCCTGATACACATTACTTTGCTATTGGTACATTCTGCTCATTTTTTCTTGGTGAACTGCATGAATATTTCATTTTGAAGAAAAAGCAAAAAGAAGAGGACGGGATTAAATAAAATTTGATTCCGTCCTTCTCTTCTTATATCATTTAATCATTTTTCAAAACATTAAGCTGTATACTCCTCTATTGAAATTTGTGTTTCAATCTTATCTTCAAAAGCATGTGCTACAATCTCTATAAACTCTTCATTAAATTTACCAAGTGCTAAGCCAAATAACCCTGACAATATTGTTATTTCTTGTTTAGCAAACCGAAATGCTACCGCATAAATGGAATCCGCATCGAATTCTTTTAACAATTGCTGTTTAAAAATATGATATCTTCTTTTATAGTGTTTTGACACATTATAATAATCTTCAAAGGCAGCATAAAGCTTTGTGTCTGCCAAATTATATACCTTTGAAATATTATAGGCATCAACATCCTGTAATAAATCAACCTGACTAAATCCGCCATCTTTTATTGACATTTCTTCGCCATTTTTACCATACAAATGGTAATTTTGTAACCCATTAGCAGGTGCACCTATGATTGTTTGCAAATCTTCTGGTGTAAAATAATTATATCCTCCAAAATTCAATGTGTTTTGCAACCCCCCTCCCATTTGTAAAAGATCTCCAGCCCATCCTGCAAATGCATCAATATCTCTTTCCAGAAAATCCAATCTTCAATCCGGTTGTACTCACTATACATGCCCCTAAGGTTGCTGCATAATGTGTGATTTCTAATTGCCGCTTTGTTATTGGATCTATAACAGATACCTGATGTGGATCCAGATCAGGATAAGTTGACTTCACCAGTGCTAATATTTCTTCCTTTAATTAACTCGACTTTTTGACAGGCAGTGTATCAACAATGATTTCTTCTGATACATCAATATCATCGAGATTAGATTTCCAATGAAACACAATCGGCTCTTCGTTTATTTCTGCAAAATATCTGTTGATACGATCAGTAAGTTCCTCCTTAGATTTAACACGGATACCTCTGAGCATCTGACGAATCATCTTGCTAAAGAAACCTTCAACCATATTGAGCCATGATCCCTGTTCTCACAATAATAAGTTATTTTATGTGGCTTTATATCTGCCTCGTCAAGAATTATATTTACTGTACTTTTATGAATAGTGGAATGAATCACGCTATTTTTTATCTTTTTCGACAAATCCTTAACAAAAAGGACAATTCACCTAAATTTCAGATAAACTGTCCCTTTACTATCTACATGTTTTATATTTTTGTTATAATACTTTCGCAAGAAAACTTTTTGTTCTCTCATGTTCCGGCTGTTCAAACAGTTCTTTCGGCGGTCTGTCTTCCACAATCGTTCCATGATCCATAAATATAACACGGTTACTCACATTTTTGGCAAATCCCATCTCATGTGTTACGACAATCATTGTCATTCCCTCTTTTGCAAGAGAACGCATAACTTCCAACACTTCTCCGACCATTTCCGGATCCAATGCGGAAGTCGGTTCATCAAAAAGCAATACTTCCGGTTCCATTGCAAGTGCCCTGGCGATCGCCACTCTCTGTTTCATACCACCGGATAATTCTTTTGGATAATGTTCTGCGAACTTCTCCAACTGAACCATCTCCAAATATTTCATTGCCTCTTCTTCTGCCTGTTTTCCTTTGATGCCACGCATCTCTAATGCAAACATAACATTTTTCTTAACAGTAAGCCATGGGAATAATGCATACTGCTGGAATACAACGCCACGGTCTGTACCGGTTCCTTTTACTTCTTTTCCATTGCAGTATACTGCTCCGCTTGTCGGCTCTAATAATCCTGCGATAATATTCAATAAAGTGGATTTTCCACATCCGGATGGTCCTACGACACAGATGAACTCATTATCATGAATATCAAGTGTCACTCCGTTTAATGCAACCATCTCACCATTTCTTGTATTATATATCTTCTTTACGTTATCAACTTTTACACGAACCGGTCTGCTGTCATCGCGATTTGTTAAATCTCTCTCTTCTCCTGCCATGATGTCAGTCTCCTTTCAAGATATTTGATCAGTTTCTCCATTGAGATACCTAAGATACCAATGATAATAATGTATAAAAGCATTGGTGCAGATTCAAAGCTGTTGTTCAGAGATCTGATTCTCATTCCCAAACCGGCTGTTGCTCCAGTAGATTCTGCAGCGATCAGTGTTGTAAGTGCTACAGAAGCTCCAAGTCTTACTGCTGTCAGGATAAATGGTAATGTTGCAGGAGCAATAACTCTGATGAAGATATCTTTATCTGTTGCTCCAAGAACTCTTGCTGCTTTGATCAGTGTCTCATCTACATTGATAACACCCTGATAGATTGTAATGCACATTGTCAAGAAACATGCAATCGTGATAACGATGATCTGTGGTTTTCTTCCAACACCTGCCGCAATTACAATAAGTGGTACATAAGCAAGTGGTGGGATGTTACGGATGAACTGGATCCATGGTTCAATAATATAACGAACCGGTTTATACCATGCCATAAGGATTGCAACCGGAAGTGCGATTACAAAACCAAGCACATAACCTGCTACAACTGAAATCAAACTGGATAAAATATCCGTACCCAGAACACCTCTGTCAATCATTGTTTTAATGCTCTGACAAACTACCACAACATTCTGGAACGCTCTGCTTGTTGATGGAATAATTGATAAAATATACCAGAACAGCATAGCCACTGCAAATGAGATCAGTAACCAGACTCTCTTTGGTATTTTATCTGCCAGAGATTTGTTTTTGTTATTCATAATACCGTCTCCTTCCCTTTCGGAACTTCTTTCTTGATTCAAAGTATAGACCTCTATTTTGTTTTTGATAAGGATGAACTTTTTTCATCCTTTTTAAGAAAGGCGTCTGGCAAAAAAACTGCCAGACACCTTTGTCTGAAATGACGGTAACACAAATCGTCACTTTATTAATCTAGTTCTTATCTTTGTATTCTTCAAAAGCATTGATTCCATAGGGGAGCAAATATGGGGGCAGCTTATTTAATATTGTTCTGCAGCACTCCACGCAGCCCTTCCAGATACTTTCTGCATTCCGGAAGAATCACCTGGGTCTTTGTACTGTAAGAATCCGTTGTACAACAGATTGCGCCTTCCGGCAGACATATCTTCTGCCCTGTAAGAAGTGGATCGCCTGTCTTTTTCTGCCATGTCTCAAGAAGCTGTCGCATCTCATCCTTCACTGACTGATAATCTTCTTCCCCGATCAGATTATCCCGTTCCTGTGGATCAAGCATAAGATCATACAGTTCTTCTCTCACAAGTTTCTTCTCAAAATATCCGTTTTCATGGAATACTTCTTTTGACAGACTGTCATCAATATGGGTAGGCGGAACTTTATCGTAACCATTCTCCCACCGTACAATATATTTATTTTTCTTCGTTCTGACAGATCTGACCGGCTCGTATGCAACATGATAGTTAATCTCTGCATAAACTGCCTCACGGATTTCTTCCTCTTCACCTGTTATCACCGGTAGAAAAGAACTGCCGGAAAGCCAGTTTGGTTTTTCCATATTCAAAATATCGCACAGTGTCGGAAATACGTCTATCTGCGACAGCAAAGCGTCACTGATACAATGTACCCTCGGCATACCCGGATAACGAAGGATAAAAGATACACCTGTTCCATCATCGTACAGATTGCATTTCATCATAGGAAATGGCAATCCGTGATCTGTGGTAAAGAATATCAATGTATTCTCATATTCCCCGGTTTCTTTTAAAGCATCCAGTATTTTTCCACACAATCTGTCCACTGTATCAACTGCGATCTGCATACCTGCCATATCTTTTCTGACATCCGGTAAGTTTGGCAATGCCTTTGGCACCTGTACATAGTCTGTTTCATATTCATCCGGCACACGCGGATACTCGCGGTGGGTACATCCGAAACCAACCGCAAGGAAAAATGGTCTTTCATCCTTTCCCCTGTTTTTCAGATAATTGACTGCGTTTTCTGCTGCCATCTCATCCTGCCATGTATACAATTCACATTGTGGCAGGTCATTTCTGTAATACTCCATTGGATTCAGACATCTTTCATATCCAAGTGTTTCTTCTTCATGCAGCTTGATCTCATGCTGTACTCCGGATAAAACTGTCTCGTAACCATGTTGTTTCATGTAATTGGCAAGATGATGTTTCCCATTGATCCGAAAGCCCCTGTGGGACAATCCGATCAGACCATTATTATGCGGATACTGGCCGGTTAACATAGCACCTCTGCTCGGTGAACAGGTCGGGCTCGCACAGTACATCTGTGTAAATGCCATTCCCTCTCTCGATAATCTCAGAAGATTCGGTGTATGTACCGGATATCCATAGGTCTGTAAATATCTTCCGATATCATGTGTATTCAAATATAAAACGTTCATCTTATTCCCCATTCTTTCCAATCTAAAACAACGCTGCCTTACGGAGCAAATCCTCTTATATAAATTTATATTTACTTTTTATTTCTCTACAAAAATTGGTGATACCCAGGCCACATCGCCATTTTTCAGCCATACTCTGAGTCTGTAATTCGCTCCGGCTTCCATGTCGATTTCTTTCTCATAATTCAAGACATAAGCATCCTGTGGAACAGCCTGGCGGATTCTTGTCTTATATGCATTATGCCAGTAAAAATCATCTCTGTAGTGATCGACTTTGCCATAAACTCTGTTTGCAAGATCGATGCTTTCCTGATACTGAGCTTTGATACGTGAAGTCTTCATCAGTTCACGGATTGTGAAGTGATATTCATAATTATCCACTTTCAGGCAGACATCACTGTCTGGTGTTCCTTCTACTTCAAAAACAAATCCTTCTTTTACTACAGTACTTGGTCCCATCCAATGTCCGGTTGTTGTTGACATGTAAGTTGTCATATGGAATTTGCAGCTGTCATCCGTCACATCGTAAAGTTTCTGTCCATAACTGTTCCATTCTTTATCAATGGATAAAAGCTTTCCTTCCACATTCAAAGAACCATCCCATTCTTTTACAAGCATATCTTTATAAAATCTTGGGTTCGGTCCCCATCCGAACTCTACCGTAAATTTCACACGGATCACTTCATCATCTGCAAATTTCTTATTTTCCCAGCTTCCGGAATGAACGATCATTTCTTCGAGGACATTGTTCTTTAATAATTCTACCCTGTCAATCGCATCCGCTGCACAGATAGAGATCTTCATATTATGTTTTCCGGGAGCGATCACGTCACCCATCATTTTATCATCAGCTGTAAAATCAATCTCCATTCTGCTTCTGCTCACACCATATACATGTCTTGCTTTCATGCCTGCCCAGATTGCCGCTTTGGAAGCATCCTCTGCAAGCACGCACATCGTTCCATGGTCACATGCTGCAGGAACATTATGGTTGTCACCAGATGCAATACATCCAACATGAAGACCAGCCTCCAAACCTCTTTCATAGCAGGTTTCACCGGTTCTTGGTCCCATATGCAGATGACGTTCCATATCCATTCCGCCTGTATCGTTTTCACTGCATCCATGACTGGAATAAATTTCCGCAAACGGGGAAAAATTCTCATCATGTGTTGCCCAGTTCTTTCCACGGCTTCCAAGCTGATATGCTACATGGTGTGGGATTCCGATCGCTTCTGTATCTTTATAATCATCTCTTAATTCCTGATAACGCATCGGATGTTTCATATCCTGTTCATTGTCGAGGAAAAATACGTTGTGATCACCATCAAAGCCACAGCCCTGCCACTCATATCCCATAAACATCGGATATCCGTTTGCATTTTCTTCTTTTACTTTTCCGCGGACAATCTCCCAGTCTTTCTTAATCTCTTCTTCCGGACATAAATCTTCGAGCCCTGCTCCGGACTCTGTTTTGATCATCTGAAACGGATAATATGCGATCGGCCAGAAATCTAATACTTCTTTTGCATGTTCTGTCCATTTATCCAGTTCATCCATCTGATTATGATGGATATTGCTGTGTAAATCTGTCCATAATTTTTTCATTCTATTCTTCCTGTTCGCCTTTCATATATTTGTCTGTAGCTTTTCTCTGCTTTGCATCCCCTTTTTTCAAAAGAACGATGAGCACAAATGTTAAGATAATAAATGCAAGACAGATAGGTCTTTTTACAAAAATTGTCCAGGAACCGTTTGACATTACCAGTGCATTGCGCAGATTGGACTCTGCGATCGGTCCAAGTACCATTCCAAGAACGATCGGTACGGATGGGAAGTCCAGTTTCTGCATAAAGTATGCAATAACTCCAAACAGCAGCATCACATAAACATCCATTTCAGAGCTTCCGATTGCGAATGCTCCTGCACAACAGATCACGACTAATAATGCTGTCAATAATTCCTGTGGGATATGTGTGATCTTAACAAAAAGTCCCAGTAAATATTTCCCCTGGAAGAACATAATAAGCTGTGCGATCACACATCCGATCAGAACTGCATACACAATTGGTCCGGATGTCTCAAAAAGCTTCGGTCCTACAACAAGTCCATGCATCGTAAATGCACCTAATAAGGTTGCCGCTACAACGTCTCCCGGAATACCAAGTGTAAGTAATGGAATTAAAGTTGCGGCTGTAGCACCATTATTTGCTGATTCAGGTGCTGCAATACCTTTGATCTCACCTTCTCCAAACTTCTCTCCTGGTTTGGCTTTTCTCTTTGCTTCATTGTAGGCAATAAATGATGCGATTGCTCCGCCGGTACCAGGAACTGCTCCGATGAATGCTCCGATCAGGGAAGATTTTGTCATGATTGGCAATGTTTTTTTCACATCTTCCTTTGTAATATGGTCATCTTTATCTGCCGCTTTTAAATTTGATACAACAGCTGCTTCTGTTTTATTAATACGTCCGATCATCTGTGCAATCGCGTATACTCCAAGTAAAACTGCAAGCATCTTGATTCCGTTATATAATCTGATATTTCCAAATGTAAATCTTGTAACACCACTGACAGAATCAATACCAACTGTTGCCAATAAAATTCCAAGTCCACCACTGATAAGACCCTTTACAAGACTCTTTCCACTTACAGATGCAATAACAGAAAGTCCAAAAATTGCAAGTGCAAAATACTCCGGAGAACTGAACTTCATAGCAACCTTACTGATCTGCGGTGCAAAAAACAGAAGGCAGAATGCACTGACCAGACCACCAAATGTTGATGCCACAAGTGCCATATCTAATGCTCTTCTCGGCTGTCCATTCCTGCACATCGGATAACCATCGATCAGTGTTGCTGCCGCTGCATTCGTACCAGGTGTATTGATCAGAATTGAACTGATAGAACCACCAAAGTTGGCACCAAAGAAAATAGCCGTAAGCATTAACAGTGCCGGTACTGTATCCATCTGGAATGTAAATGGAAGTAATACTGTGATTGCAAGGTTTCCATTCATTCCCGGAATCGCACCGAAAATAATTCCAATAAAAATACCAACATTAACAAATATTAAATTCTGCACTGATAAAAGATTCATCAATGCCTCTGATATAACCTGTCCCATAAACTCCTCCTGTTACTATGGCAATTGAATATGCAATACTTTTGCAAAAAGAAGGTATAACACTACAACCATTGCAATTACGATCACATAATACAGTTTTTTCTTAGTTCCTGTCATTGCCAGTGTTGCCACACCAAGTAAAATCGTAGAAATCAGGAAACTTCTTTTGAACAGAATTGAATAAATAAGCAGCATGGCCATATATGCTAATGCTTTTAATTCTTTTCCTACGATCAGTGTTTTCACTGTGTCTTTTTTTAATATCAAGCTCTGGATCAATAAAACCACACCACATACAATCCATAAAACGCCGATTGCACAAGGAATCGTTCTTGATGTGATACCATAAGTTGCTGAATAATCTTCTGCGATCTGAAGCGGCACAAGAATTATGCATATAACTCCGAGAATAATACTAACAATTCCTGCCGCCAAATTAGATTTATACTTTATCTCCATATTTCATTCCTTCTTTCAAAAAATAATCCGCGCTGTCAAAAGGCAGCACGGATCGTCTTTTTACTGTGCGTAATATTTATCGTAAGCTTCCTTACATAAATCAGATGCATCCAGAATAATCTGTTTTACTGTCTCTCCATCCTCAAGATATGGTATGTAATTTGCATTTTTAGCAAGATCCTTAAATTCTTCTGTCTCACTGTAGTCTAAGATTGCCTGATGGATTGCTGCAACATCTTCCGGTGCAACGTCTGCTTTTGTCATGATAAAATTACATGTATGGAATACGATATCATATCCCAGGGACTGAACTGTAGGAACATCATATCCTTCATACCCTGTATAGTTTTCTTCTGAGAACACTGCGATTGGGACAAGGCTTCCATCTTCTACATACTGGGCACCTACTGATGCCGGTGCAACTGCACATACAACGTTGCCGCTTGCTACTGCAAGTAAATCTTTTCCACTTCCGTCAGATGTAACTGCCTCTGCATCTAACCCTGCTTCACCAAATAACATAGTTGCAAGAAGATGAGTTGCTCCGCCAGGTGCGTTACTTCCAAATACGATACGGTTATCAGCTGCATATTCTACAAGACCATCCCAGTCTTCAATTCCGCTGTTTGAAGGGTTCACATATAAGATCAAATCTTCCAGTACAAGTCCGCTTACAAACTGATAGTCATCAATGTTAAGATTAATATCTTTGTTGAATAATGGTGCCAGTGTGAACATTGCAATACCGCCGACCATTAATTCTGTTGCATCGGATTTTGCACTGTCAAGATCTGCTGCTGCGATTGCCCCGTTCGCACCTGTCAGATTGTTGACAATAACTGATTTACCATAAGTCTCCTGTAATCCCTGTCCGATAATTCTTGCGATCGTATCTGCAGAACCACCTGCTGCAAATGGAACACGTACATTAAAGTCCTTGGAAGGTTTAAAAGAATCTGCTGTAATTCCAGATATGTCTGTTGCTCCCCCTGCTTCTGTACCTTCTGTCTGAACTGTTTCCTGCTTCTCAGGCTCCTTTGGTGTATCCTGGCTCTGTGTGTTTCCACATGCTGCCATGGAAAGAGCCATTGTTCCCGCCATAATAAGTGCCAATACCTTTTTCTTCATCACTTTTCCTCCTTTTTTGAAAATGTTTTCAGTTGCCTCTGTACCTAGAAATTAACACTTCTGCACATTATAGTCAATGTTTTCTTTTGTTTTTATAGTAAAATCAGTACTTTTTCACATTATATTACAGTCGTTTTTGTATATTTTTACTATTTATCATTTTTACATTTTATTGAAACCGTTTTCACTTAATATGTAAAATGAAAGACAGTACCAAAACATGTTCTCATTTTACTGGCACTGTCTTTTCAACCTTTTGATATCCACTCTTTAAAATTCATATTTTACTTTCACATCATATTTCCTAGGTTCTTTTTCTTCTTTCTCTCCCATGATCTTCTGGCTCAAAAGCTCTGCCGCACAAATTGCGACTGTTTCCGGATTCTTAACAACAAGCGAACAGTCCATTCCAAGTTTTTCCTTCGTTCCACCCATTGCAAACCCTGCGATATCCACGTTTCCGATCCACTCCGGATACAACTGATGGATTCCCATGGCAATATACTCTACAATGTCCGTTCCAAACCCGATGATGACCGGTCTCTCTCCATCCTCGAGCACACTGTTTAACTGTTTTAAAGCATCCATTACCACTTCGATCTTTCTCGCAGTAAATATTTTGATCACGCGGCTTCCATCACGCCCGGCCTCTTCCAGTGCCTGATTTGCCCCGGCAAGACACATACGTGTATTAAAACTGTCGCTCCAGCCAAAGAGCATCATGATACGGCTGCATGGCTTATTTTTCAGAAGCCATGAGATAAGATGATATGCATTGTCCCTGTGATTTTCCAAAACCATATCACAGCCAATATCCTCCTGTCTGTCGATTGCGATCATATTTTTATAATTCTTTGTTACGCCCTGCAGATATGGTGTATTCTGCCCACTCGGTGCAATTATGATTCCTGCGGCTCTCTGGTTCAGAAGCTCCTGGACATAGAACAGCTCTTTTTCCCGCTCACTGTCACTTTCACAGATATAAGTAATATATTTTCTTTCAAAAAAATAGTCACTTACCACATGACATATTTTTCCGAAAAAATATTCCATATGCGGAACAATAAGACCGACGATCTGTGTCTGTCCTCTTTTTAAATTTCTTGCAAACATGTTCGGTTCATACTGCAGTTCATTGATGGCATTTTTAATGTTGTACGCTGCAAGCGGCTGGATACTTTTTGGATCCGCCAGATATCTTGATACAGAACTGATCGATACTCCTGCCAGTTCCGCCACTTCCCGAATTGTAACTTTTTTTTCTTTCATAATCCACCTTAATACTTTTCCCTCTTATTCACTACTATAACTAAGCTAACATATTTCCTGCAAAAATTCAATTGTCATAGCTTTGCAAACGTTTGTCTAAACCTATTCTCTTTACACAGATTCGTGTGTTATAATAGAAAAACAAGTATTTTTCAAAAACAATATCAATTTGTAAAAGGGGGCTTTTATTATGCTGATCACATTACATTCAAACGGTTACGAGGTCGCTGTCAATACGATGGGGGCCGAATTGAAATCTTTCAAGGATCCTTCCGGAAAAGAATATGTCTGGAATTCAGATCCTGCTTTCTGGATGCGTTCTTCACCACTTCTCTTTCCAACGATCGGAAATTTAAGAAATGGTGAAACAACCATGAAAGGGCAGGTTTATCCTCTCGTAAAGCATGGCTTCTGTAAAGATACAGAATTCGAGGTGAAGGATTTATCCGATGATACGGTCACTTTCTTGTTACACGCAAATGAAGAAACTTTAAAAAGTTATCCTTATCAGTTCGAATTGTCTCTCACCTATCATTTATCCGACAATGAGTTATCTATGGAATACCGTGTTGTAAACCATGACACAGAAGAAATGTTTTATCATATCGGCGCACATCCTGGATTTATGCTTCCGGTATCTTCCGGTGAAACACTTGCCGACTGTGAACTCGTCTTTGAAAAAGCAGAAGATTTCGTATCTTATGAATATGATCTTGAAAATATGGAATTCAACACAGAGAAAAAGGTTGTACAAAAAGCAGAGGGCAACACATTACCACTTACTGTTGCAATGTTTGACAGTGATGCTGTTTTCTTTGAACACACCAATTCCCATCGTGTTTCCTTCCTTAACACTCATACCGGAAAGGGTGTAACAATGGACTATCCTGATTTTGAATCTATCGCTTTCTGGACTCCTGCAGGCGGCAATGCTCCATTCCTTTGTCTGGAACCATGGAATGGTTCTGCGATTTTCCATCAGGACAGTGATATTTTCTCAGAAAAACGTGGTATTCTCTCATTAATGCCTGAAGCTGAAAAAACTTACCATTTAAAAATCACTTTAGAGGCTTAGCCACCTGAATCCATTACATAAAAAAGCAGAGCCGGACAGACATATGCACATGTCGATCTGACTCTGTTTTTCTTTGAACATCTCTTTTATAATACCTTTAAATTCCACATAATCTCAAGTGTGTCATCCTGCACATGAAATTTTTCAAAATATGCTTCTTCCTTCGGAATCCATTTTTCCTGAAACTCTTTTGCTTTCTCTTCCCCATTACGCTTTCTGATATTTGCACATCCGATGCAATATTCATAAAAATCTTCAGCTGATATGGCTTTCCAAAATACGGATGTAAGCTATAAGAGCCCTCGATAATATTAATCCTTTTATAAGGAATCTCATAAGCATCTAATAGTCTCCACTCTTTGCAGGAAAAGGGCTGATAGCACACAGATTCCTTCTTTTGAACCGGTATGAGCACAGTTTCATAAAATCTTTCATAGTCTACATTCCCACCGGTTTCTTTCATTCTGTCCGGTGTACGCTGCTCCATTCGTAAAAAGAAATCATCCATATGAAACAGGTTACAGTCAAACTGCCCCTTTAAATATTCTCCCAAAGTTGTCTTACCACTTCCACATCGCCCGTCAATCGCCACAAGAATTGGTCTGTCTGTATTGTCTTCCTGTTTAACAATTTCATTAATCTCATCCACTGCCGGTTTGAATCGCTCTCTGCATTGTGTTTTCAGTTCCATGTATTTCTCCGATCTTCCCCTGTGTTTTCTGTCCTCTATCAGAATAACAGATGATTATTTTCCTTCATAAGCAGGCTTTACAACTCCCGCTGCATATAAACGATTTACAAGAACAGGTATTAAGATAAGCTGTATCACAATTCCAGGGATTGCATTCACAAATCCACCCATAAAGAATAATTTCCATGTAAATCCACTTCCCATTAATGCATAAACAATTGCTGATACAAGTCCCCATACCAGTCTTCCTGCGAGCATGGAAATGATCAAAGATATATATAGTGATCTCATATCCTTTTTCATCTTACCGGAAAGAATTCCGCTGACTAATCCATAGGTTGCAAGTTCAAATGCCATGCATATAGCATTCGGGAGCATGACAGGCATTCCAAATGTCACACTTCTAAGTAACGGTGTAATAAATCCAACGATCAGGCCATACGGTCCTCCGAGAATATATCCACACAGTAATACCGGAATGTGCATCGGACAAAGCATCTTTCCGACTGCCGGGATCTGCATGGTAATAAATGGAAGAATCAGTCCAATTGCAAGAAATAATGCTGCCAAAACTGTTTTTCGTACTGTCATCTGTTTTTTCATCTTGTCCTCCTAAACATTTCAAATCTCATTTAAATTTATTGTACCACACTTACCATTCTCTTCGCCATTTATTTTGGCAAACGTTTGTGTAAAGTTTTACGCAAATTTTTATCTATTTGTGTTAAACTATACGCAAAGATGAAAATGACCTTTAGGAGGGGGTATTTCAATGACATTAAAGGATATTGCAAAAGAGGCCGGTGTTTCCATCTCTACTGTCTCCCGTATTATCAATGGGAATTCCTCAAACGCCGCCAGCAAAGAAATGCAGGATAAAATATGGAGTATTGCACGAGCCGGTGGATATGTACCTAACACTTCCGCCCAGGCATTGAAGCAAAAAAACAGGGAAAATGTACCTCATCATTCCATCGCCTGTGTCTATGCAAGAGCACAGGATGCACAAAATGATGCTTTTTTTTCAACTCTGACAAGAAGTATTGAACAGGAGGCATTAAAAGAAGGTTATATCGTAAAGTATTCTTTTTCTACTTTTGACATTCATAATCCGGCCACTCAAAACCAGATTATAAATAATGAAGTGGACGGTGCTGCCATTCTTGGACGTTGTGACAAAGAAACGCTCAAATTTATGAAAAAACATTTCCATAAGATCATTTACGTTGGTTTAAATCCTTTAGATGCCGAGTACGATCAGGTCATCTGTGATGGAAATGCCGTTGCATCTGATGCCGTGAGCCACCTGATCTCACAGGGGCACACGCAGATTGGATATATCGGAGAGACGAAAAATGAAATCCGGTATGAAGCTTATTGTAATACTTTAAAAAAAAATCATATTAATTTTAACAAAAATATTGTAACTAATGTTTCCGGCTCTTCCGAAGCCGGTTATCAGGGAGCCAAACGCATTCTGGAACGTTCTTCCGACGTAACTGCTTTTTTCTGCATGAATGACATCACAGCGATCGGTGCGATCCGTGCAATCCACGAATGTGGTTATCGCATACCTGACGATATCTCCGTCATCAGTATGGATGACATTGAAATTGCACAATATGTATCGCCAATGCTTACAACTATGCATATTCCGATCGAAGAAATGGGAAAGATGACAGCCAAAATCCTGATTGACCGCATAAGAAACGGTCACACGCTCCCTCTGAAAATGTCCCTGCCATATTACATGGCAAAACGTGAAAGCTGCAAATAACAAAGTAAATTTCCTGTTACATAAAAACTACCGGATGTACACATAAACCTGTCTGCATCCGGTAGTTTCATTTTCATGATAAAATCTTTATCTTCTGATTAATCCAGCTTGATTCCTGCAAGAAGTGAACCAAGGCTTGAGCCAAAGCTTTCCTTTGATGTATACTGCTCGAGATCTTCTGCCGGTTCTGTGTCAACCATCTCCTCTTCCAGTGCTTTCATGGAAAGACTGATCTTGTTATCATTGGTATTCAACACCTTTGCTTTGACTTTCTGTCCCTCTTTTAACACTTCTGACGGCTTTTTGATACGTCTTTCGCAGATCTGTGAGATGTGCACCAGTCCGCTTAACCCATTGCCAAGATTGATAAAGGCACCATATGGCATTAAGGACTCCACCGTTCCCTCCATTACAGTTCCCGGCACGATCATGGAAATCTTGTGGTTACGTTCCTCGATTGCTGCCTCTTTTGCCACCTGCCTTGCAGATAATACCAGTTTTTCCTTCTCCGGATCAACGGTGATGACTTTTGCTTCTACTTCTTTTCCGATCCATTCCTCAGTATTCTCGACATAATCGAGTGCCAGCTGGGATGCCGGGATAAATGCACGGATGCCTTCTAAAAATGCAACCACACCACTTGGAACACTCTCTTTGATGCGGACTTTTGCAACCGTTCCATCTTCCATCATCTGCTGCAGTTTCTCCCATGCAAGAACATCGTTTGCCTCTTTTCTGGACAGCAGAATATTGCCCTGCCCGTCATCTGTCTTTACCACAGTTGCCTCGATCTCATCCCCGGCATGGATCTGCTCTAACACTGCAAAATCCGGATCATTGCTGAAATCCTCTACCTTAATAATTCCCTGTGCATAATATTTTAAATCCAGAGTGATCTCTTCCTCACTCACTGCAATGACAGTTCCTGTGATAATGTCGCCCTCTCTGATCTGGCGGAAAGATGCCTCTAACTCGTCTTTGAAATCGTCCATTGTTTCCATTATGAATTACCTCCGTTGTTCTTATCTTACTAAAGCCACATGAAAACATACTTTTTCGATGTGAAAACTCTTTGAAAATAAGTATAGCACATTTGTTCCCGCCATGACAACTATCGCAGGATTAGACAATTGCGAAACTCATAAAATCTAAATCGAATTGTGAAAAATTGACAAAAAACATGAAAGACACTGGGGA
>ENA-OOYX01000837-OOYX01000837.1-human-gut-metagenome-genome-assembly--contig:-NODE-837-length-16016-cov-2.221791_pt1 | contig 16016 bp, 13 predicted proteins | sample MGYA00241182_ERZ501387 | MGnify/ENA primary metagenome ERZ501387 (study PRJEB25962, sample SAMEA2042740) | human gut metagenome | biome: human gut; feature: human-associated habitat; material: faeces...
TGCCGGATGGCATGCAGACGCGGATCGGTGAAAACGGCTCGGAGCTTTCCGGTGGAGAAAGACAGCGTATTTCCATTGCCAGAGCCTTTTTGAAGGATGCACCGATTATTCTTTTAGATGAGGCAACGGCTTCGCTGGATGTGGATAATGAGACGATGATTCAGGAATCTTTGTCACGCTTAATTAAAGACAAGACGGTTATGATTATTGCTCACCGTATGAGAACCGTTGCAAATGCGGATAAAATTGTAGTATTAAAGGATGGTGTGGTAGCAGAGAGTGGAACGCCATCCGAACTGGACGAAAAAGATGGCATTTACGCCAATATGGTGAAGACGCAGAATCTTGCTGCGGACTGGGCACTGTAGAGGCAGAATACGAAAAACTGCATAGAAATGTATGAACTGGCACAGCATTTCCTATCGTATCGGAAAAACTTTTGTGGTATAATATTTTTTGACTGAAAACAAAAGTTACGAAAGAAGGAGATTTGCTGTGTCAATTTGTGTTTATGATTCTTTGCCGGATGAGGCGGTAGAAATCCGGGAAAATGTATTTGTGAAAGAGCAGGGATTTGAAAAAGAATTTGATGAAATTGATGAGAAAGCGATTCATCTTGTGATGTTTGATGAACATTTACAAAAACCGGTTGTGACCTGCCGGATTTATAAAGGCAGTAAACCGGGCGAATTTATATTAGGAAGGCTGGCGGTGATTTCAGAGTGCCGTGGTATGAATCTTGGCTCTGATATGATACAAAAAGCAGAAGAGGTTGTCCGGGAAAAAGGCGGTAAATCAATTTCTCTGCATGCACAGTGCCGGGTTAGAGCATTTTATGAAAAACTTGGTTTTTGTGGATATGGAGTTGAAGATGAGGACGAAGGCTGTCCACACTGCTGGATGAAAAAACAGTTATCGTTATAAGCATAAAATAAGAGGAAAAGAGGGAAATAAAATGATACATTCCGTAGCCGTTTTAGGAGCAGGGGCAGTTGGTTCCTATGTTATCTGGGGGATTTCTTCTCTGGATGATGTAGAACTTGGAGTTATTGCTGAAGGAGAAAGAGCAGAACGAATCAAAAATGAAGGGTGTCTGATTAACGACAAAGTATATCACCCACAGGTGTGGACACCAAAAGAAGCAAAGAAAGCAGACTTATTAGTGGTTGCACTCAAATACAATGCGCTTTTACCTGCCCTGCCTTCTATCAAAGAGGCAGTAGGAGAAAACACGGTTGTTATGAGTTTAATGAATGGTGTCGACAGTGAGGAAATTATTGCAAAGGAAGTGGGAGATTCCCATCTTTTATATTCCGTAATTAAAATAGCTTCCCACAAGGCGGGAAAGGGATTTTATTTTGCTCCGGAAACAACGATAGGAATTATTTTTGGAGAATTGGAAGCTCCGTTTGACAGCGAACGTGTGCAGGCTATAGAAGAACTTTTTGGAAGAACAGAAATTCATTTTCGTGCGACAAAATATATTCGCGAAGAGGTGTGGAGTAAATACCGGTTAAATGTGTGTAACAACCTGCCACAGGCAATTTTGGGTGCCGGTGTTGGCTGTTACCGGGATAGTGTTCACATGAAAGCAATCAGTGACAAACTTAAGGAAGAACTTGAGGCAATTGCGCTGGCAAAGGGAATCGATATGTCAAAGGTGGAAAATACTTCGACACAAAGAAGTGCCGTACCGCCAAGTGCGAGATATTCTACGTTGCAGGATTTGGATGCAGGAAGACAGACTGAAATTGAGATGTTTTCCGGTGCACTTATACGCATGGGAAAGGAACTTGGAATCCCGACACCGTATAACGAGTATACCTATCATATGATTAAGGCGTTAGAGGAAAAGAATGAGGGTGTGTTTGATTATCGCGGGGGAAAAGAGGAGCCGGTGATGTTTAAATAGGGGATTATAAAGAAATTAAAAAACATAGGTCGGCGGCTCCAAATTGTCTGCAATAAAATAAGCAATAAGGCAGGCAATAAATAATAGTCCGCCGATACCTATCATTAATTTCATGATTTTTTTGCTTGTTTGCATTTGCTTGGAATTAATTATTTCGTTGTCACAAAATTGTTGTTGTAAATTTGCATAGGTTGCATCTGGATATTTAGTTATATAATCATACAACTCTGTTTTTGCAGTTTCTCTCAGCATTTTCCGTTGAGGATTTGAATAAACAGAGGAAGGAACCATTTGCTTTATGATTTTTTTGATTTGATGTTTTTTGAGCATGGATTTTAACCTCCTAATCAAATGTGATTTCTTGCACTGGTGTTGGGTCTGGTTTTCCATTTATAGGATTTATGTTTTGTATATTTTTATTGTCTTCTTCAAAGTATTCCACATAATATCCATCAGCGTATTCACGCATAGCACATACATGCTGAATTGTAAGCCATATAAGAATAATGAGTATTATAAAAAAGACAGAAAAACTGCACCAATATAAAATCATATTTCTTGGATGGAGTTTGGTGAGTGAGTGATAGGAGACCATGTTTTGAATTTCTGATGGTTCTCCAAATTGCGTCAGCAAATCATTGTAATCTGCATTTGGATGAGTTTTTTGATAATGTAATAAGTCTTGTTCTAACTCATCTAGAAAATTTTTTTTTATTTTATGTTTTCCCTTATAGAGTCTTCGAATTTGTCTTAGGTATTTTTTTGTGATATTTCGTTGCATGTTAATCCTCCCCGTTTTTATTATCCACTTGCGAGACACAAGAAATGATGGTATCAATTGCTGAAGTAATGGTATCATATTCTTGTAATAGATTTTTTAATCTTAATCTGCCACTTTCCGTGATAGAATAGTAAACACGTGTCCGACGAACGCCAACTTTAACTTGTTCAAAATCCAAATAGCCATTTTGATTTAAACGATAAAGAGTTGGATACATAGTCGCTTCTTTTAATTCATATTTACCATTGCTTAATTCGGACATTTCCTGTGCCAGTTGATATCCATATTTTTTGTTTGTTTGCAATAATAGTAACAAAACCAATTCAATGGTGCCATTTTTTATTGTGTTTACTTTTCTAGTTTGTTTTGCCATTTTTTCACACCTTTATATATGTACCACCATAAAATTTTCTGAGTTTTATTTTATCTTATATAAATCATGTTGTCAACTTTGTTATATAACATCAATACTTTTTAATAAATAGTATTTGACATTTACCATATGCGATGTTATTCTAAAAAAGAAATAACAAATCTAAAGTTGAAAGAAAAACTAGATTTAAATAATAAGAGAAGGGAGTAGTTTCAAATGAAAAAAATTATTATTGCAGCGTATATTCTTTTATGTATTTGTCTTACCGGCTGCGGTGGAACCAATCAGAAGGATTATGGTGAGAACTATAATCAGGAACAGGATGCACAGAATTTTTCCATGCTAAGAAATGCAGCAGCAACAGAAAATGGATTTTATGTGTTACAGGATCAATATGTTTATTTCATTGATAAAAAATCGAAAAAAGCAGTTCCGTTATGTGGAAAACCAAATTGCAAACACAAAGATAATTCATGTAATGCCCATTTTACTCATCCGGAGAATATTCAGGCATATGCCGGAAATCTTTATGTAGTAGCCGGAGGTTCGGAAGAATTAACCTGTTCTTTGTATCGAATCAGCCTGGATGGAAGCCAGAGAGAAGAATTGAAAGTACTGTTTCGCTATGATAGTGGTGATTTCGGCTGCTCGCTAGATTTTACGATACATAGAGGCTATGGCTATATGGCAGTGAACTGGATGCAGAAAGACAGAGAAAAGAAGACACAGACATTGTATCAGATTCTTTTGGATTCCTCGGATGAAAAAAAGGAAGTTGCTCAGGTGACAGGATATGTGCCGCTTATTCATGTTAATGAAACAAGGGGAAATCATATTTATTTTACGACAAGCTGTTATTTGGATAAGGATGGGACAGAGGAAGAATTATTGAATTACGAATGGAACATTTTAGATGGTTCTAGTAAAAAATTAAATATTCCTAAGGGCGAGGCTCTACTGGCTGTCAGGGGAGAACGCTATTTTTGCTACCAAGATGGAAAAGGACTTCGTTCATATGATGAGAATGGTAAAAATGAAAAGAAACTGTTTGAGTGGCAATATGAAATCTGCAGTGTATGCCGGGACGAAAAGTATATATATTTTGATAATGAACCATGTGCAGACTCGGTATCAGAGCGGAGGATTATGGTTGTGGATTATGATGGAAATGTGATTTGTGAGAGAAAAAACATGACAGAAAATAGTCCGGAAATTATCTGGTCTGATTCCAAACAAGTACTGCTTCAAAATATAGAAAAAGAAACTTATCAAATACTGAATTTAAAGGAGATTTCTACTTTGAAATAGAGGGGAGTTATTATGGGAGAATTAAGAAGAATTGTTTGTCAAAAAAAATATCTGCTTGCCGTATTTGTATTATTAATTGCAAATTTGTTTTTGTTTCAATATTATCAAATGGATAATTTGCAGGCGTTAAGAGACAAAGAAACGAGACAGGATACCATTGATGTGTGGCAGGAAGAACAGGAAACGGCAAAAGAAGAATTTGTTAGTAAAATAAAGGAGATGGATGCGCAGTCGGAAACTTTGTCCGAGATTAGCATTTTTTCGGATGAAAATTCATTTGTCAATCAAAATATCCAGCGGACAAAGGAAGATTTTGCAAGGATAAAAGGAGTCAATATAGATGTTTCACATTCGGAAAAGGCGATGTCCGAATTTTTGGAATATGATGAAATTTTTTATGTTTTCCTTTTGTTTATTATTGTAACGGTTCTAAATTTTTTTGATGAAAGGAAGTCAGGTCTCTGGCAGATTACTTATAGTTGTAAAGAGGGAAGAATGAAATTAGCAGTGAAACGTTTAGGTATCTTTTTGTTTTTAACGCTGCTATTTAGCTTTTTTATCTTTTTTGAAACATTGTGGATGGCTTTTTTTGACTATGGAGGCTTCGGCATTGCGGCCAACAAGTTCCAATGCCTGTTCGTTGTGATCCATCGACAGATGCGCCACGACCGTATTGCGGTCGTTGTAATCGTTGAGAATATAGAGCGCTTTGGCATATTTACGTTTCCGTAACAGCTCCACGCTGCGGGCATAGTCCGTATCTAGCTCCGTGGTATGAATCGTATCTTTGACCTTCTCAGCCGTAACATACGACTCATAGTCGCAAATATCCTGATAATGCCTGCCGATCTGGGGGCGGATATTGTCCAGATGGCGGTTGATGCGGTCGGCTTCGAGGCTATGACCCTTGGCGTGGCCGCCGCGGACCTCCCAAAGCGTCTCCGGAACGGAGAGCTTTGCGCAGAATTGGGCGATGCTGCCGTTGACCGAGATGCGGCCCATGACCGGCACGACTTTCCGATCTTTCTCCTTGTTCCTTTTTAGGGAGAACAGAACCTTGAATGTGCTGCGCATAAACTCTACTTTTTAGGGTTACAAAAATAATTTGAGCAGAGTCGCAAGCCAAGATGAACAGCAATGTAAGAAACTGAAAATCACCTTTCTATGAATAACAAAGCAAAAGAAACGAGGTAACGATTTGGAAATCGAAACCTCGTTTAATATTACCTTATTCTACGTTTTCTCTAAAACAAAGGCACAGAAGAAAAATGCATAATAAGTTGATTATCTCTCGTTTTACACTTTTTTATGCCTCTGTTTTTTATCCCGGAACTTCCTTCGGGGCTTGCCCGGTTTTCTATCCGGCAACGGATTCCGCAGGGATGACGCTATTTCCGGAATTCGAGACGCACGACGACCGGAAAATGGTCCGACGGCGTGCGCGCATCGTAACTGTGCAGTGAAACCTCCTTGGGGAAGGCGCCCGACTTGATCTCCTCGCCGCTGGCGGCGGTCTCCGTACGGTAGGTGTCGGTCAGCACCCCGTAATCGTGCACGTGAACCGACGGCGTCACGAAGATATGGTCGATACGGCTGTCGGTCTTCAGCGAAGGGTTGAAGCTGTTAAACGTACCGTTCGGGGCGTAGCGTCTTCCGGCGGTCTCGTACGAGTCAGCCAGAATGCCCGACGAGACAAAGGTCGTATAGATATGATTGTTCTGGTCGACGTTGAAGTCCCCGGTCAGGATCACGAACTCTTTGGGTTTGCACATTTCGCGGATCTTCGCCACCACCAGCTTGGCGCTCTCCTCGCGGGCCTGCACCCCGATATGGTCCATATGCAGGTTGAAGAACCAGAAGCGGCGCTTGGTCTGCAGGTCGAGGAAATGGCCCCACGTGCAGATGCGCGGCAGCGCGGCGTCCCAGCCCTTGTTCGGACGGTCGGTGATCTCCGAAAGCCAGAAATGGCCATCGTCCAGCAGGCGGAAACGCTCCTTTTTATAGAATATGGGCGCATACTCGCCTTGCGTCTTTCCGTCGTCGCGTCCGACACCGATATAGTCGTAGTCGGGAAGCTGCGCCAGCATGTCGTGCAGCTGGCCGTCGAGCACCTCCTGACTTCCGAAAATGTCGAAGCCGTGGAATTCGATCAGGCAGCACACCCACGGACCGCGGCGCTCCCAACCATTGCCGCGCTCGGCGTCGCCCCGATTGGCGTTGCGGATATTATAGGTGGCTACGGTCAGCTCCTGCGCCGCGGCGCAAAAGGTCACGGCGGCAAACAGGGCGAGAATCAGCAATTTCTTCATTTCAAAGGATCGTTTAACGGGTTTCAAGTCGAACAAAGATACAAAAAACGGACGAAATACCCTCCAAACAGGCTTCCGCAAGTAAATTTTTCTGCCGGATTAGTACACTTTCGGACTTGAGGATACGGGGTTCGCCATATTTTTACTATCTTTGGGGTGCAAAAAACCAAACTAATGGAATCAGCCCGTAAAACCTCCGTAACCAAAGTAATGCCCATCCTTTTCAGCTTCTTCGTGATGGGATTCTGCGACGTGGTCGGCATCTCGACCACCTATGTCAAAAACGATTTCAACCTCAGCGAAGCCCTCGCCGGATTCATTCCGTCGATGGTATTCCTGTGGTTCCTGCTGCTCTCGGTCCCCGTAGCGCTGGCAATGAACCGCGTCGGACGCAAACGCACCGTCCAGATCAGCAACGTCATCACGATCGTCGGCATGCTGATTCCGTTCGTATCGTATAATTTCGCAACCTGCATGGTGGCCTTTGCGCTGCTGGGAATCGGCAACACGATTCTGCAGGTGTCGCTCAATCCGCTGCTGACGAACGTCGTGTCGGGCGAATCGCTTACCAGCTCGCTCACGGCGGGACAGGTCGTGAAGGCCGTCTCGTCGTTCATGGGTCCGATCATCGCCGTCTTCGCGGTGAACGTCTTCGGCAACTGGCAGTACCTCTTCCCGATCTTCGCCGCAATCACGCTTCTCTCGTCGCTCTGGCTGATGATGACCTCGATTCCCAAAGAGGAGGTTTCCCTACAGTCGGGCAGTTCGGTCGGCGCAACGTTCTCGTTGCTGAAGGACAGCCACATCCTGCTCTTCTTCATCGGCATCCTCTGCACCGTAGGTCTCGACGTGGGCATGAACACACTGACGCCCAAACTGCTGATCGAACGCTGCGGACTCGAAATCACCGATGCCGGACTCGGTTCGAGCGTCTATTTCTTCTGCCGTACGGCCGGCGCTTTCATCGGCGCATTCCTGCTGGCGCGTCTCTCGGACGTCCGCTACCTGCGCGTGAACCTCGTCGTGATGCTCGCGGCGCTGGGCGTGCTCTATTTCGCCAACAGCTACATCGAGATACTGATTTGCGTGGGCGTCTTCGCCTTCGCCCTCTCGTGCGTCTTCTCGATCGTCTACTCGCTGGCGCTGCGCCGCCGCCCGGACAAGGCCAATGAAATTTCGGGCCTGATGATTACGGGCGTCTGCGGAGGCGCGATCATTCCCCCGCTGATGGGCCTGCTGACCGAAACCGTCGGATCGCAGGTCGGATCGCTCATCGTCCTGACCGTATGCGCCGTATACCTGATCTTCTGCGCCTACAGCATCAAAACCCAAGCCAACAAATAACCAAAATACCATGTACAGATACGACAACCGTGTGGTCATCACACTCGACGCAGGCGGCACGAACTTGGTGTTCGGCGCCATGCAGGCCAACAAATTCATCGTCGATCCCATCACGCTGCCGTCGAACGCCGACAACTTGGACAAATGTCTGGCGACGATGGTCGAAGGTTTTCAGGCCGTCATCGACAAGCTGGAGGAGAAACCCGTCGCCATCAGCTTCGCGTTCCCCGGCCCGGCCGACTATCCGAACGGAATCATCGGCGGATACCTGCCCAACTTCCCCTCGTTCCGCGAAGGCGTGGCGCTGGGGCCGTTCCTCGAATACAAATTCGGCATTCCGGTCTTCATCAACAACGACGGCGACCTCTTTGCCTACGGCGAAGCGCTGGGCGGCGCACTGCCCGAAGTGAACGCCCGGCTCGAAGCGCTGAACAGCCCCAAACGCTACAAGAATCTGGTGGGCTACACTTTCGGCACGGGTCTGGGCATCGGTATCGTGGTGAACAACGAACTCAACCGCGGCGACAACTCGTGCGTCGAGACTTTTTGCCTCAAGCACAAGAAGATGCCCGACATTATCGTCGAAGACGGCGCCGCGATCCGCGCCGTAAAGCGCGTTTACGGAGAGTTGTCGGGCAACCCGGACCACGGGCTGGAACCGAAGGACCTCTGCGATATCGCCGACGGAAAACGCGAAGGCGACACGGAAGCCGCCCGCAAGGCTTTCGCCGAGATGGGCGAGATCGCCGGCGACGCCATGGCCACGGCCGTGACGCTGATCGACGGTCTGATCGTCATCGGCGGCGGCATCACGGCGGCCCGCAAATGGATCATGCCGAGCCTGCTGAAAGAACTCCGCTCGAAGATGCACACCCTCTCGGGCGACGAGCTGAACCGCGTGCAGATGAAGGTCTACGACCTGGACGACGAGGCGGAGTTCCGTGAATTCGCCAAAGGCAGCATGCAGCCGCTGAAGGTTTACGGTACCAACCACTATGTGGCCTACGACCCGCAGAAACGCATCGGCGTTATGATTTCGAAGCTCGGCGCCAGCCAGGCCATCTCGGTCGGAGCGTACGCTTTCGCTTTAAGTCAATTGGACCGTAATGATAATAGACGACAATGAGGCCGTTCAAATTCACTCCGCTCCTCAAAAGCATGATCTGGGGCGGGAACAGGATCGCATCCTATAAGGGTATTGCCGTCGACCGGTCCGATATCGGCGAGAGCTGGGAATTGTCGGGTGTGAAAGGCGATGAATCGGTCGTCGCTGAGGGGGAATATGCCGGCATGACCCTGCCGGAACTGATCGGGCAGCTCAAAGGGGAGCTGGTCGGCCATGCCGTCTACGAACGGCACGGTACGGAATTTCCGCTGCTGGTGAAATTCATCGACGCCCGTCAGGATCTTTCGATTCAGGTGCACCCCAACGACCTACTGGCTCGGATGCGGCATGGCAAGAACGGCAAGACGGAGATGTGGTACGTCGTGTCCGCAGATGAGGGGGCGCATCTGAAATCGGGTTTCTCGAAACAACTCACTCCTGCGGAGTATGAACGGAAGGTCGCAGACCATACGCTGACCGATGCCCTATGCGACTATTCCGTCGCTGCGGGCGATCTGTTTTTCCTGCCGGCGGGCCGTGTTCATGCTATCTGCGCCGGAACGTTCGTGGCGGAGATACAGCAGACTTCGGACGTCACGTATCGTATCTACGACTACGGCCGGACGGGAGCGGACGGGAAACCGCGCGAACTGCATACCGAGCTGGCGAAGGACGCTATCGACTACACCGTGCTGCCCGACTATCGTTCCCATTATGCCGCGGTAAAAAACCGGGAGGTGCCGTTGGTATCGTGTCCCTATTTCGTAACTTCGCTTTACGATCTCGACCGGGCATTTGCCCGTGATCTTTCGGATCTCGACTCCTTCCTGATCGTCATGTGCCTTGAAGGAAACGGTGTGCTCTGCGACGATGAAGGGAACGAGATGCCGATCCGTCAGGGAGAGACGCTACTCGTTCCGGCTTCGGCCCGGCTTCTGCGAATGCTGTCCGATGAACACCTCAAACTGCTGACCAGTCATGTATGAATAGACGAAAAGGAATTATCATAGCAGCGCTCCTGCTTACGGCGGGACTTGTCCATGCCCAAGCCCCAGCCGACAAGGTCGACCCGTTTATCGGCACGACCAACTTCGGGACTACGAACCCGGGAGCCGTCACCCCGAACGGGATGATGTCGGTGGTTCCGTTCAACGTCATGGGCTCCGACACGAACCGCTACGACAAGGACGCGCGGTGGTGGTCTACGCCTTACGAGTACCATAACAAATTCTTCACGGGCTTCGCGCACGGAGCGCTGAGCGGCGTGGGATGCCCCGAGATGGGGTCGTTGCTGACGATGGCGACGACCGGACCGCTGACGGTGGATTACCGGGAGTACGGCACGGCCTACCGCGACGAACGGGCCACGCCGGGCTATTACTCGGTGATGCTCGACAAATACGGCATCCTCGCCGAAGCCACGGCCACGCCGCGCACCTCGGCCGAACGGTATACGTTTCCTGCCGGACAAGGACATATCCTGCTCAACTTGGGCGAAGGGCTTACGAACGAGTCGGGGGCTACGGTGCGCCGCGTGAGCGACACCGAAATCGAGGGTATGAAACTGCTGGGGACGTTCTGCTACAACCCGCAGAAGGTCTTTCCGGTCTACTTCGTGCTGCGGGTTTCGAAAACCCCGTCGGCTTCGGGCTACTGGAAGAAGCAGCACCCGATGACGGGCGTCGAGGCGGAGTGGACGCCCGACAACGGCCGCTACAAACTCTACACGGAATACGGTTGCGAACTGGCGGGCGACGACGTGGGCTACTGGTTCACGTTCGACGACCTGCGGGCGGGCGAAACGGTCGAGGTACGGATGGGCATTTCGTATGTAAGTACGGAGAACGCTCGTCGGAATCTCGACGCCGAACAGCCTGCCGGAACGTCGTTCGACGCCATCCGCGGGGCGGCCCGCGCGCGGTGGAACGATGACCTTTCGCGCATCCGCGTCGAGGGCGGCACGGAGGCGCAGCAGACGGTGTTCTATACGGCGCTGTACCATGCGCTGCTCCACCCGAACCTCCTGAGCGATGTCAACGGGGAATACCCGCTGATGGAGCGCTCGGGGGAGGCGGGGGTTACCGACGGCGAGCGCTATACGGTCTTTTCGCTGTGGGATACCTGCCGCAACGTGCACCAGCTGCTGACGCTGGTCTATCCCGAGCGGCAACTGGACATGGTGCGTTCGATGATAGGCATGTACGAGGAGTGGGGCTGGATGCCCAAGTGGGAGCTGTACGGCCGCGAGACCTTCACGATGGAGGGCGACCCGGCGATTCCCGTAATTGTCGACAGTTGGATGAAGGGGCTGCGGGACTTCGACGTGGCGACGGCCTACGAGGCGTTCCTCAAGTCGGCCACGACGCCCGGGGCGCAGAACCGGCTGCGTCCTGACATCGACCCCTATGTCGAGCGGGGCTACATTCCGCTGGGCTTCTATGCCAAGGACCTCGCGGGCGACACCTCCGTGTCGCACGCGCTGGAGTACTACGTCGCCGACGCGGCGCTGTCGTTGCTGGCCGACTCGCTGGGCAAAAAGGAGGATGCCGCCCTGTTCCGGAAACGCTCGCTGGGCTACCGGCACTACTACGACAAGGAGTTCGGGACGCTGCGGCCCATCACCGAAGAGGGGCGTTTCCTGACGCCCTTCGACCCGAAGGCGGGCGAGAACTTCACGGCCGCGCCGGGATTCCACGAGGGGTCGGCCTGGAACTACACCTTCTTCGTGCCGCACGACGTGGAGGGGCTGGCGAAGCTCATGGGAGGCCGGCGGAAGTTCGTGGACAAGTTGCAAATGGTCTTCGACGAGGGGTTGTACGACCCTGCGAACGAACCCGACATCGCCTATGCGTACCTGTTCAGCCGCTTCCGGGGCGAGGAGTGGCGCACGCAAAAAGAGACGCGGCGTCTTTTGGACAAGTACTTTACAACCGCTCCGGATGGCATTCCCGGCAACGACGACACGGGGACGATGTCGGCGTGGGCGGTCTTCTCGATGATGGGCTTCTATCCGGACTGCCCGGGAGAACCTTATTATACGCTCACGGCCCCCGTGTTCGACCGCGTGGAGATCGTGACGGAGCAGGGCCCGCTTGTGATCGAGAGACACGGCGAGGGTTATATCCGGCGGATGACGCTGGGCTATAAGCCGCTGACGACGTACCGTGTCGGACACGACGAACTGCTTTGGGGCGGCAAACTGACCTTTGAACTTAAAAACGAGAGATAGATGAAACATGCAAAACTACTGACCGCTGCTGCGTTGCTGCTGGGCGCCTGCTCGCAGCCGGTCGCTGACAACGATTTTACCCGCTTCGTCGACCCGAAGATCGGCACGGGCGGCCACGGGCACGTCTTCGTGGGAGCGAACGTTCCTTTCGGACTGGTGCAGGTGGGCCCCACGAGCATCCCGCAGGCGTGGGACTGGACTTCGGGCTACCACGCGAGCGATTCGACGGTAATCGGCTTCTCGCACACACACCTGAGCGGAACGGGCATCGGAGACCTGTTCGACATCACCGTCATGCCCGTCACGGGCGAGGTGACCTATGCCCGCGGCACGGCGAATGACCCGCAGTCGGGCCTCTGGTCCTATGCCGACCGCACGCGGGAGATCGCCCGGCCGGGTTACTACTCGGTTCCGCTGACAAGGTACGGCATCACGGCCGAGATAACGGCCACGGCGCATGTGGGACTGCACCGCTACACCTTCCCAGCATCGAATGCCGCCGCCGTGGTCTTCGACCTGGAGAACGGCGGCTGCTGGGACGAGGCGACCGATACCGGTTTCCTGCTCTCGGACGACAGCACGCGCATCAGCGGATGGCGTCACTCGACGGGCTGGGCGAAGGACCAGAAGGTCTATTTTGCCGCGGAGTTCTCGAAGCCTGCCAAGCGCATCGTCTATGAACAACCCGGTGAAGTGACCGGCAAGGGCCCCGGAATAGAAGCCCGCTATGCACGGGTCGAGTTCGATACCAAGGAGGGCGAGCAGTTGTTGCTCAAGGTGGCCGTCTCGCCCGTGTCGGTCGAGAATGCGGCCCTCAATATGCAGGCCGAGCTCCCCGGCTGGGATTTCGACGCCACGGTAAAAGCCGCCGACGCGAAATGGAACGCCGAACTGTCGAAGGTGAAGGTCTCGACGACGGACGAGACCGCCCGGAGGATTTTCTACACGGCGCTCTACCACACGATGGTCGCTCCGTCGGAGTTCTGCGACGTGAACGGCGACTACCGGGGCGCTGACGGCGAGATCTACCGCGCCGCGCCGTTCGTGAACTATACGACCTTTTCGTTGTGGGACACCTACCGCGCCGCCCAGCCGCTGATGACGATTCTCCATCCTGAGAAGATGCCCGACATCGCCAATACGATGCTCCATATCTACACGCAGCAGGGCAAGCTTCCCGTCTGGCACCTTGCGGGCAACGAGACCGACTGCATGGTCGGCAATCCCGGCATTCCGGCCATGGCCGACATCGTGCTGAAAGGTTACGGCGGCTTCGACAAGGAGCTGGCCTACGAGGCGCTGAAGAAATCCGCCATGCTCGGCGAGCGGGGTATGGACCTGCGCATGAAATACGGCTATATCCCCTGCGACCTCTTCAACGAAGCGGTGGCCTACGACATGGAGTACGCGCTGGCCGACTGGGCCGTGGCTCAGGTCGCGGCGCAGCGCGGCGATACGGCCGATTACGACTATTTCCTCGATCGCAGCAAATCCTACCGCCACTTCTTCGATCCCGAAACCCGCTTCATGCGCGGGCTGGATTCGAAAGGCGGCTTCCGCACGCCCTTCAACCCGTTCGCTTCGACCCACCGCGAGGACGACTACTGCGAGGGCAACGCGTGGCAGTATACGTGGCTCGTGCCGCACGACGTCGAGGGGCTGATCGGCTGCTTCGGCGGCAAGGAGGCTTTCGTCGAAAAACTCGACTCGCTCTTTACGGTAAGTTCCGTCATCGAGGGCGGCGAGACCTCGCCCGACATCTCGGGACTGATCGGCCAATATGCCCACGGCAACGAGCCGAGCCACCACATTCTCTACCTCTACACGATGCTGGGCCAGCCGTGGAAGACGGCGGATAAAGTAAGGGAGGTGCTGACGACGCTCTACCACGACGCGCCCGACGGACTTTCGGGCAACGAGGATGTGGGGCAGATGTCGGCGTGGTACGTCCTCTCGGCGCTGGGCATGTACGAGGTGGAGCCTGCGGGCGGACGCTACTGGTTCGGATCGCCCCTGTTCGACAGGGTTGAGATCATCGTGCCGGGAGGGACGTTCACCATCGTCACCGAGAACAACTCCGAGGAGAATAAGTATATCCAACGGGTGTGGCTCGACGGGCGGCCTTATACGAAGCCTTACCTGTGCCACAAAGAGCTGATGAAGGGCGGGGAACTGCGTTTCGAGATGGGCGCCGAGCCGAAGGTGTGGTATTGTCCCGACGAACCCGAAACGTATGCCGACCAACGCCCGGCCGAAGAGAAGCGGCTTTTCACTTCCGAAGCGGTCGAAAAGGAGATCGCGCGCGTATGCAGTCTGCTGACCAATGAACGCCTGCGGTGGATGTTCGCCAACTGTTTCCCCAATACGCTCGACACCACGGTCCACTACGGTGAGGATGAGAACGGCAATCCCGACACCTACGTCTACACGGGCGACATTCCGGCCATGTGGCTCCGCGACTCGGGGGCACAGGTGTGGCCCTATGTGCAGCTGTGTAAGGAGGATCCAGCGTTGCAGAAGATGATCGCGGGGGTTATCCGGCGGCAGATGAAGCTCATCAACATCGACCCCTACGCCAATGCCTTCAACGTCGCGCCGACGGGGGCCCACAACAAGACGGACTTCCCCAAGGCCGACCCGATGGTCTTCGAGCGCAAATGGGAGATCGACTCCCACTGCTATCCTCTGCGTCTTGCGCACCACTACTGGAAGACGACGGGCGATGCGTCGGTTTTCGACGCCGCGTGGATCGATGCCATGCGGGCTATTCTCCGCACGCTGCGCGAACAGCAGATGAAGGAGGGCCCCGGGGACTACATCTTCCTGCGCACGACCGACCGCCAACTGGACACCCGCTGCCATGTGGGGCGCGGCAATCCCGTGAAACCCGTGGGGCTGATCGCCTCGGCGTTCCGGCCTTCGGACGACGCCACGACTTTCGGGTTCCTCGTGCCCTCGAACTTTATGGCCGTCACGTCGCTACGCAAAGCCGCCGAAATTCTGGCGACCGTAAATAATGAAAAGGAACTCGCTGCGGAATGTACGGCCTTGGCCGACGAAGTGGCGGCGGCGCTCCGGGAATACGCCGTTACGGAACACCCCGAATACGGTAAGATCTATGCCTTCGAGGTCGACGGTTTCGGCGGGCAGCAGTTGATGGACGATGCCAACGTGCCGTCGCTGCTGGCGATGCCCTATCTGGGCGATGTGGAGCGCACGGACCCCGTGTATGAAAACACACGCCGCTTCGTATGGAGCGACGGCGATCCTTACTTCTGGCGCGGTGCCGCGGGCGAGGGCATCGGCGGTCCGCATATCGGCGTGGAGATGATCTGGCCCATGAGCATCATGATGCGGGCTTTCACGGCAACCGACGACGAGGAGATCCGCGACTGCATCTGTCAGCTCATCACCACCGATGCCGGTACGGGCTTCATGCACGAGTCCTTCTCGCGCCACGACGCTGCGGATTACACCCGCGCGTGGTTCGCCTGGCAGAACACCCTCTTCGGAGAACTCATACTCAAACTCATAAACGAAGGAAAAGCAGATTTGCTGAACTCGATAAACTAACCGAAAAAACAAACTGCCATGATAAGACCTGTTTCTTTTCTGTTACTTACCGCCGTCCTGTGCGGCGGTTGCGGGAACCGCG
>ENA-OOYX01000840-OOYX01000840.1-human-gut-metagenome-genome-assembly--contig:-NODE-840-length-15956-cov-3.963147_pt1 | contig 15956 bp, 4 predicted proteins | sample MGYA00241182_ERZ501387 | MGnify/ENA primary metagenome ERZ501387 (study PRJEB25962, sample SAMEA2042740) | human gut metagenome | biome: human gut; feature: human-associated habitat; material: faeces...
GATGTTTATACATCTATCCATATTGAGGAGTATGAAGCAGAAGCGCGTGACACGAAGCTCGGACCGGAAGAGATCACGAGAGATGTTCCGGGTGTCGGCGACGACGCGTTGAAGGATCTCGATGAGAGAGGTATTATCCGTATCGGTGCGGAGGTTCGCGCCGGTGATATCTTAGTCGGAAAGGTAACTCCGAAGGGAGAGACTGAGCTGACAGCCGAGGAGAGGCTGCTCCGCGCAATCTTCGGCGAGAAGGCAAGAGAAGTGCGTGACACTTCCTTGAAGGTGCCGCACGGCGAGTACGGTATCATCGTGGATGCAAAGGTATTCACAAGAGAGAACGGCGACGAGCTGTCTCCGGGCGTGAATCAGGCAGTCCGCATTTACATTGCACAGAAGAGAAAGATCTCCGTCGGTGATAAGATGGCAGGTCGTCACGGTAACAAGGGTGTCGTTTCCCGTGTACTTCCGGTAGAGGATATGCCGTTCCTTCCGAATGGCCGCCCGCTTGACATCGTGCTGAACCCGTTGGGTGTGCCGTCCCGTATGAACATCGGTCAGGTCCTCGAGATTCACTTAAGCCTTGCTGCGAAGGCACTTGGCTTCAACATCGAGACACCGGTATTCGACGGTGCGAAGGAGATTGATATCCAGGATACGCTGGAGCTTGCCAATGATTACGTCAACTTCGAGTGGGAAGACTTTGAAGCAAAATATAAAGACACACTGAACGAGGAAGTCATGAAGTACCTGTATGACAACCGCGCACACAGGGCACTGTGGAAGGGCGTGCCGATTTCCCGTGACGGAAAGGTACAGCTTCGTGACGGACGTACCGGAGAGCCGTTTGATTCACCGGTTACAATCGGACACATGCATTACCTGAAGCTGCATCACCTGGTAGACGATAAGATCCATGCACGTTCTACCGGTCCTTACTCCTTAGTAACGCAGCAGCCGTTAGGTGGTAAGGCACAGTTCGGTGGACAGCGTTTCGGAGAGATGGAGGTATGGGCACTCGAGGCTTACGGTGCATCTTATACCTTACAGGAGATTCTGACAGTGAAGTCCGATGACGTGGTCGGACGTGTGAAGACTTACGAGGCGATCATCAAGGGTGATAATATCCCTGAGCCGGGTATTCCGGAGTCCTTCAAGGTTCTCTTAAAAGAGCTGCAGTCCCTCGGACTGGATGTCAAAGTGCTCGATGAGAACCGCAACGAAGTAGAACTCATGGAGACCAGTGAGTACGGTAATACCGATTTGAATTCTATCATTTCCGGCGATAAGGATTTTGCATTTGAAGACAGCGAGTCCTTTGCAAAGATGGGATTCTCCCAGAAGCAGTTTGATACAGAGAACGAGGAACTGGTAGACGTAGAAGATGAGGAAGAGGATGAAGACGATTCTGAGTTTTTTGATGAGTCATCAGACGACGTTCTTGACGAAGAATAGATAGAAGGGAGTGTCATAAATGCCAGAGACAATGAATAAAGAGGCAACAGGCCAGTCTATCTCTTTCGATGCCATTAAGATCGGTTTGGCATCACCGGAGAAGATTCATGAGTGGTCCAGAGGCGAGGTTAAGAAGCCTGAGACGATCAACTACAGAACATTAAAGCCTGAGAAGGATGGTCTGTTCTGTGAAAAGATTTTCGGACCGAGCAAGGACTGGGAATGCCACTGTGGTAAATACAAGAAGATCCGCTACAAAGGTGTGGTATGTGACCGATGCGGCGTTGAGATTACAAAAGCAAGCGTTCGTAGAGAGCGTATGGGACATATCGAGCTTGCAGCTCCGGTTTCCCATATCTGGTACTTTAAGGGAATTCCGTCCCGCATGGGACTGATTCTTGACCTCTCACCGAGAACTCTTGAGAAGGTATTATATTTTGCATCATACATTGTACTGGATGCCGGTAACACGGCATTACAGTATAAGCAGGTGCTTTCCGAGAGCGAATATCAGGAAGCCAGAGAGCAGTACGGCAATGCGTTCCGTGTTGGAATGGGTGCCGAGGCGATCCAGGAACTGTTACACGCGATCGATCTTGAGAAGGATTCCGCAGAGCTTCAGGCAGAGCTTGCAGACGCAACCGGTCAGAAGCGCGCGCGCATCATCAAGAGACTGGAAGTTGTAGAAGCATTCCGCGAGTCCGGCAACAAGCCGGAGTGGATGATCCTCACGGTCATCCCGGTCATTCCGCCAGATCTGCGCCCGATGGTACAGCTGGATGGCGGACGTTTTGCAACATCCGACTTAAATGATCTGTACAGAAGAATCATCAACCGTAACAACCGTCTGAGAAGACTCTTAGAGCTTGGCGCACCGGATATCATCGTCCGCAACGAGAAGCGTATGCTTCAGGAGGCTGTAGATGCCCTGATCGATAACGGCCGCCGCGGACGTCCTGTTACAGGACCGGGTAACAGAGCACTCAAGTCTCTGTCTGACATGTTAAAAGGTAAGTCCGGACGTTTCCGTCAGAACCTGCTTGGTAAGCGTGTTGACTATTCCGGACGTTCCGTTATCTGCGTAGAGCCGAAGTTAAAGATTTACCAGTGCGGTCTTCCGAAGGAAATGGCAATCGAGCTGTTCAAGCCGTTCGTTATGAAGGAGCTCGTTGCAAACGGAACCGCTCATAATATCAAGAGTGCGAAGAAGATGGTCGAGAGACTTCAGACTGAGGTCTGGGATGTGCTCGAGGACGTCATCAAAGAGCATCCGGTTATGCTGAACCGTGCTCCTACACTGCACCGTCTCGGTATTCAGGCATTCGAGCCGATCCTCGTAGAGGGTAAGGCAATCAAGCTTCATCCGCTTGTGTGTACCGCGTTCAACGCCGATTTCGATGGTGACCAGATGGCTGTTCACCTTCCGCTTTCTGTGGAAGCACAGGCAGAGTGCCGTTTCATGCTGCTCTCTCCGAACAACCTGTTAAAGCCGTCTGACGGTGGACTGGTAGCCGTTCCTTCACAGGATATGGTGCTTGGTATTTACTACCTGACACAGGAGAGACCGGGCGCAAAGGGAGAAGGCAAATTCTTCAAGAGTGTCAACGAAGCAATCCTCGCCTATGAGAATGGCGCGGTAACACTTCATTCCAGAATCAAAGTCCGCATGAGCAAGACCATGCCGGATGGAAAAAAGATTACCGGAATCGTAGAGTCCACGCTGGGACGTTTCATCTTCAACGAGATTATCCCGCAGGATCTGGGCTTTGTAGACAGAAGCATTCCGGGCAATGAATTAAAGCTCGAGGTCGATTTCCTCGTAGCAAAGAAGCAGAATAAGCAGATCCTTGAGAAAGTCATCAATATTCACGGCGCAACCAGAACTGCCGAGGTGCTGGATGCTGTTAAGGCGATGGGTTACAAATACTCCACCAGGGCGGCAATGACCGTATCCATTTCCGATATGACCGAGCCGCCGGAAAAGCCACAGATGATCAAGGACGCCCAGGATACCGTAGACCGCATTACAAAGCAGTATAAGCGTGGTCTTATCACAGAGGAAGAGCGTTACAAGGAAGTCGTAGAGACATGGAAAGAGACGGATGAGCAGCTGACACATGCACTTCTCTCCGGACTGGATAAGTACAACAACATCTTCATGATGGCGGATTCCGGAGCCCGTGGTTCCGATAAGCAGATCAAACAGCTTGCTGGTATGCGAGGACTTATGGCAGATACAACCGGTAGAACAATCGAGCTGCCAATCAAGTCCAACTTCCGTGAAGGTCTTGACGTACTGGAATACTTCATGTCTGCGCATGGAGCGCGAAAAGGTATGTCCGATACCGCTCTTCGTACCGCCGATTCCGGATACCTGACCAGACGTCTGGTAGATGTATCACAGCATATGATCGTTCGTGAGTCTGACTGCTGTGAGGGAACAGGCAGAGAGATCCCTGGTATGTGGGTAACTGCATTCATGGATGGCAAGGAAGAGATCGAGAGCCTTCAGGAGCGTATTACAGGACGTTTCTCCTGCAATACCATCTGCGATGCCGAGGGCAATGTCCTCGTGAAGGCAAATCATATGATTACACCGAAGCGCGCAGCACTTGTTATGAGCAAGGGTGTGGATGAGAACGGAGAACCGCTTACAAAGGTGAAGATCCGTACCGTATTATCCTGCCGTTCCCACATGGGTGTGTGTGCGAAGTGCTACGGCGCCAACATGGCAACCGGTCAGGCGGTACAGGTTGGTGAGGCAATCGGTATCATCGCGGCACAGTCCATCGGTGAGCCTGGTACACAGCTTACCATGCGTACATTCCATACGGGTGGTGTTGCCGGTACCGATATTACACAGGGTCTTCCGCGTGTCGAGGAAATTTTTGAGGCAAGAAAGCCGAAGGGACTTGCGATCATTACCGAGTTCAGCGGTGTTGCCAATATCAAAGATACCAAGAAGAAGCGTGAGATCGTTGTGACAAACAATGAGACTGGAGAGAGCAAGGCATATCTGATTCCTTACGGTTCCAGAATCAAGGTTATGGACGGTGCAGTCTTAGAGGCCGGCGACGAGCTGACGGAAGGTTCTGTCAACCCGCATGATATCTTAAAGATCAAGGGTGTGCGTGCCGTTCAGGATTACATGCTTCGCGAAGTACAGCGTGTATACCGTCTGCAGGGTGTTGAGATCAACGATAAGCATATCGAGGTGATCGTGCGCCAGATGCTGCAGAAAGTCCGTGTGGAGACAAACGGAGATTCCGATATGCTCCCGGGAACATTAGTAGATACGCTTGACTTCGAGGATACAAATGAGCTTCTGGAGAAAGAGGGCAAGGAGCTTGCAGAAGGCAAGCAGGTACTGCTTGGTATCACAAAGGCTTCTCTTGCAACCAACTCCTTCCTGTCAGCAGCATCCTTCCAGGAGACCACAAAGGTTCTGACGGAAGCTGCCATCAAGGGTAAGGTTGATCCGCTCATTGGTATGAAGGAGAACGTTATCATTGGTAAGCTGATCCCGGCTGGTACCGGTATGAAGAGATACCGCAATATCAAGCTGAGCTCGGATATTGATGAGAACGAGGAGATTGCATTCGATGATTTCGACGATTTTGATGACACTGATGTGGCAGATGAGAATTACACATTAGAGGAGAATGCGCCGGAAGAGTCCGAGGATACAGAAGAATAAAGCGCAGATTATATCTGCATTACAGAATGGGGCGGCCAGACAATGTTTGGCTGGCCCATTTTTTTAGAAAAGATGTTAAAGAACCGTGAAAAGATGTCGATAAAATAGATAAGGTATAATTTAGAGTTTCATAAAATGGGACGAACGCTAAAGGGATAGATCAAAGGAGATGGCGCGTATGTACAAGGATGTATGCAAGAGAATTTCGGCGTTTATGCTGACAGTATGCCTGATTGTGACGATGGTGGAATGGCCGACGACTGTCTGGGCAGGACAGGGAACGGTAAACACCTATCAGAACGGAGACGGGGTACTGGCGGGAGCACCGTGCGAGACCCAGGCTGTAGCTGCGGTATTTACAGCGAACCGCAATGCGGACGGAGCAGAACTGTTAGACAGTATTGACTTCTACGCACATGTGGATGACGGCAGCAAGGCAACGGCTACCGTGGAATATTACAAGGATGTAGAAGGCATGGCGCCGGATGCGGGAACGAGCATTTTCCAAAAAGAAGTCAGCGTGAAGGAAGGAAAGAATACTTATTCCGCAGGGCTGGCGAATCAGGTAATGGAGAATGGTTCCAGGTTTTCTGTGATCGTCCGGTTGAACGGAGCGTCCTTTTATGTATATGGCGGTACGGCAGAGGGAGAGAGCTATATTCTCGGTAATGCCGGCTGGCAGGATATGTATACAGTAAACGGAAGCAGTGCGGCGATAACTGCATACACCTATGATGTAACTGCTACAACCGGAAGAAGTTCTTCCGGTTCGGATAATCAGACGGCGGCACAGAGCAGCAATGTGAAGAAGAGTGCTGCCGCAGCACTGAACAAGAACAGCATGACCATCGGTGAGGGATGGACGGATCAGGATCTTACACTGCAGAATGCCACGGGAACGGTAACATGGGTTTCCGGCAATGAAACGGTGGCAAAAGTAAGCAGTACGGGCAACCCGGCAACCATCGAAGGTATTGCCGTAGGCAGCACGACGATCACGGCAACCTATGCAGGAAAAAGCTACACCTGTAATCTGACGGTCACACCGAATCTTTCGGAGGATGCGGTGACAGTCAGCCCGGAGAATCCGGTATACAACGGCGGACAGCAGATTCCGAGCGTTGCGGTTCAGGTGGGAGATACCATATTAAAAGAGAACGATCAGTACCAGCTTTCCTATTCGCAGATGGTTGGCGGTGCGGCGACAACTTTTGACCCGGCTACGGATGCGACCGTGCTTGTGAATGCGGGAACCTATTACCTGTACATTACCGGACAGAACGGTTACAGCGGAAAGATTCAGAAGGAATACGTGATTGCACAGAAAGACGTATCAGACGCGACGGTGGAAGTGACACTGCAGGACAATATTGACTGGGATAAGGTGCTGGCTGCTGCTGCGGCAGATCCGGACAACGCTTCTGCCACACTTGCCTCCTGCATCAAAGAGGTAAAGGATACGGCGCGCGCAGACGCGGATGCCGTAGACGGCGTGAAGAATCTTACGGAGGGAACGGACTACACACTTTCCCTCAGCCAGACAGGCAGAGGAATTACACTGACCGGTACCGGCAACTATACCGGAGAGAGATATTGCGGTGCACCGCGCAATGCGGCGGACGCGAATATTGTTTTTGACAAGACTTCCTATGTATATACCGGAAGTGAGTGGACACCGGCATTCCAGCTTCTGGTTGACGGGGAGACCATTTCCCAGGCAGATTACGATGCGGTATATTCCGACAATGTCAATGTCGGACAAGCCACATTGACGATTACCGGAAAGAATTCCCTTTACGGAACAAAGACGGTAAATTTTGAGATCAAGGCAAAAGATATCGGCAACAAGGATCAGGAAGAAGTCGGTATGGCTGTGACGGTGACGGCTGCTGCGGCAGGAGGAGCGGACAAGGAGCCGGTCATCACTGCAACCTACAACGGCATGACGCTGGAAAAGGGAACGGATTACACCGTCGGAACAGATATTATCAATGCCGGAAACGGAACCTACCGCCGGGTCATCACCGGTATCGGAAACTATCAGGGAACCTACACGGTGGAATATCAGGCGGCAGGCGCTGATCTCTCGGATCTGATTCAGAGAGTGACGGCAGCAACCGTAACTTATAACGGCAATGCACAGACACCGGAACCGGACATTACCTGGAAGAGCGGCAACAACGATCTGGGGCTGGTTGAGGGAACGGATTACTCCGTTACTTATGCAAGCAACACGAATGCAGGAACAGCAACCATTACGCTGCAGGGTATGGGAACATACGGCGGCGCTGTGACTGGTAAATTCACAATCGAGCAGGCGGACATGTCAAAGGCGGTATGCTACTATGTGGATGCCGATGGCTCCGAGGTAAGCACTGCAAACTATAAGATGGAATATTCTCCGGACGGCGCGGACGTGAAGCCGAAGGTGGTTGTAAAGTTTGCGCAGGGCGCGGACATGGTAACACTTCCGGAGTCGGACTACAAGCTGACCTATTCTGCGGATACCAAGATATTTGCAGGTACGGCGAGCGTTGAGATTGCGCCGAGCGATTCCAACAGCAATTTTAAGACCGGTACAACGAAACGTCTGACGTATACGATTGCCCAGTGCAATCTTACAAGCACGAAGATTACTGCCAGCATTGACAGAGAGCTGTTTGACTATACGGGAGCAGAGATTGCGCTTCCGACAGAGAGTGTTGTATATCATTCCGCATCAAAGACAGATCATACACTGAAAAAGGGAACCGATTATACGGTGGCATGTTCACCGACAACGGTAAAAGACATCGGAACCTACACGATGACGATTACCGGAAGCGGCAACTATACAGGCGTTGTTACCAAGACGTTTGAGGTTACAGCGGTAGATATCCAGACACTGATCAACGACAAGAACCTTAAGGTAACCAACAGCGCGGACAGGATGGTGACAGGATATGACGGACCATACTGGGCAATGCTGTGGTATTCCAGCAATAAAAACGATAACCAGCTTGAGATTTCACTCACGGATAACCAGGGCAATACGCTGGTAAAAGGAACTGATTACGAATTAAAGTATGACGGCATCAAGGATATTTCAAAAGAAGGAAGCACTGCTTCGGTAACGATTACCGGAAAGGGCAAATTCTATGGCAAGCAGGAGATCAAGTATCTGCTCGCATCCAAGCTTGATGAGGATTATGATGTATCGGTGAATCCGGCAGAAAACCCGGTATACACAGGAGATCCGATTACGCTTGCTACGGATGAGATTTCGGTATCGGACGGCGGATTCGGACTCTGGAAGAGCGTCCTTGAGCAGGGAACAGATTATACGGTCAACTACAGTGACGGAACCAACGCGGATCAGGCGATCAATGCCGGGGAGGCGACGGTTACAGTAGAGCAGATCCCGCTGGAGGATCAGCCGACGGCAAACGGATGCTATGTGTACAGCGACGGCGCCACAAAACTGAGTGCAACCTTTACGATTCGTCCGAAGGACATTGCAACCGGTGTTTCCTACGAGGCGATCAAGAAAGCGTACGACGGAAATGCAGTGACCCTTACAGAAAGTGAGATAAAGCTTACTTATAATAAGAAGACATTGACTGCGCCGACCGACTATTCGATCGTGGCCGGAAGCTATGCGAACAACGAGAAACCGGGACCGATGGCGAATGTAACCATACAGGGAAACGGCAACTATACAGGAACAAAGATTATTGTCTTCACGATCAGCGGAAAATCTCTGGATGAGATCATCAGCTGGAAGGTGGACGAGAACGAGACAACCTACACCGGCGAGCGCCTGTACCCGAAGATCACCGAACTGACATTGAGCGATGGAACAAAGCTTACGACGGCAGATGAGATCGAGAAAGTGATCGCGTACGACGAGTCTTCCTATGCGGACAACCTGAATGCCGGCGAGGCATCCATCACCGTTTCCGGCAAGGGAGATTACTACGGAACAGATGACAGAACACTGACATTTGCGATTCTGCCGAGAAGCCTGGACAACAACTGCACGCTTGGCGGATTAAAGTCCAGCTACACTTACACTTCGGAAGAGATTACACCGGTACCTACGGTACAGTGCACAGATTTGAAGAAAAAGCTCGGCGAGGATGATTACAAGATTTCCTACGAAAATAATGTGGATGCCGGGACCGCAACGATGACGATTACCGGAAAAGGAAACTATCAGGGAACCTTTACGAAAGATTATACGATTGCGCCGAAGAATCTGGCAGAGCCGGAGGTAAAGATCGCACCGATCGACGCGCAGGAGTACAACGGAATGGCTGTCACACCGGCACCGTCGGTAAGCTACGAATTTGGAGACGGAACCTATGCGTTAAGCCCGGTCAACGATTACACGGTGGCTTACGCGAACAACAAAGGAACCGGAACCGCAACGGTGACAGTGACCGGAACCGGCAACTTTACCGGAAGCAAGACGGCAGAATTCAGAATTGGCCAGCTCATCACAAACGAGAGCAAATTTACGATCAGCTGCCCGGCACTCACCGACGGCACACAGTATGTTTATGACGGAAGTGCATTTGAGCCGGAGGTGACGGTAACACGGATCGAGGGCAACAAAAAGCTAGTAAAAGATTCTAACTATTCCGTGACCTATACGGATAATATCCACGCGGGAACCGCAACGGTAAGCGTGGAAGGTCTGGGAGGATACGTCGGTGTATGGCAGAAGACTTTTGCGATTGCACCAAGAGATCTTACGGACAGCAGTGTAGAGCTTTCTGTCGGCGGAGTGATCGATGGAAGTTATCAGACACAGTATACCGGAAGCCCGGTAGAGCCTGAAGTGGCACTTACTTATGACGGACAGAAGATCAGCACGACAGATTACACGGTATCCTACGGGGCGGATCATACCAGCCGCGGAACCGTGACGTTGACGGCAACGGCAAAGGACGGCACGGACTTTACGGGATCGAGAAGTACGACCTTTACGATCACACTTGCAAGTATCGGCAACGGCGGATACACACCGGCAAACGGCTTTAAGATCGGAGCGATTGAACCGCAGCCGCTGGTGGACGGAACGGCAACACCGCAGCCGAAGCTGTACTATAACGGAACAGAACTTGTCATGGGTACGGATTATATCTGTACTTATGAGAAGAACGACAGCATTGGCTCCGACGCGGTTGTCATTCTCAAGGGAATCGGCAATTACACGGGAAGCGTGAAGAAGACCTTTAAGATCTGCGCAAACATTGCGGACGCCGAGATTACCGTTCCGGATGAACTGTGGTTCAAAGATTATGTGAATGCCGGAGAGACGGACATTGCAATCGGCGATAAGAACATCACGTTTGACGATCAGATCAGTGTTGTGCTGAACGGAACAACACTTCAGAAAGATACCGACTATACGCTGGTCTATGCAGACAACAGCTGGGTCGGCAACGCAGTAGTTACCATCAAGGGTATGGGAGGCTTTGCGGGAAGCGTGGAGAAGACGGTTCCGATCAAAGCGGATCTTTCGGAGGCAGGCATCCAGGTGGCAATCGGAGATCAGCAGTATACCGGAGATCCGGTGGAGGCAATCCCGAGCATCAGCTACTACGGAACAGAGCTGACATCCGGAAAGCACTTTGTGATTCATACATACGAAAACAACGTGAAGATCGGTGATAAGACTGCGAGCGTGACGGTAATCGGAAATGAGAAAAACGGATTTACCGGAACACTCACAGAGAATTTCAGCATTGTTGCAAATGCGGGAATTCTGGAGGTAAGCGGTGTAGAGAGCAGCTACCTGTACCGCGGAACACAGATCCGCCCGCAGGTTACCGTTAAGATAGGGAACAAGACACTGTCCACGTCCGATTATGATGTGACCTATGGAGAGAATATCAAGGCGGGAACAGACGGCGGAAGCATTATGGTAAAGGGTAAGAACGAGTATGCTGGTCTGATCAAGCTGGTAACCTTTGATATTAACCCACTTCAGATGGACGACCTGAAGGTGCTTGACGGAACGCAGAACGCGATCGGAAGCAGAGAGTACACCGGTAAGGAGATTGTGCCGGAGTTCTCATTGAAGACAACCATCGGATCAACGGATTACATTCTGCCGGCAAGAAGCTATACCATTGCAAAGAAGGCAGACACGGATAATACAAATGTAGGAACCGGTACAGTCGTGATTACCGGTGATGGAGGCAACGTAATCGGAAGCCGTGAAGTATCCTTCCAGATCGTGGCGAAATCATTGGCAAAACCGTCATCCGGCACCGACCAGATTGCGGTAGAAGTGATTCCGGACAGCTTTTCTTATGACGGAACGGAAAAGAAGCCGACTGTTCTTGTGACATATCAGTACGGAACAGAGATTGAGGTACGTCAGCTGACAGAGGGAAGCGATTTTACCGTTGCATACAGCAACAATATCAATGCAGGAACAGCGACAGCGGTGATTTCCGGTATCGGAAATTATACGGGATCCCGCACCGTGGAATACACAATTACGGAGAAGAGCTTTGACGGAGCGATTGTCACGTTCCCGAACGGAACTTCCTATCCGTATATGGGAAGCGACAACGGGGTGGAACCGGAAGTGCAGGTAACACTGGACGGCAATGTACTCACAGCGGGTGCGGATTATGAGGTATCTTATCAGAACAACAAGGCGTGCGGTACCGCAACTGTGACCGTGACAGGAAAAGGAAGTTATGCGGGAAGCGTAACGGCACCGTTTACCATCGTAAGCCACGATATTGCAGCGGCGGATGTTACGGTGGATCCGATTCCGAATCAGGCATACACAGGTCAGCCGGTGATTCCGGAAGTCAAAGTGACCTGCGGCGATTACACCTTAAAGCAGGGTGAGGACTATACACTGAGCTTTGACACGGACAACACAGAGATCGGCACTGTGCTGATGCGGATCAACGGAACCGGCGGATTTACGAATTACCGCCAGACCACATTTCATATTGCGAGCGACATCAGTCCGGCGGAGATTGTAGGACTGCGTGACAGTTACCCGTTCACGGGAAGCGCTTATACGCCGGATGATCTGGGCATTACAGAGGTACGCATCGGCGAGACGGTTCTGACAACAGACTCCTACAGCTTTGCATTTGACAACAACAGCGATGGCATGAGCGCCGGAACGCAGACCCTTCTTCTGATCGGTCAGGGAAGCTACGGCGGAACCAGGAAATACACCATCGAGATTACACCGAAGGACATCACCGATGAAGATGTGGTGATGAGCGGATTTGAGGACACGGTCTCCTACTCAGAGCAGATTACACAGAACGTAACGTTCCAGTGGGGTGAGATCGCACTCGTAAGAGACACCGATTATACCGTGACATGCAGACCGGCAGGAGTGGCAGGAATCTACGAGATGGAGGCTGCCGGAACCGGCAACTATACAGGAACCGTTACAAAGCAGTTTACCGTAGACCAGACACCGATCGACGGACTGGAAGTGAAGGGTATTTCTTCTACTTACACATATACCGGAAAAGCAATCACACCGGAGCCGGAAGTATGGGCAGACGGTGTGCAGCTGGAAAAAGATAAGGATTACACGGTATCCTATGAAGACAACATCAACGCGGGTGTAGCGAAGCTGGTAATCACAGCAAGCGGAACCCATTATGCAGGTACTAAGGAACTGAGTTTCCAGATCCTGCGCAAGAGCATACATCTGTGCGACATCGGTTCGATTCAGACACAGGTATATACCGGATCTGACATCAAGCCAACCGTAACGGTAGAAGACGACGGCAAGACGCTGGAACTTTTAAGCGACTATACACTGATGTATTCCAACAACCGCAAGGCAGGTACCGGTGTGGCGGCAGTTGCAGGAAAGGGCAATTACACCGCGACAAAGAACCTGACGTTTGACATCAGACCGTGTGATGCGGGTGCGGCAGTTGTGACAGGTACATCCGCAGACAGTCTGTCCATCAGCTGGACGGGCGACGGTGCCGTGACGGGATACGAAGTATACCGTGCCGGCGCAGATGGAAAGTGGCAGCAGGTAACGCGTACCAGAGACGCTTTCTATACCGATAAAAAGCTTGCGGCAGAGACAACATACTCTTATAAAGTAAGAAGCTACCTGGTGGCGGACGGCGAGACTTACTACGGTAAGTTTACCGGAGCAGTTACCGGAACAACCACAAAATAAAGACAGAGAGGAGGGAGAGCGGTTCCGATCATGGCGGCATATAAGATAGGGAATTTTACATTTGACACAGAAGAGGAATATGCCAGAGGACTCGAAGATGCGAAGAAAATCGAAAAGATTCAGAGCACCGTCGATCTCAATGAACCGGAAACCGCTCTACGCCTCTATTGGCTGATCCGAACAGGGAAGATCAAGTTCGGCAGCAAAGTCGGCAAGAAATTTTTTCTTGATATTGCAGATGCCGTGGCAAAATCCGCGGCGAAGAATATGACGCAGGCACAGGCACCGGAACAACAGGCGGGGGAGGAACCCCGGCAGGGGGCGCAGGACCGCAGCAGAAAGATTCTCGGTGCGGTGTGTGTGACGGCCGCATTTCTATGTTTTGGCTGGTATTTCTGGTCAGATTACACGAATCACCGCGGCAGTCAGGCGAATGAGTATTTGAAGATGTTAAAAGAAAATCCGACAGAAGCCGCAGAGATGGTGGACAATGACACCTTTTTTTCAGAGGACGCACCGGAACTTGCGGCGGGCTTAGACCAGACGGAGCGGGAGAACGAACCGCCTCCTCCGGTTCTGCCGGAATATGAAGCCATTGTGGCGAAACACAGCGATTTTGCCGGATGGATCACCATTGACGGGACGAAGATTGACTATCCGGTCATGCTTACCCCGAATGACGGGGATTATTATCTGAAGCGCAATGTAAACGGGGAGGACGATATCAACGGAACCTTGTTTATGGATCCGAGAACGGATCTGGTGCAGCGCAGCACCAATATTATTATCTACGGACACAACATGAAAAGCGGTGCGATGTTCGGAAGTCTCAAGAAGTATCTGGATGAAGATTACTGGAGGGAGCACGCGCAGATCAGATTTGATACAATTTATGAGAAAGGCACCTATGAAGTGTTTGCCGTCTGTCTGGCAAAGGTGCAGTACCGAAATTCACAGGAATTTCGTTATTATGATTTTATACAGGCGGATTCCGAGGAGGCGTTTAACGACTACCTCGATCATATCATACAACTCTCGGTGTTTACCGGAACAGATCTGCCGGTCTACGGGGACGAGCTATTGACCCTGTCGACCTGTAACAATTTTACAGAAGACGGAAGACTGTTTCTGGTGGCGAAGAAATGCAGGGAAGCAGAGTAAAAGCGTGGGATCGCGCGTGAGGTTCACGGGCGGGCTGCGGCGAAATAAAGGATGATGGGAGAGAGTGCTAATGAAATACCGGATAAAACGAAAAATAGGTTATGTGCTGGTCGTTGCCATGCTTGTGGTGATGATCTATCCCGGAGAGCTCAGTGCAGCGTCCGGTCAGGAGGACGGATTTGTCATAAAAGGGACAACCCTGCAGGGGTATGTCGGAGCGGAGAACGCAGTTGTCATTCCGGATAACATCACGAAAATTGATGACGATGTATTCCTCAATACGACGATCACATCGGTGGAGATCCCGGACAGTGTGACAACCATCGGAGATAACGCATTTGCAGGATGTGAATATCTGACCGAGGTTACGGTTCCGGACAGCGTGACAAAGATCGGAGACAATGTGTTCTACGGCTGTACCAGTCTGGAAAGTGCAACGTGGGAGAGCAAGGAAGGAATCGGCGATGGCACATTTGCAGAGTGTGCGGGACTGACGGACTTAAGTATTTCCAAGGAACTTCCATCGATCGGAAAAGAAGCATTTAAAAATTGTGAGTCCCTCGAGAGTATCGTGATACCCGAGGCGACCAAAACCATTGCGTCGGACGCATTTGACGGATGTGTCAACATGCAGTCCATTGACGTGGAAGAGACGAATACTTACTTTATGTCATACGACAATGCACTCTACACGGCGAACGGGGTTACGTTATACCGCTGCCCGCAGGGGGCGAGAACCATCGAGGTGTATGACGGTACCAAGATGATCGGTGAAAATGCATTTTACGGCTGCAAGCTTGGAAAAGTCACACTTCCGGAGAGCGTGACAACCGTGGAAGATGGTGCGTTTGACGGCAGTGAGATTCAGACACTCTGCCTTGGCAAAGCCTTAGAAACGTTTGGCGAGCAGAATACTTCTTTCAAGATCCACTCGATTGAAGTGCCGGGAAGCGCTCCGGCTGCACCGAAGCTGGTGGAGACGTACGGTGCGATTGTGGTGACGGATTATAAGCCGGACGACACCGAGGATACGGAGAAACCGACCGAGGACACGGAAAAGCCGACGGAAGACACGGAGAAACCGACCGAGGATACAGAAAAGCCGACGGAGGATACGGAGAAGCCGACCGAGGACACGGAAAAACCGGCAGATGACAATAACAACAATAACAACAATAACAACGACAATAATAACAGCGGTAACAACAATAACAGCGGCGACAACAGCAATAACAATAACAGCAGTAATAACAATAGCAGCAATAACAGCAGCAACACGAGCAGTGGTAATAACAGCAGCAGTACGGGCAGCGGAAGCGGCAGCAGCGGAAAGAGTAACGGCACATCATCTGGAAGAGGCAGCAGAAGCGGCAACGGCAGTGGAAGAGGCAGCGGTGCGGTAAAGGGCAGTGCCGGAGCGGCAGGCGCACAGAGCATTTAGTTTTTTAAAAAATAATGCCCATGCATAAC
>ENA-OOYX01000871-OOYX01000871.1-human-gut-metagenome-genome-assembly--contig:-NODE-871-length-15437-cov-1.777922_pt1 | contig 15437 bp, 9 predicted proteins | sample MGYA00241182_ERZ501387 | MGnify/ENA primary metagenome ERZ501387 (study PRJEB25962, sample SAMEA2042740) | human gut metagenome | biome: human gut; feature: human-associated habitat; material: faeces...
GATCTGCGCCGAATGTGGCCATCCTCTTTCCGGGCTGTCACAGTCGGATGCAGAAAGCGTTTTCTTTGCCTCGAAGCTGTATGCAGATACTGCGAGTGGGCAAAAAAGCGCTTAAAAGAGCAAAAGTAAATATGACAAAAGCCACAGCCTATGATAAAAGCCGCAACCCACGCTAAAACGCAGGTTGCGGTTCTCTTTTTTGCTCTTTGGTCTGCGCCGAATGTGACAGCCCTTATTTTGCGGGGACGGTGTGCCAGATGTTCTTTGCATACTCGTTTACCGCTCTGTCGGCGGCAAATCTGCCGGAGCAGGCAGTGTTCATCAGGGACATAGAGTTCCAGCGCTTTCTGTCCGCCCAAAGCTCGTCTATTTTGTTCTGCGCCTGACGGTAGTCCGCGAAGTCCGCGAGAACCATGTAGGGGTCGTGATAGACGATGGTTCCGCTGATCTCCGGGAACTGCTTATCGCAGAAGCCGCGGTTTATGAAATCGATGACATTGCGAAGCTCCGCATTGTTGTTGTAGAAATTCATCGGCACATAGCCCTTGCTCTTGAGTTCGTTGACCTCGGGGGTGGTCATGCCGAAGATAACAATATTCTCGTCGCCGACTGCGTCGTGAATCTCAACATTCGCGCCGTCGAGCGTGCCGAGAGTTATCGCGCCGTTCATCATCAGCTTCATGTTGCCCGTGCCGCTCGCCTCGGTTCCGGCGAGGGATATCTGCTCGCTGACATCGGCGGCGGGCATCATATATTCAGCCATGGAGACGTTGTAGTCCTCCATGTAGACGACCTTGAGCCTGCCCTTGACATCGGGGTCGTTGTTGATGAGATCCGCGAGGGCGCAGATGAAACTGATTATCTTCTTCGCCATGAAGTAGCCGCTCGCCGCTTTTGCGCCGAAGATATAGGTGTGGGGCGTGAAATCGCCCGAGGGATTCGCCTTTATCGCGAGATATTTCGCGAGGATGTTGAGCGCGTTGAGGTGCTGGCGCTTATACTCGTGCAGACGCTTGACCTGAACATCAAAGATGGAGTTCGGGTCGAGCTCGATGCCGGTCTTCGCCTTGACGCGCTTTGCGAAGTCCGCTTTGTTCGCGGTCTTTATCTTCTCTATCTCCGCGAGCACGGCGGGGTTATCTTTATATTTTGCAAGCTCCGAGAGGCACTCGGCGTTATATACGAACTCGCCGCCGATAAGGTCGCTGAGCATCGAAGTCAGGCGCGGGTTTGCCTGGCAGAGCCAGCGGCGGTGGGCGATGCCGTTTGTGACGTTGCAGAACTTGTCGGGCGTGAGGGTATAGAAGTCGTGGAACACGCTGTCCTTGAGTATCTCGCTGTGGAGAGCGGAGACGCCGTTGACGCTGTGGCAGCAGGCGACGCAGAGGTTCGCCATGCGCACGACTCCGTTTGAAATAACAGCCATTCTCTCGACCTTATTAGCGTCGTGGGTCTGCTCCCAGACGCTGCTGCGGAAGCGGTTGTCTATCTCCTTGACTATCTGATAGATTCTCGGCAGCAGGCGACGGAAGAGATCCTCGCTCCAACATTCGAGAGCCTCGCTCATGACGGTATGGTTCGTGTAGGCGAAAACCTTCGTCACAACATCCCATGCGTCATCCCAGCTGTAGCCGCACTCATCAAGCAGCAGGCGCATAAGCTCGGGGATAGCGAGAGTCGGGTGAGTGTCGTTGATATGGATAGCCATCTTGTCGCAGAGATTGTCGAGCGAGCCGTATTTGCGCAGGTGGCGGTTGATGATATCCTGAACGGACGCGGAGACGAGGAAATACTGCTGGCGCAGACGCAGGCTCTTGCCCTCGGGATGATTGTCCGCGGGATAGAGCACCTTGCTTATGACCTCTGCCATGGCGTTTTGCTCCATGGCGCGCAGGTAATCGCCCTGATTGAAGGAGTTCATGTCTATCTCGGAGCTCTTTGCGCTCCAGAGACGCAGGACGCTGACGCCCTTGCCGTCCTTGCCGGCGACCATCATATCGTAGGGAACGGCGTGAACCTTCTTCGCGTTCTCTATATCGACGCTGTGATAGCCGTCCTCCCAGCGGTCAACGACATTGCCCTCGAAGCTGACGTCAACGCTCTTCTCCTCGCGCGCAACGAGCCATACCTCGCCGCCGGGGAGCCAGAAATCGGGCATCTCGGTCTGCCAGCCGTCAACGAGCTTCTGCTTGAAGATACCGTATTCATAGAGAATGGAGTAGCCCATGCCGAGATAGCCGTCGGTTGCCAAAGCGTCGAGATAGCACGCCGCGAGACGGCCGAGACCGCCGTTGCCGAGACCTGCGTCCGGCTCGCAGTCATAGAGCTTGTCGAGCTTTATGCCGAAGTCTTTGAGTGCCTCCTCCATGACGGGGATGAGATTGAGGTTATAGAGCGTGTTCTTGAGCGAGCGTCCCATGAGGAACTCCATGCACATATAGTACACGCGCTTCGAGCCGCTCTCTTCGCAGCGCTGCTCAAACTCGTGTCTGCCCTGTCTGAGCATATCGCGGGTTATCATCGCGATAGCCTTGTAAAACTGCTCGTAGTTGGCCTCCTCGGGAGTGACGCCGAAAAAGTGCGAGAGCTTTGCGGTTATCTGCTCCTCGGCGGCCTTCTTTGTCAGTGAATAATCCATTGTATCAAACCTTTCGTTTGCTTGTGCAGCATATACTGCCGGATATATAAAAATATACCAGATGTTATTTTATACCGAAAATGTAAATAATACAACCGAATACTCGCAATTACCGCTTGAACGCCCTCAGAAAAAACGAACTCCCCGGCGAGAATTTTCAACAAAAATGCCTAAAAATGTCAGAGACGATTGAAAAAGCGGGTATTGTTTACAATTTGTTCACATTTATGTATACTTGATGCAACACGGCACAATTATTCTATATGTGTACCTAAGAGGTACCGAAGAGACAACTACCTATCTGGTTTTAATAATTGTCAACTTCTTTTTTCATTTTTATTTTCTCTTTCCCCAAAGCTAAAGCCGAATGCTGCACACATTCGGCTTTAACTTTTTTCGGGGAACTTTTTTATTTTTACAGGTCGTCTACATCCTGCACGGGCTGCGAGCCGTCGAGCGGAGTGCCCGAATAACTGCCGAGAACATCGGTCGGGATAACTCCCTCTTTGTTCATCGGGTCGTTGTACTGCGGAATTTCGATTATCTTTTTCTTCTGCTTTTTCGGCTTGTCCACAAAAAATTCTCCTTTCTTTGCGTTTGCATTTTTAGCTTTCCGCGCGGGCGCGCCGATATTCCGCGAAGAAGAAAGTTGAATTTGCTCGTTATTTTTGATAGAATCATCTTGTCCGAAAGACGGAGGTGCAAAAAATGAAAAATTTCAAAAAATATATCGCCGCTTTGCTGATTTTTATTCTCGCGCTGAGCCTTTGCTCCTGCTCGCTGATTGATCGTCTCAAGCCCGCTCCCGCGCCGGAGACGGTCAGGCTGACCTTTCCCGAGGGTACGACCGTTATTCAGGCGGCGCAGAAGCTCGAAGAGGGCGGAGTATGCACAAAGGACGAGTTCATCTCGGCAGTCAACAACACCGAGAGGGACAACAAATTCGTTAAAGCTATAAACAATCCGCAGGAGCGCCCGTTCCTGCTCGAGGGCTATATCTATCCCGACACATATGATTTCTATGTCGGCGAGGGCGCAGAAAAGGCGCTCGGACGCTTTCTCGCAAACACTGAATCGAAGCTCACAGACGATATGTATGCTAAAGCTCAAAAAATCGGCATGTCCATGGACGAGATAATCACGCTCGCTTCGATAATCCAGCAGGAGGCGTCGGTGCCGTCGGTCATGGCGAATGTCTCCTCCGTGCTCCACAACAGGCTCAATTCATCGAGCTATCCGCGCCTGCAGTGCGACGCGACGGTTTTCTATTTAAAGCGCAGCGTCAAGCCGTATATAAGCGAGGATCAGGCAGACAAATACGATGAGTTCTACAACACCTACGACCGCAAGGGACTCCCGGCGGGTCCGATAACGAACCCCGGAATTGAAGCGATAAACGCCGCGCTGAACCCGGCGGACACGGACTACTATTTCTTCGTCACCGACAACGACGGCAACTACTATTTTGCAAAGACCTATCAGGAGCATCTGAAAAACTGCAAAGCAGCGGGGGTCGCGCAGTAAAAATTTTGCAAATATTGCTTTTCGTATCATTGAATTTTTCAGCCGCGCATAGTATAATTAGATTTTAGGCAAATCAAATATACTTCATCACAGGGGTATAAAGAGGTATTATGAACGGTCTTATTGCATCGGCAAAGAGAATAGAAGAATACGGCGCGCTGCTCGACTGCGTCAAAAACACCCGTCTGCCCATAGGCATGACGGGTCTTTCCCATATACACAAGGCGCATTTCGCCGCCGCGCTGAACGCGGACTGCGGCAGACCCGTGCTTGTGATAACGGCGGATGAGGCGCAGGCTTCACGCCTTGCGCTCGACATGAAAACGCTCGGCTGCCGCGCCCTGCTCTATCCCGCGAGGGATTTTGCGTTCCGCTCGACGGAGAGCCAGTCGCGCGAATATGAGCACAGGCGGCTCGGCGTGCTCGACAAGATGCTGCGCGGCGAGGCGCAGGCGGTAATCTGCTCCGCAGAGGCGGCGTCGCAGCTGACTCTGCCGCCCGAAGAGCTTAAAAACCGCACGATTGAACTCGCCGTCGGCGACGAGATGCCGCTCGAGGATATAGTAAAAGCACTGCTTCGCGCCGGCTACTCCCGCTCGGCACAGGTCGACGGAGTCGGTCAGTATGCGGTGCGCGGCGGAGTGCTCGACTTCTTCACGCCCGGCGAGGAATATCCCTGCCGACTCGAGCTGTGGGGCGACGAAATCGACAGCATGGCGTATTTTGATATAGAAACTCAGCGCCGCACGGACAACATTGAAAAGATAAAAATAACCCCGTCAAACGAGATTCTCCCGCCCGACACGGAAGAATTTATCGAGCTGCTCGAGCGTTTTCGCTCGGAGATACGCGGCAAGGGTGCTGCCAAGGCGCGCGAGTGCGTTGACAAGGATATCGACAGAATAAAGGGCGGTCTGCGCCTGCAATCGACAGACAAATATATGCCCCTGCTCTACGATGTGGCTTCGATATTCGACTACGCGAAGGGCTATATTCTCTGCGTGAGCGAGAGCTTTTCCGTCAAAGAGCGGTTTAACGCCGCCATCGGGCTCATGCACGAGGCGATGAAAGCGATGTTCGAGGAGGGCGAGCTCTGCCCCGGACTCGACAGATTTTCTCTGCATCTCTCAGACCTGCTGAACAACTATGAGCAGATGGGTGCCATATACATGGACAATCTGCCGCGCGGCGGATTCGACACGCCCGTAAAGGAGCTCATCGGCGTCAACGCAAGGCAGATAACAGCGTGGAACGGCTCGTTTTCCGTTCTCAAGGACGACCTCGACGCGCTGACGGACAGAAATAAACGCACCTGCGTTATCTTCGCGGGCACGCGCAAGGCCGCCGACGCACTGCGCGGCGATCTTATAGACGACGGCTACAGCGCGCTCTACATGGACGAACTGCCGAACGAACTGGCTCCCGGAACGCTGACCGTTGTGCCCGGCTGTCTCTCGGCGGGATTTGAATATCCGCTGGCAAAAATAACCGTATTCACCCACTCCGGCAGGGCGGCGGTCGCTCAGCCGAAGAGAAACGTCCGCAAAAGCTCGAACGCATTTCACAGCCTCGATGAACTGCACCGCGGCGACTATGTTGTTCATGTCGCGCACGGTATCGGCATATTCGAGGGCATAAACAAGCTCGAAGCGAGCGGCACGATAAAAGACTATATCAAAATTCGCTACGACAAGGGCGACATTCTCTATGTCCCGGTCACTCAGCTCGACCAGGTCTCGAAATACATCGGTCCGTCCGGCGACGACAAGCCCGTCCGCCTCAACAAGCTCGGCGGCAAGGACTGGCAGAAGACCCGTTCGCGCGTGCGCAGTGCGGTCAAGGATATGGCAAAAGAGCTCACGGAGCTGTATTCGCGCAGGCTCAAAATCGAGGGTCACGCATTCTCGCCCGACACGGATATGCAGAGCGACTTCGAGCGCAGGTTCGAGTTCGACGAGACCTCGGATCAGCTCAGATGTATCGACGAGATAAAGGGCGACATGGAGAGAAGCTGCCCCATGGACAGACTGCTCTGCGGCGACGTCGGCTTCGGCAAGACGGAGGTAGCACTTCGCGGCGCGTTCAAGTGCGTTGCGGACGGCAAGCAGTGTGCTATTCTTGTGCCGACCACAATTCTCGCCTATCAGCACTATCAGACGGTGCTAAAGAGGATAGAGGGCTTCCCGGTCGAGGCGCGTATGCTCTCGCGCTTCTGCTCGAAAAAAGAGATCGAAGATACGATAACCGGTCTGAGGCGCGGAAGCGTCGATATCGTTGTCGGTACGCATAGACTCATATCAAAAGATGTTCAGTTCCGCGACCTCGGGCTGATAATAATCGACGAGGAGCAGCGCTTCGGCGTGGCTCAGAAAGAGAAGCTCAAAGAGCTCTATCCCAAGGTCGACGTTCTGACGCTGACCGCGACGCCCATACCGAGAACGCTCAACATGGCGCTCTCCGGCATACGCGACATGTCAATACTCGAAGAAGCGCCGCACGACCGCTCGCCGGTGCAGACATATGTTGTCGAGCACAATCCCGAGATGCTCGCGCAGGCGATGAACGCGGAACTCAGGCGCGGCGGTCAGGTGTATTATCTGCACAACCGCGTTGAGAGCATCGAGCACACGGCGGCGGCGATAAAAGATATGCTGCCCGACGCCGTTGTCGGCATAGCCCACGGCAAGATGAGCGAGGACGAGCTTAGCGAGGTCTGGCGCAAGCTGCTCGAGGGCGAGATAGATATATTGGTATGCACGACTATAATCGAAACGGGCGTTGATGTTCCGAATGTCAACACCCTTATAATTGAGGACGCCGACCGCATGGGTCTCGCGCAGCTTCATCAGATACGCGGGCGCGTCGGACGCTCGTCGCGCAGAGCGAGCGCGTATCTCACATTCAGACCCGGCAGGGAGCTGACGGAGATAGCCACGAGCAGGCTCGACGCGATAAGGGAGTTCACGGAGTTCGGCTCGGGCTTCAAGATAGCCATGCGCGACCTCGAACTGCGCGGCGCGGGCAATGTGCTCGGCGCACAGCAGCACGGTCACATGGAAGCTGTCGGCTACGAGATGTATCTCCAGATGCTCGAACAGGCGATAAGCGAGGAGCGCGGAGACCTGACGAAGAAGCCGAAGAAGGAATGCCTTGTCGATCTGCCGATAGACGCGCACATCCCGCCGACATATATCGAGAGCGTGCCGCAGAGGCTCGGCATCTACCGCCGCATCGCGGACATAACCTCGCGCGCAGACGCGGACGATGTAACGGATGAGCTCATCGACCGATTCGGCGAGCCACCCGCTCCCGTGCTCGGACTGATAAGGACTTCACTGCTCCGGGCGTATTCCGCTCAGCACAACATCTATGAGATCGGGCGCAAGGGCGACAAGCTGCTGCTCTATATCGACGACCTCGACATGCAGGAGATCTCCGCCATAGCCGCGGGCTTCCCCGGCAGGGTGACAGTCAGCGCCGCAGGCAAGCCGCACATAGCAGTGCGCATCATGCCGCAGGATAAGATGCTCGACCTGCTCGAAAAAGTGCTCATGCTTATGAACACCGCGAATAAACAGAAAGACAGCTGACCGAAATCAGCTGTCTCTTTTTATATTTATCTGTCCGTATGTCCGTATTCGAGAATGTCCGCTATTCTCTCGCAGGCGTGTCCGTCGCCGTAAGGGTTCGCGGCGTGGCTCATTTTTTCATATTCCGCCTTGTTTTCAAGCAGAATCTTGAAATTGTCGTATATAGTCTGCTCGTCCGTGCCGACAAGCTTGAGCGTGCCTGCAGCGATGCCCTCGGGTCTCTCGGTCGTGTCGCGCATGACCAGAACCGGCTTGCCGAGGCTCGGCGCCTCCTCCTGGATTCCGCCGCTGTCTGTCATGATCAGATAACTGGCTTTCATCAGATTATGGAATTCTACCACATCTAACGGTTCGATCAGATGTATTATCTCACATCCACCGAATTCCTCATCTGCAATTTTTCTGACCTGCGGATTCAAATGTACAGGATAAATAACCTTCACATCTGTAAATTCCTCCACGATCCTGCGTATAGCCCGGAACATATCACGCATGGGTTCTCCCAGATTCTCCCTTTTGTGTGCTGTCACAGCAATCAGTCTGCTGCCTTTTGCCCATTCTATCTCCGGATGATAAAAATCATTTCTCACCGTATAGTGCAAAGCATCAATTCCTGTATTTCCTGTGATAAAAATCTGCGCCATAGCCTTGGCAGGCCATTGCGCAGCGATTTGGTGCAATCCAATTTATAACATTTCACTTCCAGAACAAAAAATTATTTTCTAATAGTAATTTCATCAAAAACACTCATATCCGTGGTACGCACAGTTTTGATTGTAAGTGTCTTTCCCTGTATTGTAATAGCAGAAATCAGAGGTGTTTTTTCTGTTTCTCCATCATAAAAGGCAATATAGCCTTTTTTTCCACTCTCCTTCTCATAAAACTTGCTTCCAGTAGAAGATGTTCCGGACAGATATAGCGTTTCCCCCTGTTTTTTTAGTCCGGACGCATTTCCGGTGGACTTCATTCCTTTCATTAGGTATGTTCTCGCATACAGATGATCATGACCGGACAATACAAGGTCTACGTCCAATTCAGAAAATGCCTCGTTATACACTTTTCGGAGATTCAGTATTTTTTCCTCATCTGAATGCGGTCCTGCGCTAAACATTGAATAATGCATAGTAACAATAATCCATTCCGGATTTGTATTTTGAATCGCCTTTTTTAAATATTCTATCTGAGTTGCGTAACTGCCGCTGTTTGAATTCAATGCGAAAAACAGAACTCCGTCACGGGCAAAATAGTAGTTCGCATCATCCCATACACCTGGAGGCATAAACTGCTCTTCATAAATCTCCTTTACGGTGTCATGATTCCCTTTGTTTACCGCCACTGGTATATTTTTCAGTTCATCCGGACTTCTAAATTCATAGTATTCTTCTATTGCTATATCCGTTTTCGAACTGTCACTTTGGTCGCCTGCCGATATCAGAAATTCTGCATTCGGCAGAATGTGCTTTCCCACCTCCAGCGTCCTCTTCCACGCTTCTCCATCCTGCTGTACGCTTTCGCCGGCACCAATCTGGGGATCTCCGACAAATAAAAACTTTACTCCCTCTCCCTGTTTTGCAGTCGTAAAATTAAAAACTTCTGAATGTGCACCATTTTTTCTGTTACATAATCGATAGCTGTAAGTTTCACCAGCTCGAAGATTCGATAATCTTGCCTTATAACAATACTGCCCTTCTATCTCAACTCGTTCCATTTCCAACTCTGTATAATTGTAGAAGTCATCTACTTTTCTACAGTATTGTACATTATAACCTCCTTTTTGAGGCGTAAGCCAATTAACCAGCATCTGGTTGTTTGTATCACCCGGCTGAAGGATAAGACCATCGGCATCCAATGTTTCCACTTCATTCCATTCCGGCGTTCCTTTAAACTCCTTAAAGTCAAAATAGACATCAGAGCTGTCTTCATGTATCTGATGAACCTCAACTGCAATGCAGTTTGTTCCGTTTTTTAGTGCAGTAGTATTTTCTACTGAAAAAACCCTGTTCCAAGATGTTTCTACTCCCTCTTTCGCTCCATACCCGGTTCCTGGGTCATAACCTTCTGTCGGTTCATTATCTTTGTATATTTCTTTTCCATTCAGATATATGATTACAGAATCATCAAACTGTATTTCTCCTGAAAGCTGAAATATCTCTCTGGCATCGTCCACCTCAAATTCTGTTCTAAAATAATATACTGGCAAAGCCTTCTTTTTAGCAGAATAATAGTTCAGCAGATTCGAGGGATATTTTCCTCCCACACGATCATTCAGTTCTCCATAATAACTCCCAAAACTTCCCTTGGCCTCTTTCCAGTCTTCTGTCAGATATCCAGCTTCGTTCCAGCGTTTTCCGTTGCTATCAATCGACGGTTCTCCTTCCGTATCCTTATACTGCCAATATGTTATACCGGTTTCTACATAATGAAATTTTTCATCTCCTTGAATTTCCAACAGTTCATCTTCAAGTATATTTTCATCAGCATAACGGTTCTGAACGAAAGCAATACCCATTACTGCCACCAAAATAAAAAACGCAAAAGTTGTTCCTACTGCCAGTTTAAATTTCTCGTATTTCTTGTTCATACCGTGTCCTTCATTTCCATCTTTCATATAACCTTCTCCACCGATATCATACTATTCTCTATTAAGCTTCTTTCTTTCAAGAGTTCCCCATGTATCTTTGTATTTCCGATACCCGATCAGCGCGTTCATCCTCACAATCATAAGAATAAATCGCAGTCCTATCAGTTCAAATCCACTTAAAAGTATAGCTTTCAACACATCCTTCCATGATATGCGCATTTTTCTCATATACAGTCGACTGAAAAATGATATAAGCGTAAGAATGCACCCAAATGCTGCATATACCAAAAAAAACAATATCATAAAAGGTTCGTTAACCAGATTTACCACATATGAAAGGATAATCGTCAGTATTCCAAAGACTTCAATATACGGCGAAAGCAGTTCATAAATCCAAAAATATAGAAACGAAACCGCCCCTAAAAGTCCGTACTCTTTTTTCCCTACTGCATTTTTATACTTTGTCAGACTTTCAAAAAGCCCGATATGCCATCGTCTCCTTTGTTTTATCAAATCTTTGAGATTTCTCGGTACCTGGCTCCAGCAGATTGCGTCTGGCGCATACTGTATAGAATAATCAATATGATTTGATCTGCAGAAAACATGAAGCTTCACAACAAGTTCCATATCCTCTCCCATTGTGGAATCGTCATATCCGCCTGCAAGAAGAACTGTTTCTTTTTTAAATATGCCAAATGCCCCTGATATAATCAGGTTTCCGTTATAGCGGTTCATAAAGATTCTGGAAGCAAGAAACGAACGCTCATATTCAAGCACCTGCATTGCTACGATCAACTTTTTAGGCATACTATAGTCACTTACTTCGCCTTTTACTAATCGGATACCATTAGATACAGCAATCTGCCCGCCACAGGCTACTACTTTATCATCTTCCAGTATCGGTTTTGCGATTTCATAAAGAGAATTACGTTGCAACATCGAATCCGCATCCATACAAATAAAATATGGATAATTTGATATATTAATTCCCATATTCAGGCTGTCTGCCTTACCTCCATTTTCTTTTTGAACCAAAGTAATGGAAATCCCATTATAGACTGTTTCATAAATTGCCTGCTCCTTCTTGCAGTGAACTCTTTTTCTGATGGGCCTATTTATTCTTTTCATGTGGAAAGAATCCACCAGATATTCTACTGTTCGATCTGTTGATCCATCATCTACAACGATAATTTCATAAAGTTTATAATCCTGTTCCAAAAGTGAAAAAACCGTATCTACAACTGTCATTTCTTCGTTGTGTGCAGGAACAATTATACTGATGGGAATGTAAAAATCATGACGGAGTGTTCCTTTCATCTTTTCGTCCATTCGTTTCTCGTAAAGTTCCGATGCTCCTACAACAACTGACAAAAAAAGGAAAGTGCTATAACCAATCAAATAAATAACAAAAAAAACGTCAACAAAAAACAAAAATAGTTTAATCGCATCCATCATCTGTACTTTCCTCCGTTCCCATAAATTTATATGCCATCATTTCTTTTGCATATATATCTTTTTCGTTCTGTATGAGCTTTCCTTTTTGTTCGTGATCAATTAATTTTCCAAGAGACTGAGCACTATTATAGCGAATATACCAGTTTCGACTTTCACAGCCTTTTTTCAACGCGTCTATAGTCCTTTTCCCTGGATACGATTCAAGGGCCAGTGCACTAAGCGCAGCATATTCCCAATCTGATTCACGCCACTCCTCAACCAGACAGCACAGATATTCCCACGCCTTGTCATACTTATACTTTCGAAAATAACGAATTACTGCCAGTCGAAGCTCTCTGTCATTTTCTTCATCTTTAAGAACAATAAGTAGTCGTTCGGTAAAGTTTCCGGATATCATTCGGAAAAAGTTTACAAAACATATTTTGTAATATGTTGAATAATGAGTCCAGTTTTTCCATAATTCTTCAGCCAGCAATTCCCTGTCTCCTTGAAAAGAAAGCAAGCCATCTGTTACCATTTTTGAGCTGTGTTCTATCCGCATTCTAGTCAAAATATGATATGCTTTTATCACGTGTTCAGGCTGTCCGCCAGCATACAAGGCATAGAGTGCATTTTCGCGGCAGTAGATAGAATGATCCGATACAAGCCATTCCATCTGAAGTGCAAACGGGTCTCTGGCTCCCGGACCACACAGATGATGCTGCTCTATGATGTATGCCATAAGTGCTTTCTCCATGCCTCTTTTTTTCATATAAGCACTACTGAGCTTATAGAACAGATCTCTGTTATTTCTGACCCATTTTTCTATATCTTCCTGTTTTCCCTTCGCTTCCAGTTCTTCTACTGCCTGTTGGAATAAAATAAGTCCAGAGCTTTTGCTCAATTTTCTAGTCCAGAATTTTTCTTCTTTTTGGGATATCTTTTCGACTCCTGATGTTTCAAGCATTTCACAAAGTTTGTTCATATACTTTCTTACCATTTCAGGATCTCTTTTTCTCTTAAAAAAGTCTCTGGCGAAATAAACCAAATTAAACAATAAAAGACATATACATATGGCCATATATAAATAAATTAACAAATTTACTTGAAATACCATGAAAACTATCGCCCTTTCATATATTAACCACCCTTTAGGATTTAATCCTTATCCTTCCACAATTCCTGCAGATCGTAATATCCTTGTTTTAATCGTTCATGCCATGTGGGATTTGTGCCCCATCCTTTCAATTCAACCGTTCCCATTTTAATAGGAAACTGCACATTTGCATCTGTCCCTACACCGGCATACATCTCTGAAATTTCTATTCCTTCTATTCCATAATTTTCATAGTAATCATCATGGATCACCATCTCCGAAGGATTATAGAAGTTCAACAAAGACCATGGTAATCTGATCTCAATCTCATCCCCATTTACAATAAAATCAGATAATGAGTTGAAATCCGCCGAATCCGGATTCCCATTTCCATACGTAAGTGTTCCTGTATCAAAAGTTTCTGCACTTTCAAACCCTTCAGGGGTGATTTCAAAACTTGGATCATTTGCAACCTGCAGCATCAGATGTATCGGAACAAATTTTCCAGTATCTTTTTCAGGGACATTTAGATATGCGTCTTCACCATAAACTCTCTGAGAATACATCGCTCTTAGCGCTTCATATCTTTCCTGTACAAGAATTTTGGTATCCTCCCGCCCCGAAATAATCAGTACAAAATCCGCCTCTTGTTCAAATAGCGGCGCTATACCGTCGCATGCTGTGCTTCCTGATTTTGGTGTCGTATCAATCGGAACATAAAGTGTTTCATTTCCAAAGTGAAAATCATCTTTGTGAACTCTGAAATAAACATATTTTTCATCATACTTGCAACTAAGCGACATGGTATCCGTCTCCATCACTATATCTGTTTCTTCCCATTCCGAAACATCTCCGTCAACATAGCAGACACTCTCTACTTCACCCGGATCAAAAGACAGAATACCAAAATACTGTTCATTCGTCTGATAGTCACTCCAGTAACACGTCTTTGTCAAATCCGTATAAGCCATAGTGTTCCACGTTCGCTTGAACCATTCATCCTGCCAGGTAAACGCTACAGATCCTGCGCACCCTGATGCCATGATATCCTTGTAGCACTGTACTAGTGCTTTTCCTTGTTCCTCCTCGCTCATCCCACCTTGTGAACGCCCTGTATTTCGATCCGACTGCGCTCTTCCTCTCGATGAAGGAACTCCATATTCCGAGATAATAACCGGCATGGTATGATGTGCGTTTATTGCAGTCAGATATGCCCTATATGAGTTAAACGTCCCGTCTTCGTCTGTAAATTCTTCTCTGCTTTCAATCTTCATTCCCAGAACATCCATGAATCCGAGATAATCCGGGAAATACGGATAGATATGGTAAGACGCAAACTGTCCTGATAGAAACTCATCTGTCGTTTTTATATGCTCTACATCCACCTGTTCAAATTTTCTAAAATACCATTCTACAGTCTGATTCCACTCAAGCGGATCTGTTGTTGGCCAGTTAGAAAAAGCAATCAGACGCTGACTTGAATATTTTTCCGTTTCGTATTCTATAATTTTATCCCCTACCTGCGCAAGCATTGTTTCAAAAGGCGTTGCTTCTTCTGTCGTGCGCATATATTTCCCCTCATACGAATCCCTTTCCTCCTGCATATGATCCGTAAAAGCAACTGTTGTATCTTCCCACTCCACACCTAGGATATATCCCAACACCCATGGAGAAATATCTTTTGTATAACTCCCGCTCCCAAGATCTTCTCCTAGTGAAAACCTCTTATTTCCATGTATCATATCCACCAGAATCCTGGAATCCCTCAGAAACTCATTAAGAAAATCTTTGCTGTAAGCATCTCTGTGTGAGTAAAGAACATAATCATCGATCCATACTCCATGGATAATATAAAGTGGATCGGGATTATCATGATTAAATTCCCAGACAGCATCATAAAAATCATCCTGTAACAGGGTGTACACCCTCACACAGTTGGCTCCCATATCCTTAATCATCCGGAACCATCTCAGATAGGTTTCCTTATCAATAGCATAATCCGTGGCAAAATGACCTGGAATTCCCACTCCCATATCAACACCGCGTATTTCAAATGGTTCCATTCCGTTCCCAGTATCTACAAGAATCTCCTTGTCTGAAACTGTTGTAAACGTTTTAACCTCTTTATTCATGTTAAAACTAAGGGTACTCCCTATCCTGTCAGAAACAAACATCCAGCAGGTCACCGCTATAATGACTGCTGTACATGCTATAATAAACTTTTTCATATGTATCTCCTGTAATCTTAAACGGCTCATCTTTTTCCGTTAAAACTGATCAGTGGTTAAATTTTTTAACGGCAGATTCATGACAGTATTGTTTTAATACCTCAATATTCCCATCCAACCACTCCAACCTCCCGATCAGCTCATCCGTCATCTGACCCACTGCCTCCTCGTAGCTTTCCGGATTTCTTTCATCTGGATGAAGCTTGTTTCGACTGTCGAGATTCTCGGAATTAAAGCTATATCCCCATACAGCATAATTCCGGTCCACAGCTTCTCCCTGATATTCTGTTACATCCTGTATATACTGCAAAATATTTTCATTGCTTAATATTCCCTGTCGGAATTC
>ENA-OOYX01000876-OOYX01000876.1-human-gut-metagenome-genome-assembly--contig:-NODE-876-length-15363-cov-3.152143_pt1 | contig 15363 bp, 7 predicted proteins | sample MGYA00241182_ERZ501387 | MGnify/ENA primary metagenome ERZ501387 (study PRJEB25962, sample SAMEA2042740) | human gut metagenome | biome: human gut; feature: human-associated habitat; material: faeces...
GCGAATATACCGAGCCGGTTCTGCCGCTTTTATAAACAAACAGCGAGCCTACTCGCGTGACTATAACAACGGGTCTCGCGGCGCGCAGGCGAATTTCATATGCGCTCTCTTTGACACGGCTGTCGACCCCGAGCAGAGCGGTGCGAAGCCGATCATCGAGAAAGTCTACCGCGCTGTCAAATGAATCCGCCGCCCGCATGATATCGCCTCCGTTTCTCTAAATAATATGAAGCCTTGTCCCCGGGTAGAACAAAAAAGCACCCTGCAAAAATGCAGAGTGCCGATATTGATTTGTTTATCTGACTTCGAGTATGTTGCTCGCGCCAGTGAAGAGATTGAAATACAACAGCTTTTCTTCGCAGTTTTCGATAAATTTTATCTCATAGTTTCCGTCCGCGCGGGCACCGACGCATTTGACATCGAGAATCTTTGCATCGGATTCTTTGAAAGTCTTTTTGAGCACTTCGAGCTCTGCTTCGCTGTATTCCCCGGCATCGTCGGATACGAAGAGCACGCGCCCGAAGAGGTTGTTTATCTTCGCGAGCAGCAGTTTCTGCTCCCAGGTGAAAGTCAGATTATGGTCGCGCAGGAAGAAAACATCGGGATCATTTAAGAACGCTCTGCCGTTGAGGTGACGTCGGAACATGCTGTTGTTTATGGCATTCTGCGCGCTGGGCAGCTCGTTGTTTATCGACATGGAGTTGTAGAACTTGCCGCCGTAAGATAAATCGACATCGCAGCTTATCCTGCACGCATCGACAACGCCGAACGCGGAACCGAGCGGCACGCCGCAGCCGAGAATAAGCTTATCGCCGACGCACTCGCGCAGGAAGTCCATCGCTTCACACATGATAGTGCCGCGGGTCTTGTTGTTGCGCGGAGTTCTGCACTGGCTGTAAAGGAAGTCGAGCTTCACCATATCGTAGCCCCAGTCGTCCAATACGGTGTCAAAGACATTTTTCAGATGCTCGCGCACCTCGGGGTTATATATATCGAGCGTATACGCGCCGCCCCACGCGACACAGCCGAGCTGTGGCTTGCCGTCGGGATTGCGTATGAGCCAATCGGGATGCTCTTTCAATATGCGCGATTTGCCGCGCTGGACATTGAACGGCGCAAGCCATATTCCCGCGAGATAGCCCTCTCTGTGGACGGCATCGGCTATTGTTTTCATGCCGTTGGGGAAGTCCTTGCCGTTATAGTCGAGCCAGTCGCCGACAAAAGGCTCATAACCGTCGTCGATCTGGAATATATTGACGCTCTCGCGCGCCCTTGAAAGTCCTTTTAAATCACGCAGGATTATATTTTCATCTATTTTCTGGAAGTAGTTGTACCACGAGGTATAGCCCGTAAGCCTGTCGATGTGTTTCTTTGCAGGTAGGCTCATAGCAGCAAAATACTTATCAAACACCTCGTCGTAGCCGCCTACAAAGCGGACGATATCAAACATCTCATACGGTTCGCTTATAGTCAGCCCCTCGACATCCTTTTCGACGGAGAAGATATGCTTCTCCATATCCGAATAGAAAACGGTGTAGCCGTTTCTCTCACTCAGCGAGCCGAAGAGTTCAAACTCATCGCCGCGGCGGAGATAGGTATATGTAAAGCTATGGAAAAAGCCCGGGCGCGGCTCATAGCGGGTGAACGCATAGTCGCCGGAGGTTATCGCCATATCTTTCGTATATTTTGTGACACCAGCGAGCGGAGTCGTTCCGCGATAGATATCCTCTGCGGACATCTCGCCGGATGTTGTCCACGACTGATAGCCGTTGACAAAGAATTTTTCGTTCTTTTCATACTCATGCCAGAATTCGAGCGACGCCGAAATGAGCGTTATCGGGCGCGAGGGAATGAGAGTCAGCTTCACTCCGCTCTCATCGTTAACGGTAATGACCGAAAAATGCGGTCCCGAATAGCCGACGGTCTCATAGACTGCGCCGGCGAGAGAATATTTGAGTCTGAATACGGGCTTGTTCATCCTGTTTCCTCCCTACGATTTTCTCTTCAGGCTCCAGTTTATCATTTTGAGACGAAAAAAACAATAGGAATTTAGTGCCGCATCTATCGATTGAAAAAATTATAGACATAAAAAAACAGCGCCGCACTCAAAACTGTGCGGTGCCGATATATTGGAACCCTTTCGGGCTTGTTTTAGTTCCTGCGGCTGAGAAGCCGCCGCTTAAGTTATATTGTAGCTTTGCTTGCTACAGAACTAAGCGCGAGAAGCATCATGAGCTTGTGGAAGCTGAACTTCTTCTCCTTCTCAATCTCACCAAACAGGTCCTGTTCCATCTTGTAGTACTGCTTCATCATCATATCTGTCAGTCCTTTCATTTGGTATGCTTTCATTATACTCAGTTTCCGCTATTTGTCAAGTAATTTTGCACAAACAAGTGTGCTCTTATTTGTGCAATTTCACTAAAGAAACAGACTTTTATAAACCTACCAGTTTGAATAATTGCTTTTAACCACATTAAAATCTTATGTGCATATTGCACAATCAGAGCGTTCCTGATTATGTATTATGACGAAGTAAAAGCAGATTTTTTGGAACATCCTACAAAACAAGCATCAAAAGTTTGTTAGAAATGACAACAAAAATATTTAAAAAGAGCCTCCGGCACATGTCGGAAGCTCTCGTTTTGTGTTATTCTGATGAAAAGAATCAGATTTTGCCCGCCTTTTCAAGCTCTTTGTAGTTTCTTCTAATCTTGAGAGTCGTGGTCTTCGGGAACTCTTCGGAGCGGAACTCGAGCTTGTCGATGTTCTTCCATCTGGGCATGTCGCGGTTGAACTGGTTGACAGCGTCCTTGATGAGCTGATCCGCTTCCTTGCCGTAGTCCTCGTAGTAGGGATAAACCTCTGCGACGATCTTGTTGCCCTCCTGGCTGACGAGAATCTCATGGATCGCGTGGCAGCGCTGAGAAAGCTTGTCCTCAAGTTCCTCGGGAGAGACGTTCTTACCGTTGTTGGTAATGATAAGATTCTTCTTGCGGCCGACGAAGAAGAGGAAGCCGTCCTCATCGATTCTGCCGTAGTCGCCGGTCTTGAACCAGCCGTTGTCGAATGCCGCGGCGGTTGCCTCGGGATCCTTGTAATAGCCTCTCATGACATTGGAGCCGCGGACATATATCTCGCCGACGCCGTCCTCATCGGGATCGTTTATCTTTATCTCGTTGCACGGAAGCGGTCTGCCGACGCTGCCGGGCTTATGATTTTCCATGGTGTTGGTGGTAACTGCGGGCGAGCACTCGGTTATGCCGTAACCGTTGAGAACCTGTATACCGAGGTCATAGAGACCCTGCTCATACTCGGGGTCAAGCGCAGCACCGCCGACAATGATATACTTCAGATTTCCACCGAGCTGCTCATGAACCTGAGCGAACAACTTGCGGCGGACGTCGATGCCGAACTTGAGAAGGAAGCGGCTTATCTTGATGCCCTTTTTGAGGACTTCCTCTCTGCCGGTCTTTCTCGCGGTCTTCCAGACGCGCTTATAGATAGTCTCGACAACCAGCGGAACGCCGGAGAAGTTCTGAGGATGATGGGTCTGGAAATCCTTAACGAGGTTCTTTATATCTACGCAGATATAGCCGTAGGTGATGATGATAAACGCGGCGAAGATAGTCGCAACCCACGAGAAGGTGTGGTTAAGCGGCAGGAAGCCGACGGAGTTTCCGCCCTGGAAGCACATGCAGGAGGAGGTGACAACAGAAGCGAGGTTGCCGTGAGTGAGCATAACGCCCTTGCTCTTGCCGGTGGTGCCGGAGGTGAAAACGATGGTTGCGAGATCATCGGGAGATACGACGACATCCTTATACTCGGTGTAGCCGTCCGCAAGGAGCTTCTCGCCCTCATCGATGTACTTCTGGAAATCGGGGATATAGAGATATGTATCCATGGGAGCACCTATCTCTTTTATCTTCTCGACTGTCGGAGCATAGTACTCGGAATAGAAGATAGCCTTGCACTCGCCCTCGTTGAGCTGAACGGCAAGATCCTCTGCAGGAAGCTTGGGGTCAAGCGGAACGCTGACTATCTTTCCGAGAAGGTTCGCAAAAAACGAGATTATCCACTCATAGGAGTTCTCGCCGATAATGGCGACATTGCAGTCCTTGACGCCGTGGGCAAACATATATGTGCCCAGGCAGTTGATATCGTGCCAAACGTCGTTAAATGTTTTGGTGATGAACGGATTGTCCTTTGTGCCGTTCACGTTGTCATACATAAAGAGGGGCTGATCCTTTCCCTCGCCGACGCCGTGGATGACAAGCTCTTTTATCGTCTTGACATCGGGCACATCATAGTATACGTCCTTGTACTTCTTTTTCATTTTGTGATTCCTTCCCTCATATTTTATTTTCTCTGGCCTTGAACTCCGTACCCCTTACAGAGTTCTCTCAAAACATAATTTTATATGATTGCAGAGCATTCTTTTTTATTATAACGAAATTAATAAACATTTGCATTAGTTTAGAAAAAGTTTATAATTTATATTAAAAAGCCAAAAAGCCGGACGAATCAGCTTCACTGATCGTGTCCGGTCGATGCGTTTTGCACTTCTTCTTTTTTTGCTTTTTCTTTCGAGGATTTGCCGAGCTTTTTGTATGCAAAGAACTTGTTTGTCACAAAGTTAAGCGGCGTTACTATAACCGCGACTATGCACGGGGCGATATACTCCGCGAGCTTTCTGTCGGTCATATCGACGCCCGACTGCCTTATGGCCTCGCCCAACGACCTTACGCCCTCCTCAAGGTTCAATACGTCAAGGAAGAGCCAGGTGAGCAAGGTTGTCAAAAACAGTCCCGAGAAAGCATACACAACATAGAGTCTGAGCAGAACCTGCCATCCCTTGACTCCCTCATCGCGTTCAAAAACAAGGCTGCTGTTAATCAGATATGACGAGAGCACACTGAGCACGAAGCCCACAAGAGTCGCAAGCACATAGTGACCCCCGACAAAAACAACGGCGGCATACGCAACATAGTTGACTATCGCGTTTATACTGCCGACGACGATGAATTTCAGGTACTGAATAACTGCATTATTACTCTTTTTCTTCACCTTTCCGCCTCCCCTGCGAATATCAAGAAGATGATAACATATAAGTGCGGTCTTTTCAATATCAAAAAAACAGATTGGCTCTGAATCCCCTGCTGTTTTGATTCTCTATTGTTAAATCTTTCTTAAGTTCATAAAAGGAACAAAATACAATTATACTTATACTAAAATAACAGCATATTAAGGTGGGACAGGCTGCGAACAGACAGCCGCCGCCATGGGATGGAGATGCAAGGAAAATATGAAAATCAAACCGCTCAGCCGCCTTATGACCGACTTCGGCGGCTTCTTGGGTCTTGCGGAGCACGTCAAGCTCGGGATCTATGCGAAAAACGCCGTTAAGGTTCAGGAACACATTGTCAAGAAGCTCATGCGCGACAACAAGAACACCGTATACGGCAAGGAGCACAATTTCAAGGACGTTCACTCCGTTGCGGACTATCAGGCAAAGGTTCCTCTCTCGCGCTACAAGGACTACGAGAAATATATCGACCGCATGGTTGAAACCGGCGAAAGAAATCTTATAACCAGATACCGCATACACAGATACGCCGAGTCCTCCGGCAGCATCGGCAAGCCGAAGCTCGTTCCCCTCGCCGCAAGGTCGCTGTGGAACTGCCAGTGCTTCAGCTTCTCGGCTCCCGTCGGCTGCGCCGTCAAGTGGTTCCACGCGCACGGCAAGCGTCTGCCTCCTCAGAAAGGCATGCTGACGCTCGAGATAACGCCCCACCGCCTTCCCAACGGAAAGACCTGCAGCTGCCTTTCCGGTATCCCGATGATGTACTTAAAGCCCATAGTCAGCTCCTTTGTCACCTCTCCCCCGGAGATAATGTTCCCGGAGGATCCGAGCAGAACGGATATGCAGTATTTCAAGCTGCGTTTCGCTCTGATGGACAGAGACGTGAGCTACCTGAGCACAATGATAATAACCGTTCTCGAGTCGATGATGCATTATCTCGAGGACAACTGGGAGATGCTCTGCGACGACATTGAGCACGGCACGATAAACGAGAGCATCGCGTGCCCGCCCCAGGTAAAAGAAAAGCTCATGAAGCGCATTAAGCCCATGCCCGACCGCGCCGCCGAGCTTCGCAGCGAATTTGAAAAGGGCTTTGACACTCCGATAGTCCCCCGAATCTGGAAGAACTGCTGCTGGATGTTCGGCATGGGCGCAGGCTCACTCGAGGTATACTCGAAGAAGCTGGGTCGTTACACGGGAAATCTCCCGATTCACAACATGGGCTACGGCGCATCCGAGGATCTTGTTGCAGTTCCGATAGCGCTCAACTCCAACGACTGCGTAATTCTTCCTCACAACGGATTCTTTGAGTTCCTGCCCGTCGGCGCTCCAGAGGGCACCCGCCCGTTCACCATAAGCGAAGTAAAGCCCGGCGAGGAATATGAAATAATCATCACGAATCTCTCCGGTCTCTACCGTTACCGCATTGACGACGTCGTCGAGGTCACCGGCTTCTACAAGCAGTCTCCGACGGTAATGTTCAAGTACAGACTCAACCAGGTGCTTAACATCGGCGGAGAAAAGACCGACCAGAGCATGGTTGACTGGGCGGTTGAGCAGATGTGCGACCGTTTCGGCACCGTCTCCGTCGGACACAGCGTTTATCCCGACACCGAGACGACTACTCCCGGCCACTATGTCCTCTTCGTTGAGACCGAGGACGAAATCGATCCCGCAAGACGTCAGGAGTTCGCGGCGGTATTTGACGAAAAGCTCAGCGATTCGAACCTCTTCATCAGCGATGCCTGGCACGAAAAGACCCTCAGCAAGACCGAGCTTCACTTTGTCAAGAAGGGCACTTATCACCAGTATCTCGAGATGAAAAAGAACGAGGGCGCGAACCTCAACCAGCTCAAGCCCGTTGTCCTGCTCAACACTCAGGACAAGCGCGACTTCTTCTGGAAGAACGTCACCGACTGACGGTAATTTAATAAAAGCTTACAGCCGCAACGGGGTTACTGTTGCGGCTGTTTTGTATTTTTGTGGTGGACTTGTATAGAGAAAATTGGAATTTATCGTGGAATCCATCAGGCTCCCCTGTACCCCCGACAACGCCACCCGCGGTACATAGCTTGCGGCTCTCAGTTAGTTGCTCGGCACATTCGCACGCAAACGCGCCGGAGCTTGAACGAGTGCGTGCTCGTGCGTCTTGCTCCGCAAGCCGTCCAGCCCTCTCAAAACATAGTCGCCTATCGCCCTTGGAGCGGGCGCTATGCTCCTTGTTTTTCGCCAACATCGCCTCGCTTCATCCGCCACCGGCGGCGCTTCGGTGATGTTGCCCGCTCCTCTAAGAAAGCTTTCAAACACTGCGGCGCGGCTATTAAAGGTTTTATTATAGAAGTCAACTGGTCACTTGCTTTTATTTCGCTATAGCTAAAGTGATAGATAAATCCAAATTTGTACATTTTTACCGTACCAGCATTTATAATTTAATATGAATACATCAAATTTCGCATATTAAATACAAAAAAATCGGCTGTCGTTTTTATTCGACAGCCGATTGATTGTTTATATTTACTTTTTCATCTGCTCGCGCAGGTGGTTTGAAAGCAGAGCGAGCGACGACGCCATATTCTCGTTCTGGACGAGTATGCCGTCCGGGACGACGAGATGAACCGGAGCAAAGTTCCAGATAGCGCGGATGCCGCTTTCAACAAGCAGGTCGCATATCTCCTGCGCGCTCGATGCAGGGACAGTGATGATGCCTATATGCACATTCACCTTGCGGCAGAAGCTGCCGAGCTGGGCTATCGGGAAGACCGTCTTGCCCTGGAATTCAGTCGGCTCTTCGCACAGGTCGAACGCGGCGATTATGTTGAGCCCGTATGCCTTGAAGCCGCTGTAGTTGAGCAGCGCCTTGCCGAGGCTGCCCGCGCCGACTATCACGGCATTATCTATATCATTATAGCCGAGGAAAGCTTCAAGCTCCGCGATAAGATCCTTGACATTGTAGCCGACCTTCGGTTTGCCGGACGAGCTGACGCTCGCGAGATCCTTGCGAACCTGAACATCATTGAGCTGAAGCGCTTCGGCGATAGTTGTTGCGGATATATTTTTCGGTGCATCCTCCGGAAGCCCCTGGATATAGCTCAGGTACATCGGCAGTCTCTGAAGAGTGTGTTTCGAGATATTCGGAGTCATAAAAATTTCACCAACCTGAAAATTATACTTGTACTGCAACTATTGTATCATATTTTTTCAGATAGTTCAAGTAAACTTCGGGGCAAAAAAATCGGGGGAGCCGCCCGAGGGCGACTCCCCTTCTCACCTGCCTTTTGAGCAGGATTTCAGTTTTTGTTCACAGCCTTAGACCGTGAAAGCAAAGTCGGTGGTATCCCAGACCTGCTTGCCGTTGTCGATATACTTCGCAGTTGCGGTGTAATCGCCTTCGGTGAGCTTAACATTGATGGTCCAGATCTCGCCGTCGCCGTTAGAAGCGATGGAGACATTGGCGTCATCTCTGTTGAAGGTTCTGGTAGCACCCGAAGCGTAGGTTATCTTGACCTTCTTGGCAGTGCCGTTGACGGTGACTGCGACAGAATCAGCAGAGGTATTGACCTCGGTAACGCTGACAGCCGTTGCCGGCTTAGCGCTGATAACTACGTTGACTGCAAGGCCTTCGCTCCATGTATTTCTTCCATACTTCGCTCTGACAACATAGTTGCCTGCGGGAAGGTTGAAGTTAACAGTCCAGATCTCATAAGCGAGGTTGGTGCTGTTTGCATAGACCTCATTGCCCTGTGCGTCATAAGACTTGATGGAGACTCTCGGATCAAGTCTTGTAAGGGTGGTGGTTCCGCCGTTTGCATAGACGAACTGGATCTTACCAGCCTTATCGGTGACCTTAACGCGATAGTCCTGCTTGCCGCCGTAGTTCGGGGTGTCGTAGGTAACTTCGGTAACATCGCCGATCTTAGGCTCGGGCTTCTGATCGAACGAGACTGTGAAGCCATAGCCATCGTTCTCCCAGTATTCCTTCGCCATCTTCGCATAAGCAGTGAACTTGCCTTCTGCGAGGTTAGCATTGATGAGCCAGATTTCGCCGTCCTCAGTCTTCTCTATCTTCAAGATACCGAGCGCATTGGCATCGCTTGTCATGGAGGTGTTTCTGTCAAACGTGCGGGTATTGCCGTTTGCGTCAACTATCTTGATCTTCAGAGGCTCGCCCTTGACCTTGACTGCATACTGATGCATGCCGCCGTAGTTCGGGGTCTCCGGAGTGACGGAGATGATGGAGGAGTTGTTGGCAACAAGGATAGCGTCAAATCTGACATCCTCGGTGCCCATGGTTCCGACTGCGGGATCCCAACCGTTGAAGTTGTAACCGTCGACAGACGGATCCTTAGGAGCTATGATCTGCTCGCCGACCTTCGCGGTAACAGCCTTATAGAGCTGGCCGTTGACATAGAAGTTAGCGGTGTAGGTCATGAGCTCGAGAGCTTTGACTGCGTCGTTGATAGCAGCAGTTGCTGCATCGACATCAGCCTGCTCGGAATACTTCTTATTGGCAACGTCTATGGCAAGAGCTGCATCGAGAGCCGCTCTGGACTCTGCTGTGTAGGTCTTGTCATAGTCCGCCTCAGCCTTCTTCGCCTGAGCGGCCTTGACTGCTGCATCATATGCAGTGTAGTCAGCGCCTTCCTCGATCCACTGGGAAACGAGGGTCAGGTCGGATGCGGGCATGGTGGCGGGAACTTCGACGTTCCAACCTGCGAAGGTGTAGTGATCCTTGGTGGGCTCTGCGATGTTGAGCTCAGCACCGTAGTAAACCATGGACTCTGCACCGTCAACCGTAAGCTTATACTGGTTACGGCTGTAGTAAACCTTGAGAACAAGGCTGCCGTCAGCTGCGACTGTGCCGGAGAGGACGCTGTCAGCGGCGACCGTGAAGCCCTCACGAGCCTCGGGATCGACGGAGACGGCCGCGCCGGTAGTGGCAGGAACGACCTTGACATCAGCTGCGCCGTAAGCGCCGTTGACATCCATGACGTAAGTCTCAACCTTGTAGGAGACTTCGCCGGCGGAGAACTGAGCGTTGAAGGAAACATCCTCGGTGCCCATGACTCCGACTTTCTTATCCCAACCGGTGAAGACGAAGCCTTCCTTGGTGGGATTCTCGGGAGCGATGATCTGCTCGCCGACCTTCGTGGGAACGACTCTGTACTCAGCGCCGTCAACATAGAAGGTTGCGTTGTAGGTCATGACCTCGAGAGAGGCAACTGCATCGTTGATAGCCTTGGCGGCTGCATCGACAACAGACTGCTCGGAATACTTCTTGCCGGAAACTTTTTCTGCAAGAGCTGCATCGAGAGCCGCTCTGGACTCTGCGGTGTAGGTCTTATCATAGTCAGTCTCGGCCTTCTTCGCCTGAGCCGCTGCAACTGCCGCATTGTAAGCGGTGTAGTCAGCGTCGTTCTCGCTCCACTGGGAAACGAGGGTCAGGTCGGATGCTGGCATGGTGGCGGGAACATCAACGTTCCAGCCGATGAAGGTGTAGCCCTCACGCGCTGCCGGGGTGGCAATGTCAAGAGCTGCGCCGTAGTAAACTTCGGACTCTGCGCCGTCAACAGTAAGCTTGTACTGGTTACGGGCAAAGTAGACCTTCAGTACGAGGCTGCCGTCGGCTGTGACGGTACCGCTGACAACATTAGCTGCCGACTCGTCGAAGGTAAAGCCTTCGGCGGCAGTTGTGTCTGCAGTGACCTGGGCGCCGGTGGTGCCGTAAAGGGTCTTTGTCTCAGCTGCGCCGTAGTTGCCGGTGGTGTCCATATTATAAACATTCACGGTGTACTTTGTATCCGTGTTGTTTGCGAACTGAGCTTCGAATGTAGCGTCAGCGTCAAACGTTGCGGGTACGTTGCCCCAACCGACGAAGTGCATGCCGACAGGTGCGGCAGGAGCTTCGATGGAGCTAAGATCAACGGGATCGCCCTGGTTGCCGGTGAGAACCGCGTGAGTCTCGCCATTCACGGTGAAGGTGAAGGTGACGGTGACAACGGGGTTAGCAATAAGGCGCTTCCAGTTGTAGATAAGGTTGTTCATAGCTTCTCTGACCTGCGTGCGCATGGTCGTAGAGGCGTTGAACGAGGTCGAAACCTTCTGAGCATAAGCAAATGACTTTGCATATGCTTCCCATCTGTCCGCATCATACTTGGAAGCGTCTGCGGAGTCGATGGTGCACATCTTGATAGCCGCATCGAGGTGCGTCTTGACAGCGGCAAGTTTTATAAGTCTGGGACCCCAAAGCTCGACCTGCTGCTCAGCATAAGCAACATCGATAGCGGATATTGTGGGCGTCTGCCAAGCGACAATCGCGGTCTCCCACGCTGCGTGGTCGGTCTCCCACTGTGCATATGCCTTCTCATACTTCTGCTTCTCGATCAGAGTAGCGTCATCGCCGGGCTTCTCGGGAGCAACGGGCTCCTTGGGAGCTATGGTCGAGTTGTAGAGGTTGAGAGCGCGGTTTCTGGCTTCCTTCCAGCCGTTCCAGGTGACTGAATTGAAATCGTCATAACCGAAATAGTTATAACCGTCATCCCAATAAACGGCGCCCTCTGCGTTGTCCTTGCCCTGGACTGCCTCAACGGCGGTCTTGAGCGAGTCAACAGAAGCGGAAACCAAATGCGTCTCCAAAGTTTCAACTGCAGAGGCAAGTGCCTTCTGTCTAGCTTCAAATCCTGCAAGGAATTCGCTATTGGTGTAGAGCGCAATCGTACCGGGAAGAAGCGTATATATAGCCGCATTGTTAAGGGCGGTTATATATGCGTCCCAAGCTGCATCCGCGCTGCTGTCATAATCTGTTCTTGCGCGATTCTTGCCAGCTTCTATATTGTAGAGCTCAGGAAGTCCGTAATCGTTATAACAGATAATGCGGGTAGCACCATTGTAATGGTCGGTTTTGTTACCCTTCTTTGCCGTAGCAGCCCAATTGATCGTAGTGTCAAAGCCAACTTCAAACTTTGCAATAGAAGCTGTCTCCTCCCAAAGATCAATGCTGTCATAGGCATTTGAACCTGAAATAGCATTTCCGCCATCCATTGACGCCGAGGAGGTCGCACTCTTAAGGTTGGAACTAAGGCCACCGAGATTAGCCGATGCATTAGATCCTGTATGTGAACCTTTGCCCTTCGGCACCTTGAAAGTAACACTCTGCGCACATATCGTCTTCAGCGGGTTGGTGTTGTTCTGATTAAACAGCAGAAGCTTGGGCGGGCAATCATTAACAGACGCACTTGTCTTGTTTGAGCCCGTATTAATTCCGCTGGTATTGTTATCAACATCAGCACCATCAAGCCTGTAAGAATAGAATCTGCAAACCGAAGCATCGTTTGTCAGCTTATTTCCCGCCTCATCGAGGGCAAAATAATATACAGTAAAGACAACAAGCGTATTATTACTGTCGATTCCGCTTATCTTCACCGACCTATTATCGCCGCCATTGAGTTCCTCATTGGCAGTAAGACCGGATACCGAAAGATCCTTTTGTTTGCTGCCGTCATAGTTATAAGCAACAGCGCTCCAACTATCGATTGTATAACGGGGAAGCTTGTCCTGAGTGAAGTTATTGTTCTTATCAGTATAACCTCTGTTAATGCCCTGGCTTCCGTTATAAACCGTGAGATCAAGTTCGCTGCTGTTCTTGATTCTCTTTGAACCGGCGATCTCCATTTCCTTGAACTTTGCCTTATCAGTCAGCTTCATGACCTGAGCCACGATGTTGACGATAGGCGGAACAAGCTTGTCCTTGTTGGAATTCAAAGATCCGAGAAGGTTCTCGACTATCGAGCCGAGCTCAGAGTTCGAAACGATCTCATTGAGCGAGCCGTAAGTCTTGGTTATCGTTCCCGGAAGAACTGCGTTGAGGATATCGGTGACGAGTCTCACGATGCTCTGCTTGAGAGTCTGAGTGGCGAATGCGCCGGACTCATTCTTAACAAACAGGTCAGAGATGCAGGTCAGATCCTGATCAACGAGCAGTCCGTTGAGGATAGAATAAACAATATCCTTGAGGATAGTCTCGCTTCCGCTGTTGGCAAACTTTGCGGGAAGAACAGATTTGTCTAACAGCTTGAAGAAGATATCATCAAGAGCTTTCCATCCGTCAGAGGTATCAATCGTGGTGCTGGGAAGAAGACCTGTGTAATACTGCGGGTCAGCGGCAAGCCACTGAACGGCAGTAGTCAGCATCTTATCCATACCGTCGCCGTAGTTGAGCGCCTTCTTCAGATCACCTGCGTTGAGGTCGATACCGGGATTGACGTTGTAGGCGACGAAATCCGCAAGCATGTCAAGGATACCCTGAACAGTCTTGGGATAACCGCTGTAATCTCTTTCGGGAAGGAACTGAGCCATGAGCTGCTTAACAGCCTCCCATGCAACGCCTATAACAGTCGTGACATCCTCGGGGATGTACATATAGCCGACTGATGCGTTGATGATCGAGCGCGCAAGATAAGCGATAAGCTCTTCCTTGCTCATTGCGTCGATCTCTTCGGCTGTTGCGATGTGCTTCTGCCAATCCGGGAAGAAGTAATCGCCGGTCTCTTTGAGAATGTATCTCGCAACTGCGACAACATTATCGGTGAGCTTTGAATTGTCACCCGAGACCCAACCGTTGTAGTTCTTCAGAAGTCCGTTAACAATGCCGCCGGCAATGTTATTGAGCTCAGCAACAAGAGTGCTGCCCGCGGGGACGGTATAGGCCGAAACCCTGAAGTCCCTGTTGAACAGACCCGCAAGAGTACCTGTGGTATCCTTGTCGATCTCCTGACCGAGCCACTTCATTGTCTGGTCATTGAGCATCGGAACAGCTATATCGTTATAAGCTGTCTGAAGAAGATCCTCGATGAAGTCATATGTAGACTTTGTCGAGTTGAGGTCAACGAGATTTTTGACGCTGTCAGGAATCTCTTTAACGCCTGCAAGAGCGTTCTGAATGATGACCTGAAGCATGCTGTCGATGTTATTGGAGCTGTTGTATTCCGTATTCGGATATGCAAGACCCCAAATCATCTCTCTGAGCATAACTTCGACATTCAGATCGACCTTTACGAACGAGTTGGCAACGCCGAGAGAGACACCGCCGTCTCGCTTGTACTTACCGACACCGCCGACGACAACCTTCTTGACGATTCCCTTGTTGTCCGCAAGGAACTGAAGGAGCGCCTTGATGACTGCGACATCAGTGGTATTGCTTCTGCGCGGGTTCTTGATTGCATCGACATTGACGCTGTTCAGATCGCCGGCCATCCAAAGGATGATCTTGTTGCCGTTGATCAGCTTATAGACGCTCGAAAGAGCATTGTCTATAGACGTCGCATCAAGCTTACCGAGAATCGAAAGATCCATCGTGATGTTCTCTTTGGCAAGCGCCTTGTCAGCGTAGTCAAGAAGCGCAGACGCATACTGCTCTGTGGTCAGAACCGCAGTGTCAGTAAAGTCGTACTTTGTCAGCGCGTCATCCTTATAAGCCTGGTACGCACTCGCGCCGGCGGTAGCCGATGAGAGTATGAGCAGTGAAGCAAGGATGATTGCTAACAAGCGTTTCATTTTCTTCAAATTTACACCTCCATTTTAAAAATTTCACCATATATCAGAGCATTCCGTCTCCCGCAAATTGACGGAACACATTGGCGACAAAGTCATTTTGCTCTGTTCGGGCAATACAAAGCAAGAGGGTATGATTATCCCCCATGTAAAGAATAACCCCTCGTTCGGCACTTTGTCAATAAGTTTAAATTTTTTTAATCATTTTTGTGCGTTTTGTACAATGAAAGTTCAATTTTTTATCGTATGCTAACAATACAGATTTAACAAATATGTTGAAAAATGTCATTTTTGTTCTATATTTCCATTAAAATTAACGCTTTTATGATTTTGTGGAATTAATTTTAATTTTTTGCGGGTAAAAATTGCACAAAAAATCATGAGTTCTGAGAATAATAACGCCTATTTATCATATTAATATTTGTTATGGAAATAAGTAGGGCTTTTATTTGCTGATAATTAATAAAAACACGGCTTTTAAGGCTATATTTGTTTTACATAACCGCTATATAAAAAGGCTTATATATATAATGTATAGTAACATGGCATCGCGGCAGTGGTTTATCAGGGTAAAAAGCAACACAGATAAGCAGAAAAACCGGCTCCGTCACCCCTATACAGACTTCAAAAGCAGGCGAACGAAGTTCGCCCCTACGGTCGAAACAATAAATTTTGCGAGGATTTCGTGCCGCTCACGCGGCAGCGGTGCGTCGAGTCGCCGCACCCTACAAGCTGCG